>Ga0115002_10002315_pt1 | contig 24968 bp, 19 predicted proteins | sample ArcticOcean_MG_C_8_FD_89576 | JGI IMG/M metagenome (GOLD analysis project Ga0115002, IMG submission 89576) | Marine microbial communities from western Arctic Ocean - ArcticOcean_MG_CB11_86 | ecosystem: Environmental > Aquatic > Marine > Oceanic | place: Arctic Ocean: Canada Basin | collected... | reverse complement strand
GAATCCGCGGTTACGTCTCGACGCTCCGCAAAAACGACCTGAAAATCCTGGACGGCATCCAATCCGCCTTCCACCAGTCCCCCAACCTGCCAGCGCACATCTTCGTCACTGGGTAGTTACGTCTATTGATTCCCAATCCACATCCTCTGCTCGGTTCGGCTCGACGCCAACGTTACCATTGTCATCATATGTGATCTCTTGATCGAGCAGCATTTTGCCCTTGTAAAACTTGAGATGCCTAATTGGCTTTCCTGATGAATTGAAATAGGCGACGCTGTAGGCACCCCCTCGATTGGCAATCTCCTCGGCTTCCGTTTTCGTCATCTCTCCGTGTGGATCGATGCCTCTTGGTTTCGTGACTGTTCCAGCGAAATAATAGGGTACACCGGGCTTGTGACTGTACTCCGGCGGAGTCGAACTGCATCCCAGATACAGTGACAATGACATGAAAAACAGAATCACGGATTGTGTTTTCATCATCGGGATACCCATTAGCGGCGCGGCAATGTCCGGTTAACGGGTGCGAACGACGACTTCTACGCGACCTTCTGACGTTCGCCAGCAGCCGGGGCGCTCAGACGATCACAGAACCCGTTGACACACTGTTCACGCAACTGAGTGAATGCATCTGAAATGGTTGGCATGGAAATGCCCAGTGCTTCGCGAATCTTTCCGGTGTGCAGCGAACTCTCGCCGACTCCAAAGCCGGTTGGCAATTTGCCCGCACAATCGGCTGGCTGTTTCGGGGCGGGAAGCTGGAATTGCTCGGCCAGTCGTTCGACGAAACGGCCGGGATTAATTCGTTCTGACCCGGCGATGTGATATTCGCCTTCCAGACCGGCTTCCCATGCTTTCACCAGAATCTTGGCCAACTCGGTCGCCAGGATGGGGGTGGAATGACGCAGGTAATCGAAAGGCCCGGCCGTTCCCGCATTCAGTTGGTTCAACGTTTGTTCGATCCAGCCCGGACCCATGGAATCCGGCATCCAGCCGATCGCGTGCGTACGGACGATCAGTGCATCGGGACACAATTGCCACGTGTCCTGTTCAATCTGCCTGAGAATACCGGCGGGTGTACTCGGGCAAATGCCTTCGCTCTCTTCCCGGTGAAACATCCAGGGGCCGGTGAAGACGGCATCGGATGAGATCAATGTCAGGTGGCACTCGAACTCAGCGGCGACTCGCGCCCACGTCCGGCCAATGTTAATATCGTCGCGGGTTGGAACGACGGTTTCGTCCTGTTGCCAAGTCGATTGAGCGCCTGCTCCACACACGACAACGTGCGACGGGTGAACCGATGCCATCCAGCGTCTGGCCGACCGATCGTCGTCCAGCGGTCCGGCTGCCGACTCGCATCCGGCAATATCGACATCGGCGGTCGAGCCGATTGCAAAAACATGGAAGGAATCCGACAAAATGGCGGCCAGATTCGCGCCCACAACTGTGTCTGCACCCACGACGACTATCGTTTGCACGCCGCGCTCCCTGTTTGATCCAAGTGGCTATTTGATCTAAGTGGTCTGATTTTCGCAGCTGCTCCGGTTGGCCGTTCACCTCAACGTGCCAACTGTCTGCAGCGGGGCGGGAGTATAATCCGCCCCCTCATTTTCGGCCAACCCCAATTCCGGCCGTTTTGGCCGGTTGGGGTGCGAAGCGGGTTTGCGGTTGCCGGTCCGGTGCTGAGATGGCCGGGACAGATGATGATTCTGCAGGGATTGGACTCCGTCCCGATCTGTCGTCGCTGTCGCTATCGGGAACGCCACAGCGGGCGTTCTCGACAGTCGATCCTCAGCGTTTCGCAGACACTTTTCGCCTCGCCTCCATCACCGCCGGTTTGGAGATGCCCGACGGGGCAGCAATCGAATTGGGCGTTTCGACGAAGATTTCGGCCGGCTGACTGCGAAAATGGTTGATCGCCCGATCAGCCCCGTTTTCCACCGAGTTGATCAACGTTTCATCCACCGCCTGCACAACAACGCGTTGGGCGAAACGATAGATTTCCCACACGCCCCATTGCATGGCATCGATTGTGTTATGCAGCGGTTTGCTGCCGGGCAATTGCGATCGCCCCATTTGCCGTGCAATTGCGCCGTCCGTGTTCTGCAAGCGGTGCTGCATCCAATCGACGGCACGGTCAACACGTTTGAGGTTCCCCAGTGAAGTCGTGCTGTAATCGCCGATGGTGGTTCCAGGAAAGTCGAAGACCTCCACCGCTTCACCAATCCAGGGATGAGTTTCGTTCCGCAGTTGATGATCGGTCCGCTCGACGTTGCCGATGATGGGCCGACTGCCGCCGTTCAATGGAGAGAACACGTCATCGGCCACACGAACGACGTTAATGTCGGTCACCGAAAGCGCATTGTAAATCACATTGTTCAAGTCGAACGGGCTGGTCGGGCGGTTTACCGAGATCGGCATGTGTTCGTATGGTTCCAACGGCGCGTAGTCGAGCGGCTTCCATGCGTTCAAATCAACGTCGCTCCAAAACACCGGCTGAATGGCGGCCGTCTCCTCCCGCCCCACGCCCGGCGCGTAAATTGTTTTGAGAGCCGTCCCGTCGAAATCTTCCGGATCGAACGGCGTGCCGGTCATTTCGAGCATGGTGGGCGTCAAGTCGGCCAGCCGGCACGGTTCAACAATTCGAGCGCCGCGTCGCACGTTCGGTCCGCTGACAAACAGCGTCGCCCGCATCGCATCGGCCAGTGGGTAGCCGTGCATGGTGCCGGGAGAACTCTCGTTACCGAAGTACCAACCGGGCCGCGCGGTGACGACCATGTCTGAGGCGAATTCAGTTTCACGGAATTTCAGGTTGTCCTGCCACAACATGTGCCGCGTGAGTGTGACGACGCTATCGGTATAGCGTGTCTCGGTCGTCATCCGCAGCCAGACTTGTTCGTCGTGGTAGTACGTCAGCAATTGCGACGGCACGTGTCCGATGAGACCCAGTGGATCGACGCGCGGCTGGTTGACGACGTCGTAGGCAATTGTTCCGTCAACAGTTGGCCGCAGGTTTTCGACCGGCGTGTACTTGTACTCCCACTTGCCATCGTCGTTGCGGCGGCGATCGATGACGGCATAACCACGATCGACGGTCGCGATGAGAATCGAATTGTCATTCAGCTTGGTCAATACCAGATCGACCGGATGTTGCAATGTGCCGTCGCCGTGAACATCCTGAATCGCAAGCACGGAATCGATCAGATTGATCGGCGGCCGATTCGGCGCCGTGTGGAAATGCAGCATATCGGCCGGCTTGAAGTCGCCCATCCAATCGCGCGAATGAAAGTGCCCGCGCGGCAAAAACACACGCGCAACACCGTCGGAATCGCCGTCGATGAATACGAAATCACGTGAACTGTCTTCGGGATGACGATTCCATGATCGATGTTGCCGCACGGACATTCCCAGTCCGCCGCCGATCCATTTTCCGTCGGCCGAGATTTCCCGCGGCCTGTAAAACAGTTTGTTGGCGATGTCGAAATGCGACAGATGCGTTTCGCGACCGCCATGATGCCCGTGATCGCTGACCAGCATCAAATAGGTCTTTTCAAATCGCCCCTGTGCTTTAAGTTCATCGACCACGCGGCCGATGAGTTGGTCGGCCATCGCGATTGTCCGCCGTGTGGCGCCGAATTGCCCCCGGCTGAATTTGTGGCTGATCGAGTCGGTCTCCGGCAGCCAGATAATAGTGACCGGCTGTTGCTGATTAAGCAGATGCCGCGTCGCGTAATGGGCGTTCGCGTCGTCGATGTACTTGTAGCCTTCGTGCGATTGCAGATAGGGCATGTGGCGGACGAGGCTGCGGGTCCACAACAGCGGCGGCATTTCGGTCATCATCGGCAGTACGCCGGTGGCCCAGTCGCCGCCGTTATTTCGCAGGTGCTGATACACGGGCGGCACGCCGGTCACTGCGGTCTTCTGCCAACGCTCTGCCTCAGCCGTCCCTTTCGTTGCCGATATCGATGCGGCCTGTGCGTGATGCAGAACCTTATCGACACCCTGCGGTGCCAGTAGCCGCGCACTGCGATTCGGCCCCAGCGGTTCCAGATACGACTCGGATTGCAGCGTGCGGCGGCTGAACCGCACCTGACCTTTGATCCCATGTCGATCCGAAAAACAGCCGGTCCACATGGTGCCGTTCGAGGTGATCGTGTCGGATGGAAACGCCGTAAACGAATTCTGGGTCCAAGCACCCCCTTCGACGAACAACTGATTGATGTTGGGGATGTGCCCCATTGCCGCCATCTCGCGAATGACATCGGGCCGCAGTCCGTCCATGTAGAAGACAACAACCGAGCAACCTTCGGCAGGGGAACCACCGGCCGCACCGTGTAACGGCACCACTTGTTCAAACGCGATTGGTTCGACAGGACGGCCGGCTGTCACCTGCACCTCAAAACCGCCGCCGTTGTCGGCCGGGTTGAAGTCGTTGACCCGCAATTGCAGTTGGCCGCTGCGAGTCGCCACATGGTTCATCCGCTCGCCCACAAAGAACGCCGGACCATCGCCAATGCGGCCAATTAACGCGAACGCAGGTGCCGGCCCACTTGCCGCAGCCGGAAGTGGAAACGGTTGATCGGAGATCGCATCGCTGTAAAGAAATGTCCCCTGAGGACCGACAGCCTGTTGCTCGACGTCGGCCGCCGATTTCAGCGGCACACACACAACCCGGCCGGTTGCCGTCATGCCGACCGATTCCCCAGCGTGCAGTTCGAGTCCTGTGTCAACCCATTCCTGATTAGCGGGAACGAGGATGGCGTCGGCAGTCGGGTGCGATTCAGCTGATGTCAATTCGACGTGTTGCGGGGCATGTCGACATCCGGCCGACAGCAACAGCGCAACGAACAGCAACACGCTCGGCGCGCGGAATCCCGTTGATTGAAGGTAATTGTTGGTTCGGCGAAGCAACCGACCGACCCCCGGGCTGCAGAAGTGGATAACTGACGGCTAAGAAAAAAGGCAACGCACTCATCCTTGCGCGTTGCCTTGAAAAAACGGCATGCGAATCAAGTAGGCATCCTTGTCATTCGATTTGCACGTCTGAAAAAATCGACAGAATCTGCCTTTCCCCATCAACCAATCTCGACGTTGATCGAGTGGTCGTTATGGTTCGGTTCCGTTGATGCCGATTATTTCGTCTGGCAGAACTTTTGCAGCCGACAGAGAATTGCCGATGCCTTCCGATCGACTGGATACCGTCTGCATTTTGGCGACCAGTTGTTAAAGTGTGACGGTTGTGCCGTGCATGGCGGCATGCTGGAAGAGACTCAACTGTTCGGGGACTCCAACAGATTTCAATCACCGAAGTCGGCAATGAATTGCTTTCAGCCCCAAAGGGGCGAAAGACCGAGTGATTCACAGCCGCGCTGGGTGGCCGGAGCTGCAAGCTTCCCGACCATCATCCCTGGGGCCGGTACTCGACCGGCCCCAGTATAAAAATGGAACAGCATAGAAATGGAACAGCATTCATGAATCGGCTGTTTATCGGGAACTTTGATTTCGAGCACGCGCTCTCGGCAAAGACAGGACGTGATCGAACGCGTTCGATCGCAGTCCAACGGCTGCAGCACGAATTGGCGGCCACCTGGCCGGCCGTGGCCGATGACGGTGATTTCATCTGGTTGCCGGCTCCTGTGGCAGCGGGATTCTTCGAGGAATTAGCGGCTGCTGGCTTGCCACAGGTTGTTCCCGTCGTTAACGCGGACGACCTCGATGTTCCCGTTGAAGCGTGTCCCTGGGGTTGGACCGACGACATCAGGCGTCAGTGCGAGCGGAACGACTGGAAATTTGCCGCCCCCCCGCAGGAGGTTATCGGCGAAGTGAACTCGCGCCGTTTTTCGCTCGAACTCGAACAGTCGTGGGGCATTGGTTTGGAAGGTGCCGCCGTTATTCATAACGTGGACGAATTGCGTGCGGCCGTTGAGCGGATGCCAGCATCCGTCGACCGCTGGGTTGTGAAAGCAGAGTTCGGCATGTCGGCCCGCGAGCGCGTTCTCGGACGTGGCAGGGAACTCGACGAGCAGACTGTGAATTGGCTCCGAAACCGGACCGGCGCAAACGAAGTTGCCGTCATCGAACCGTGGGTCGAGCGCATCGAAGAGGCCGGTTTGCAATTCACCGTCCCCTGGTCGGGCGTGCCGGTGTTCGAGGGAGTTGCGCAGCTGCTAAGCGATTCCACAGGGCAATATCGCGGCAGCCGCTTCGCGCAGGATGTCGAAACCGAACTGCGATGGATGCCCGCCATTGAAACCGGCATGCGCGTCGCGAGACTTCTCAAACAGATGGGTTATTTCGGCCCGCTGGGAATCGACGCCATGCGGTTTCGCGATGCCAACGGCAATGAACGTATGCGGTCGGTCCAGGATATCAACGCTCGTCACAGTATGGGACGGCTCGCCTTGGGGTTGCGACGCGTTCTTAGCCCGGGTGAACACGGTAGCTGGCTACACGTCCGCTGGCCAACCGACAGCATTGATGCCCCGCGCCTCTGGTTCGACAAATTGACTGCCGACTTACCGGCCGACGTTCGCGTCATTCGCACTTCGCCGTTCACCGCCGACAATCACCCCGTGGGCCACGGCACCCTTGTCATCGCGTCAAAAAGTATCACAGCACTCGACGCCGCCGAAACACAGGCAATGGGAAATGTTTCAAACTAATCGGTGTCACGCCCCAAAGCCCTCGGGCTGCGGCCCGAGGGAGCAAACGGCGTAATAAGCCGCGATTGGACCCCGAAACCCTTGTTTGCGCTGCGGGCTGGCATCTTCGTATTGCCGTATTGGAAGTCCTGTACAGCGGGGTCGCTCCTCGCGCGCCCGTTGTTCGCACGTCTTTCCTCTGGTAGAATGCAAATGTGAAAACTGAAGCCGCGAAACAAGTCGTTGCTTACCTTGCTGTCGCTGGGGGCGTTTCCTCAGACGACGTGGCGGATGGATTGACGATAATTGAGACGAAGCATGTCGCAGTCGTGCACAACTCGAAACGGCGACCCTGTTGCAGCAGGTTCGCTGGAGGTGCGTCTGCTGGGATGTGTCGATTTTGAGTCGGCTTTGTATCTTCAAGAGCGGCTGGTCTATGAACTGAGCGGACGCAACGACACGCAAGGTGGATTGCTGCTGTGCGAACATCCGCCGATGGTGACCGTTGGTCGTGAAGGTAGCCGCGCCGACATTCTGGTCGATTCGCGCGAATTGGTTTCGCGGCAGATGGACGTCCAATGGCTAAACCGCGGCGGCGGAACCATCGTTCATGCACCCGGGCAGTTGGCGGTTTACCCAGTTGTTCCGCTCGATCGACTTGGAATCGGGCTGGACGATTATCGGCGGTTGCTCGAAGAGTGTGTCATCGACACGTGCCGCGAGTTGCACGTACCGGCATGGCGATTCGACGACGAGCCGGGAGTCTGGTGTCGGCTGGGGCAGTTTGCACATGTGGGAATTGCCGTGCGGTCGTGGATTGCCTGTCACGGAGTGTTTATCAACGTCTCGCCGGCGATGGATTTGATGCGGCTCGTGCAACCTAACAGTGAAGGCGACCGCGTGACCTCGCTTGCCGCCCAGCGCCAGCGACGCACGCCGATGCACATGGTGCGTGAAGGCCTGATCCGTCATCTCGTCGCACGGCTGGGCTACGAACGGTTTCACGTTTACACGGGACACCCGTTGTTGCGCCGAACGCGAAAGACTGTGTCGGTTGCAACGGGTTAATTTCGCACAAGACCACGCCCCGCGAGCGGGGCGGCTAAATCGTGTCTGAAAGACTAAAGATGTCGCAGCTTGAAATTATCACGGATGTCCCCAAACCACGGCCGCAACGACGTTTGCCGCGTTGGTTAAAGCGACCGATGCCACAACCGGGGATGGCCTACACCAGCGGCGTAATTTCTGACCTGAATCTGCAGACGGTCTGCGAAAGCGCCAAGTGTCCGAACCAAACCGAGTGCTGGTCTCAACAGACGGCCACCTTCATGATTCTGGGCAACGTCTGCACGCGCCCATGCGGGTTCTGCTCGGTCCCGAAAGGAAAAACCGAGTCGGTCGAACTTGATGAGCCGCAGCGCGTCGCCGAAGCCGCCGAGCGATTGGGGTTGGCGCATGTGGTGATTACATCGGTCACACGCGACGATCTGCCCGACGGCGGAGCCGATCACTTTTATCGCTGCGTGAAAGCAGTTCGCGAGCGCACCGGCGCAGCCGTCGAAGTTCTCGTTCCCGATTTTCTCGGCGACACAGCGGCCATCGATCGCGTGATCGAAGCAGATCCCGACGTCTTCAATCACAACACCGAAACGGTTCCCCGCCTGTATCACCGCGTACGCCGCAATGCCGAGTATCAACGCACACTCGATCTGCTGGCCCGCGTCAAACAGAAATCGCCACGCATGCCAACCAAGAGCGGCCTGATGTTGGGACTGGGCGAAACGACCGAAGAGGTGTTGTCAGTGTGTGCCGATCTTCGCGCGGTCGGCTGCGAGATGATCACCATCGGCCAATATCTGCAACCCTCTCCCGAGCATTTGCCGGTCGAGCGTTTCGTCCCGCCGGAGGAATTTGACGAGATCGGCGGACTTGTGCGCCGACTCGGATTCAAACTCGTTGCCAGTGGACCATTCGTCCGGTCAAGTTACCACGCGGGTGAAATGGCAGCCGTGTTGGGCCGGGAATGAATCGGCGGGCGGTTGAGAGCGAGCCCATCTTCTTTGAAGTTGCGTCTTCACCATCATCGTAACCCGAAGCGTAAGCGAGGGACCAAGTTACAGGTGTCTCGCGAAGTCCCTCGCTTACGCTTCGGGTTACGATTCAGTGCATGTTTTCAAGGCATTCAGATTCAATTCAACGACAAGGTTTTAACATCTCCCATGCTTTCGCCCGTCGTTCTCCCCGATCTTGGCACGGAGACTGAGATTCGCATCAGCTCGTGGCTGGTCGATCTTGGCGATTACGTCGAAGCGGGTGATCGGGTTGCCGAAGTGCTGATGCGCGGGATCACGTTCGACGTCGCGGCCTCTGCCGCGGGAATTCTCACGGAGATCGTCAAGCCGCTGGACGCCGTCGTCCGCGCTGGTGATACTCTGGGCTGGATTGAGCTGCACAGTCAAACGATCGATAATCGCCAGCCGGGGGAGGACATCGCATGATCTGGGAAAAGATCCGCGGACATTCCCGACAGGTCGAAATGTTTCGGCAATCGATCGGCCGTGGACGGCTGGCACATGCCTACCTGTTTGTCGGCCTCGATGGCATCGGCAAACGCATGTTCGCCCACGCGCTGGCACAATGCCTCTTCTGCACGCGATTCGACGACGGCCAGTTGGAAGCTTGCGGCGAGTGTTCGAGTTGCCGCCAGATGATGGCCGGCAGCCATCCGGATTATCTCACCGTGGGCGTACCGGCCGGAAAGAAAGATCTGCCGATCGAACTGATCGCCGGGTCGAATGAACGACGCGGCCGAGAAGGATTGTGTTACGAGTTGTCGCTCAGTCCGATGTCGGCAAATCGGAAGGTCGCCGTCATTGACGATGTCAATCGGATGAACGACGCCAGTGCCAACGCATTGCTGAAAACGCTGGAAGAACCGCCGGCCGATTCGGCGCTCATTCTGATCGCAACCGATACCGACAGTCTGCTCCCCACAATTCGTTCCCGCTGCCAGCTGGTGCGGTTTGCCCCACTACCGACCGAGGATCTCGCTGAACTAATTCTCGATTTGGAAATCTCCGAAAATCGCAACGAAGCTGAGACGATGGCCGCGCTGTCGGACGGTAGTCTGTTTGTTGCCAAACAGTTGGCCGACCCGGAACTGCGGCAGTTGCGAACAACGCTGTACGATTCGCTCGCAAGCACCGAATTCGACAGCCTCGCGATTTCCGAAGAGTTACTTGCGGGACTCGATCGGCTTGGCGGCGATGCACAGAATCGGCGGAGCAACGCGATTTGGCTAATTCAATTTTGCACGACGTTTTTCAGTGCTGCCGTGAGATTCCTGTCTGAGAGTGACGCGAACGCATCGATACCGCAGGTCGAAAAGCTCGGCCGACGGCTTCTTCCCGCATCAGAGGAAGATATTGAACTGCTGATGGAGTTATTCGACCGATCAGCACTTGCGGCTGAACAAATTGGTCGTATGACACCCGTCCCGCTCAGCCTGCAGGCGCTGTTCGACGATCTTGGACGCATGCTACGCGGCAGAACGCGGAACTGAGTTTCACTTGGCGCGTTACGGCCTATCTGCTCTATAATGCTTCTATCATCAACAGCGACTTGTTACAGCGGTTCCGACAGGTCGCGTTTCAGGAAATTAGAAGAATGCATTACATCGTCCGCTACGGCACCATGCGCCGCGTTGCGGAGTTCTCGGTTAAGAGTAACGACGAGTATCGACGCGATAGCGCGGTTATTATTCGTAGCGATCGCGGCGTGGAATGGGGGGCGATACTTTGCCCCGCCGGCGAGCGAACGCGCGAGTATCTCAAACAGAAACAGCCCACAGGGCGGATTCTGCGCGCGGCTTCGGACGACGATTACGAAAAACACGAAGAAGTTCAGCAGATGGAGCGCAGCGATTTCGATGGCTGCCGCAAAATGATCCAGGAACACAAACTGCAGATGCAACTGGTCGATGTCGAACGACTCTTCGGCGGCGAACGGATTGTGTTCTATTACCTGTCGGAAAAACGGGTCGATTTTCGCACGTTGGTCAAGGCATTGGCCAAGGAGTTTCGCACGCGAATCGAAATGCGGCAAATTGGAGTCCGCGACGAAGCCAAGCTGCTGGCCGACTACGGCGACTGCGGGAAGCCCGTCTGCTGCAATACGCATCTCAAAGAGATGCCGCCAGTCGCGATGAAAATGGCCAAGATTCAAAAGGCATCGCTCGATCCGAACAAGATTTCCGGCCGCTGCGGTCGGCTCAAATGTTGCCTGCGTTACGAATACGACACATACGTCGCCTACCGCCGCGAACTGCCGCGGGTCGGCGCGACGGTGGTGACTCAAGAGGGGCAAGGCAAAGTGCTGGCGCAGGAGATTCTGGCACGCAAGCTGTTGATTCAATTTGAAGACTCAAGGCGGATAATGACCGACGAGCAAGACATATTGACCGTCGTCAGCGGATCGGGGAAATCGTAAAGAGACGACGCAAGATCGAATCGAAGCGGCCCACACCTGTCGGTGAGCCGACGGTTGTTGTATAGTGGTATATTAGCGTGCCGAGTGGTGCGAGAATTTCAATTGCACGTTCATTTGAGGATTGATTTGCCGTAATGACTGCCACGAGCGAACACCCCTCTCAACACTTGAGATATCACAAAAACGCCTATCAGTTCGTCTTTCAGGCGTTGCAATACACGCAGGAACGCCTGGACCGCCAACGCAAGACGTTTGAGGCTGACGAAGATGCTGCGCACATTTCCGGGCAGGAATTGTTGAGCGGTATTCGCGATCTGGCATTGGAGCAATTCGGAATGCTCGCCAGAACCGTCTTCCAACGGTGGGGCATTCGCGCCACCGAAGATTTCGGCCGCATCGTGTTCGAGTTGGTTGAACGCGGCGAGATGCGCAAGACCGATCGTGATCGGCTGAGTGATTTTTGCGACGTCTTCGATTTCGAGGAAGCCTTCGACCACAACTACACCATTGATACCAGCGCAGCATTCTGATCGCTGCAGTCTTGATCGTTGAAGTCTTGATCGTTGAAGTCTTGATCGTTGAAGTCTTGATCGTTGAAGTCTTGATCGCTGAAGTCTTGATCGCTGAAGTCTTGATCGCTGGAGTTTCTCAAAACCCCTCTCCCTTTGGGAGAGGGGCAGCTTCAAAGCCGAAGGCGATTGAAGCAGGGTGAGGGTGGCCTTCGAAAGGCATGCTGGCTTGGCTCGCAGTAAGAAGAAACCCAAAAGAAAATCGCCGAGCGCCGCGGTTGAGCCGACATCTAAAGAGTCGGAAGCAACTCCCGCAGCCGCCCAGAGTCCTCCGGCATCGCCCGGCCGAATGAAATTGGCCGCTGCAGTTGCCGCCGTCTGGATCGCTGCCCTCGCAGGACTGGCGTTTTCGACCGCGAACGAGCCGATGCTCAACCGCGTGCAAATCGAGCAGGCCGATCTGATCGTCACAGCCAAAGTCGTACACGTTCAGCAGGGGACGGTCACCATCGAAAAGGCATGGAAACCCACCCGCGCAGACGAACCGGTCATCGTCCGCGATCTCACCAAAACCAAGGCCCGCAGCGGTTCAACGTACATCCTGCCGTTAACCTCCACCGGCGGCAACACCTACGAAATCACCCGCCCCGCCCTACGCCGCAACCGCGACACCGATTCCGAACAACAACGCCCACCCCGCATCTACACTGCGACGGACGATGCGGTTGAGCAACTGCGCGAGATGCTGGGTAACTGAATTGCGAATCGGATTGGGTGGCTGAGATCGCAGCGCAGCGAAGCCCCCAGTCGAGCGTTTCACTTCTACCGATTGTCCGTCGAATCGCTGCTTTCGATGTTGATACGAGGCGGCAACGAGAAAATCGGACAGGTATCGTCTGGGGCTCCCGTTGGTCGATCCCAGCCCGGCCCGCCGACTGCGACATCGTTGCGACTTCAGTCAAACGGGCGTACACTGGTCGGCTGTGCCAATCACCGTTTTGGGAATCGGAATCAGATGCCTGCTGCCGACGAACACGGTCTAATCGGCCAGACGTTGTCAGAGCGCTACCGCGTCAACGCCAAGCTCGGCGAAGGCGGGATGGGGAGCGTCTACGAAGCGACGGATGTCAAACTAAGCACCAAAGTGGTCATAAAGACTCCGCACGCAGCCTTAATTAAGGATGCGAAATTCGCCGAACGGTTTCGTCGTGAGATTCGTTCCCTTGTCCAGATGGCGCATCCGCACATCGTCAAAGTGACGGATGTTGATGTTCACGACGGTGTGCCTTTTCTGGTCATGCAACATCTACCCGGCGGCAGCCTGGAGGACCGGCAGCGCCCTTGTGTGCCGAACGAGATTCTCGAATGGCTCGGCGACATAGCCGATGCGCTGGATTTCATGCACCAGAGAGGCCTCATCCATCGAGATGTTAAGCCTGCCAACATTCTGCTTGATGACTCGGGCCGCGCTTTCCTGGGGGACTTTGGAATTGCCAAGGCCGTTGCCGCTGGTGACGAATCAGATCAGAAAGAGTTAACCGGTACTGCGGCGATGGTGGGAACGGGCGAGTTCATGGCCCCGGAAATGCTGATGCCCGACCTCTACAGCGACGAGTACAACGAGCGCGTCGATCAATACGCACTCGCAGTCACCGTGTATGAAATGCTTGCCGGCCGCCCACCGTTCCGTGGCGACACAATCGCAACAGTTGCAGTGAAGATGGCGCGCACGAAGGCACCATTGCTCCACGAACTGAATCCGGAAATATCAGAGGGATTATCGCAGGCGGTCGCTCGGGGTTTATCGAGGAAGCCGGATCGACGGTATCCCGATTGCCGTGCATTTGCTGAAGCCGTCTCCATTGCAATCACGTCGGGGACAGGACGAACCACTGTGGTCGGTGAAAAGGCATCGACTGGGCAAGAGCGGCCAACCTCACCGAAAACGAAACCGCCGAAAAAACGCCGTGTCACATCAGCGGCACCCACAACGAAAGAAAAACGTTCGAGCCGTCGCAGGACAATGGTCGCAGATGAGTCAGCCGATTTGCACGAGTCGCCTGCATTTGGCGGTGACAGCCAGACCGCCGCAAAGCGGCCAACATTCCCGCTCGGGAAGTGGTTGAGATCGCCGGCTGGGATGCTGTCGTCGGTCGGCGGAATCGTCTGCCTGTTGGTCGCTGTTGTGTCTTACAGCTTTATGGGCGGGTCGGGGAAAGAGCCGACAAATGATCCTGTGGAGACGAGTCGTGAAAGCGAGCCGTTGAAGAATTCTGCGTCTGATGTCGTCATCCGCAGTCCCAACGAACCGTCTGAAGAAGATGACGTTCAGGGAGCCGACAAGATCAATGGATTGATCAGCCCAGAATCCACCGGTGTTAAACCCGCCGCGAATCCGTCACCATCTAAGCCAGCAGTGGTTGTCACAGAACCATCTCCGCCCGACAGTTTTGAACTCCCCGTTGTGGCACCTGTTCCCCACCTTCCAGCCGACATCGCCCGTACGCAACGAGCGGAGATTGAGGCGATCATCAAGGCTGATATTGCGAATGGAAAATTTGGATCCCCACCCAGCGTCGTGCGTATCAAGAAGTTTGTCAAAGAAGAAATCGTACGGCGTAAGTCGGCTGGTGACCTGCCACAGAGAGCAAATATCACCTTCGTTTTCGATAAGAGTGGTGATGTGATCGGCGGAGGAGTCACGGTTGCGGCCGGTGGTGGGAAAACCGACAACAAGAATGGCACTGAGGAAGACGGCTCGAAAATCAAACCCAACTACCGGTGGACAGTCTTCTTCCCCGCGCGGTCCTACCCGCCGCAGGGGGACGCACTTAAATTCAAGGGGCGGCGCGGTGGTGCCGGCAATTTTCATGCAACTGGTAAGTGGTCTGTTCAAAACGATGGTCTGAAATCCCACACCAACGAGCCGTCAGCGATTCGAGTTGCCAAGTTGGATAATTTTGAACTCGAAGGAATCATGAGTGCGAGTAAGAGGGGCGGAATGTTCATTCTGATCGGACACAATAGCCCGAAGCCATTCCTGCTCTACCACACTGCCCTGATAACAACGGCCCAATGGGGCCTTTACACTTGGGAAGACGGCCAACCTGCCGGCCTGCAAACAGTGCCAAATTACCGGTGGAGTGGCACACAACCATTCAAGCTTGTCGTTGTTGGCGGAAAGATGACGTTTGCGTTCGGTAAGTCCGTTGTTGTGAATAACGTTTCGCTTCCCGATTATGTGGGTGGAGAAATCTTCATTGGGAATTACAGCGGCCCATACGGACCAACGGCAATAACGATAAAATCACTCCGTTACCGCTCTCTTCGCGAGAAGAAATCAAAAGTGTTGTCGCCGAAACCGTAGAAGCATCCGTCTGACGGGTTCGCTTCGCTACGAACCCAGCCACCCCGACGCAACGTGCAGGGTTAAGGTGCGCTCGGTTGTTCCGCGACAAGTTGCCCGCCGCCACTTACCGTTCGCCCATCGGTGTGAACGGCAGATCGACCGGGCCGACGTAATTGGCGGAGGGGCGGATGATTTTGTTGTCGGCGAGTTGTTCGAGCACGTGGGCGCACCAGCCGACGATGCGGCTGGCGGCGAAGATGCAGGTGAAGAGTTCGCCGGGAACGCCCATGTAGTGCTGCAGGCTGGCCGAATAGAAATCGACGTTGCAGTTCTTGCCGATCAACGCGATCACCTGTTTTTCGATCTCAACCGACATGTCGTACCAACTGGTATCGCCCTGTTCGTTTCCGAGTCGGCCGGAGAATTCCTTGAGGTGTTTGGCGCGGGGATCGGGGGCCTGATAGACGGCGTGGCCGAATCCCATGAATTTCCCCTTCTGTTCGCGCACCGAGTTGACCCAGTCGGTCACGCCATCGACCGAACCGATGGCCTGCAGCGATTTGAGTACTTCGGTATTGGCCCCGCCGTGCAGTTTACCTTTGAGTGCGCCGACGGCACCGGTGATGGCGGAGTAGAGGTCGGTGAGCGTTGCGCAGATAACGCGGGCAGAAAACGTGCTGGCGTTGAATCCATGCTCGGCATGCAGAATCAACACCAGATCCATCGCGCGGGCTTCGTCCGCGCTCGGCTCTTTTCCGTTGAGCATATACATGAAGTTGGCGGCGAAACTGAGTTTCGGATTCGGTTCGACTGGTTCGTTTCCGCCTCGTAGCCGCTGAATGGCGGCAGTGATCGTTGCCACCTGGGCGGTGAGTTGAATCGACGTTTCGAATAGTCCTTCGGATGTTCCGTCGTCGGCCGACGGATCGTAAACGCCGGCGACCGAGACGGCCGATCGCAGTGCGGTCATCGGCAGCACGTCTTTAGGCAGCGAACGCAGGAAGCTGATCACTTCCGTCGGTAACGTCTGATGTTTGGTGAGCGAGGCCTTGAATGCGGCCAAGTCGCTCGCGTTGGGCAAATCGCCGCGGAAGAGCAGAAACGCCACCTCTTCAAAGCAGCAATTGTCGGCCAGATCGTCGATATTGTAGCCCCGATACGACAGCCGACCTTCGGTGCCGTTCACCAGGCAGATGGAACTGTCGGCCGCAAGGACGCCTTTGAGGCCTTTGGTAACCGCTGCTTTTTCCGTGGGTGCGTTCATGGTGTTGCTTGCTTTCGTATTGCGTCTATCGTCGTCAATGTCTGTCTTGGGTCGGAAGTCAAAGGAGTTTGAAACTCGGCTGACTACTGACGCCTGTATTGCAGTTTTTTTCGGCTGATTGGGGCGCGAATCGTTTCAGTGAACCGGGCTTCCGGCAACAGGTACTGAGAAGTAGGGACAACTGGCGTCCCAATTTCCGTATTCCGACCGGCAGATGAGCCAGCAAGCGGGCCTCAGAGAGAAGCCGGCCGGTCGAGAGCCGATTGGTGGGAATGGGTCGATGCGAGCGAACAACCCCGGTCCATCGCGATTCGACATCCCCTCACCTCAGTATATCACTGAGAGATTTTGGTTCAATGAAGCGCATCGTCCCCGCAATTTCGTGGGGGGCATCAACTCGGTCAGTGGCGAAACAGCAGAGTTGCCACCGATCCCAGGAAACACACGGTCGTCGTAAATCTTTTTTCAAAAACGTGTTATGTGTTAATTCTGGTTGAGTGGTTGACCAATGGGATGTGCGGGCCGAATAATAACAGTCGAATCCAGCCCACGGAGCAATTGAACCACATCGATTCGAGGTTCTGCGCGGCGACTGTAAGTGGAAGGAAATTTTCCGAAAAAATTTTCGTAACGAGCCTAAAAATGGTGCGCGCAGCCGGGGTGTTTGTGTTAGCATGGCTGCCAAGTCGTGTGGGCCAAATTGGTTTGACGCGGCAGTCATGCAACATTGGTTCTTGCTGTAAGTAGGGATGCTATCACAGAGAACCCACCTGGCCGCGAGGCCGGATTTCCCGCGTAGTGCGTCCGAGAGCGGGCTGTACGTTGCGCCTGTGTGATGTGTTCCGGATTGAACGCGATGCGCACGAATCCAGATACTCCAATCGTTCGGGTATGTGTCGCCCTGAAACGAAGAGCGTGGATGGATCGTACACATGGGTACCGCTTGGAAGAGTTCGTGACCAACAACAATTGAAGGATTGAACTGCAGACAACGCCGAGAGTCGCGTCGTTTGCTTGACTGTAACTTGCATCAGTTCGCTGACAGCGATTCGATTAATTACGCCATTTTAATTTGTTACGCAATTTTGGTTTGTTACCCCATGCAGAGTTCTTACACCACGCAGAAGTTACGCGTTTCCACGAGGCAGTCGCAGAAACAGCCTGACCCACGGCAATTTGTCGGGCTCGATTTCGTGCAGGGACGTGCGATCGATACGGTTTCAACAGGCAAGGGAGTCATCCGTGTATCTCGTTGACGAAAAACTGAAGGCTTTAATCCAGCAGGCTCAGGAACGGGGAAACCTCACTTTTCAGCTGGTAGACGAATATCTGCCGGACGAAGGAGGTGACTCGAGAATGGTCGATCACATCGTCCTGGCGCTGGAAGCGACCGGCCTGGATGTCATCGACGACCCGCCGCCGAAGCCAAAACCCAAACCAACGCCGGAAGAGTCGTCCAACAGCACCTCGCCGGCAATGCAGTCGCTGATTGCGCCAGACACATCCGTGTTGTCGTCGCGCGATCCGATTCGCATGTACCTCAGCCAGATGGGAAACATTCCCTTGTTGTCGCGGCAACGGGAAATCTTCCTGGCAAAACAAATTGAACTGACGCGGAAGAGATTTCGCCGCACGGTTCTCGAAGCGCACTTTTCCCTCCAGAACACTGTCGAAACACTGGAACGCGTTTTCGCCGGCGAGTTGCCCTTCGAGCGGACACTTCGCACCTCAGAAACTGAAGACGCGCAGAAGGAACAGATTCTCGGCCGCATGCCGCACAATCTGAGAACGTTGAATCATCTGATGCAGGAGAACACTGCCGACTATGAAGTCGTGCAGACTTCGTCGTCGGCGCGAAAGCAAGCCGACGCGGCCGCGCGAATGTTGGTGCGACGTCGCAAGATGTGTACGCTGGCCGAAGAACTCAGCCTGCGGACTCACCGACTGCAGCCAATTATGAAACGGTACCTGCAGATCGTTGATCGTGTGCAGGATATCGTTGGGCAGATTGCCCAGTTGAAAAGGCGAAAGTCGCGATCCAGCGAAGTCCAGGCGATGGAGCGTGAGCTGCAGGACCTTTCAGCGATGACGCTGGAATCGCCGAAGCAACTCAAGGCACGGGCCGAAGAAATCCGTCGCCGATTCGATGCCTGGACCGAGGCGAAACAACAACTCTCCGGCGGTAACCTGCGGCTGGTGGTTTCCATCGCCAAGAAGTACCGCAACCGTGGACTCAGTTTTCTCGACCTCATTCAGGAAGGCAACGCCGGACTGATGCGGGGTGTGGAAAAATACGAATATCGCCGAGGATACAAATTCTCGACATATGCCACCTGGTGGATTCGTCAAGCCATTACGCGTGCCGTCGCCGACCATGCCCGCACGATTCGTATTCCCGTCCACATGTTCCAGAGCATTTCGACTCTGAAAGCCAAGAGCGAACAGATTCGGCAGGAAACCGGTCGCGACCCCAGTATGGAAGAGTTGGCCAAGGCGGTCGGCTTGGGCGTCGAAGAGACCGAACGGATTATGAAGACGTGGAAGCATCCTATTAGCCTCGACACGCCGGTTGGCGAGAGCGAGGACAGCAGCTTCGGCGATTTTCTGGAAGACGGCACGGAAAACACACCGGCCGATTCCGCCATGCGGCAAATGTTGCGAGACAAAATCGACCACGTTCTCAAAAGCCTCACCTATCGCGAGCGGGAAATCATCAAGCTGCGATACGGTTTGGGTGACGGCTACAGCTACACGCTGGAAGAAACGGGCCGCATCTTCAAAGTGACCCGCGAACGCATCCGCCAGATCGAATCGAAGGCGTTGAAAAAACTGCAACATCACACCCGCAGCAACCATTTGCGTGGCTTCGTCGAGGCGATGCTACCGAACAGTGCGGATGGCGAAGAGGCAGGACTCGCAGCCCCCGTGGGTGCTGGAGCGGAGTGAGCGGATACAGTACACGACTTTTGTGTTCTGTGTGCCGTTCGATCCACTGAGGATCATCGCAATCGTTCGGAGCAATTAGCGTTCTCACGGAGTGTGGCATGGGTTTGTTTGACGGAAAAAAGGGTCTGGTTTTTGGCATTGCCAACGATCGTTCCATCGCTGCGGCCATTGCTAGGGAACTGCACGCGCAGGGGGCTGAGATGGGGTTCACTCATCTGCCCGATACCGATCCCAGCCGGCCAAAATCGGAAAAGCGATTGGGAAAAGTCGTCGGCGATTGGAATCCGAAGCTCATCATGCCCTGCGATGTGCAGGACGAGTCCAGCCTCGATGCGGTATTCTCCGCAGCCGCCGAGACCTTTGGCAGCATCGATTTTCTGGTCCATTCCATCGCCTACGCGCCACTGGAAGATTTGCAGAAGCCGGTATACGGGGTGAGCCGAGCGGGCTTCAACATGTCGATGGAAATCAGCGTATTCAGCCTGATTGATCTGGTGAACCGCGCGAAGCCGCTGATGTCTGACGGCGGATCGATTTTGACGATGACCTACCTCGGCGGCGAGACCGTCATCCCCGGCTACAATCTGATGGGCCTTTGCAAGGCGGCTCTCGAGTCGTCGGTGAAGTACCTCGCACATGAATTGGGGCAGTCTCGCATTCGCGTTAATGCCGTTAGTGCTGGGCCGCTGAGAACTTTGGCTGCCAGCGCGGTGGGCGATTTTCAGAAAATGACCAAGTTGTACGAAGCGTTTTCTCCCATGCGGCGCAACGTCGAATTCGACGAAGTGGGTAAGACGGGCATGTTTTTGTTAAGCGACCTGTCCACTGGAATTACCGGTGAGAACGTCCACGTCGATTGCGGTTACCACGTCATGGGTGGCCCGCCGCTCGATGCCGAAGAATAACAGCCGCCCCAAGCCCACGGGCTGCGTCCCGTGGGACACACTCGATTGATATCGGATTCGCACTCCATGACGACCGCGGCCATCCCAATTGGCATCGCGGTCGTTGAAAACGCCGGGCAGTATCTCGTCGGTGTCCGTGGTCCGAATTCCCCGCTCGCCGGTCTGGCTGAATTTCCCGGCGGAAAGTGTCTTCCCGGCGAGACGCCGCACGATTGTGCCGTCCGCGAATGCCGGGAAGAGACCGGTCTGGCGGTTGTGCCGATTCGCCTGCTCGTCAACCAGCAGTTCGAGTACGAACACGACACGGTCGATCTGCACTTTTGGATCTGCCGACCGGCCAATGCCGACAGCGTTGCTGCCGATCATCGGGGATTTCGGTGGGTCGATGCTTCTCTGCTGGCGTCACTGAAGTTTCCGGCGGGCAACGCACCGGTGATTTCGCTACTCACAGTCTGTTAGCGCCGCATGTCGGAACGGAACTGCGAAACTCTCAGTGTTCTTTTGACGCAAAGACGCCAAGGTGCAAAGGTACGCAAAGAAAATGAGAAGAAGAACGAGAGCGTAGAAGGCTGAAGCGCCAGCACAGGGGCTTTTTGAATTCGTCCTTCGCTTGCGCTTCAGGCTTCTATCTGACAAATATTGGAGAATTGATTCGCACTGTGTGCCGTGCGAACGACGCCCATTCGTCTTCACTTTGCGGTTCTTTGCGCCCTCTGCATCTTTGCGTTAAAATCGAGCGCAAAATACGTCGAGCGAAACGGATCTTGTGCAAAGAAACGGTCCGTCGTAGTATTACGCGCCGCGTCACATGGGTTGGTGGCGCAGTTCACTGTCGAACGGAATCGGCGACATGTCTGCGGAAGCAAACGAAACGGGGGAAACTCCGATCGACAATGTGGAGGGGACTGCGCCCGATCGCGCCGATGAGAATCCCCCGAGTCCTCCAGATGACGACATCTCGCCCGGTACGGAAGACGACTGGCCAAGCGACAAGATTGAGTTGGCCTACCGGCAGGCGCTGGAAGCCGTTGAAGCCGTCGAGACCGAGATGGAGCTACAAGGTGGTTTCGGCGAGAGTTCCGATGACACGGATGCCTCTTCGGATGATTCCGAAGCGCCAACGGACAGCGTCGGTATTGTCGAAGCTGTCGATTCACAGTCTGGTCCTGCACATCCCGGTGTGACACCGCGGCAGATCATTGAGGCGGCGTTGTTCGTTGGCGGAACACCGTTGACAATCAAACGCATCGGCATGTTGCTGCGAAACGAATTCGATCAGGATTTTGTCGAGCAGACAATCGATGCGCTCAATTCGACGTACACCGAGGAACGACGGCCGTACGAAATCACGTTCGGCGAGGGTGGCTACCGGATGGTGTTGCGTTCGGAATTTGAACGGCTACGCAATCGTGCCTACGGTTTCGGGCCGAAAGAAGTGAAACTGTCGCAGGACGCGCTGGAAGTGTTGGCGTTGGTTGCCTATCGGCAGCCGGTTTCGGCCGCGGAAATTGAGGATGCCGGCAAGAGCAATCCCGGCAGCACCCTGCGTCTGCTGGTTCGTCGTCAATTGTTTGCCATCGAACGAACCGGGAAGAAACGCGGGGATGTGAAGTACCGCACGACGCCGCGATTTCTGGAGTTGTTCGGTCTGAGAGATCTCGACGAGCTGCCTCAATCGGACGGCGATCTGAATTTCAAATAATCACCGGCTACGACACCCACGACTGTCCCGCATCGTCGATTGCTGCCGATTGCGAAATGTGAGGTCGCGGTGGTGTGCCGGCCGTCGCTTTGCCGTCCTGTGCCGATTCGAGTTGTTCGGCCACCTCGAGCCAGGTGTCTCGATGCAGTTTCAATACCTTGAGGGCATCACGAAGTTTCGCGACGTCTTGATTCAGGTCGGCTTCGACCAGATTGCGAAATGCGAAGAGGAACAACGACTTCAGCCGACCAACCAGCTCCGGGGCTTCCTCTTCATTCAGTCCGGTGATCAATTCTCCCACGAACCCACGGCTGTCGCATAGCGATCGATGGGTCGTCTCGAAATCGTCGTCCGCCAACGCCTGCTCGGCGCGAAGCGCGTGCCGAATGGCAGCTTCGACAACCATCAAGTGCAGGCGATAGGGCGACGCGGTCATCACCTGCGATTCCAGGTATTCATCTTGGCCGTGCATCTGTCTGTTCCTGTTGATTGTTATGCCGTGTTGTGAATTTTTACAGTGTGGAGAAACTCAGAATCTTTGAGGGCCAGCCGACGCTGTCGGTATCAGCGTTTTAGAGAATGCCCTTGCCAACTGCGTTGATCGACAGTGACGAAATCGCGCCGAGTGTCTGCGACTGAGAATTCAATCGGCCCAACACCCGTTCCAAATTAATGAACTCCTGCAACAATCGGTCGCGTTTACCCAGTAGTAATTCGTCGAGTTGTGCTGCCCGGTCTTCCAACGAATCGACCGACGCCTGGAGCGCATTTTCGGTGACGGCAAAACTGCCGCTGAGGGGATCGGTGAACGACTCCAACGTTGAATCCAAAGCGGCACCAAATCCATTGCTGTCGCTAAGAAAGAACTTGGATACCGCCTGTGGGTCGGCATCGATGGCTGCACGAAACTGAGCCGTGTCGAATGTGATTGTGCTGTTCTCACCAAACCGGATTCCCAGGTCGCTCAGCGAGCGAATGGTGTCGGTCGATCCCAGAAACTGCCGATTGACAAGCGACTGCAATCGGCCCGATGCACGCAAGACCACTCCGGAACCTTGCAGAATACCGCGCCGGTTGCCTTCCAGGTCGAAAGCTGTTGCCGACGCTGCGGCACCGGTGAAGGTGTTGAAGCCTGAGACAAAGCTTTGCAGTGCTCTTTCAATCGGGCTGTCGTCGCGGGAGACGGTCACCGTCGCCGATGTTGACGACGAGGACAGGACTTCGACATCGACTCCGACGGCTGCCCCTTCGAAGAGATTCGATTCTGAGCTGACGAGAAATCCTGTCGCGGCATCTGGACCGACGCGCAACAACGCATCCTGTCCTTCCGTCAGCGTGGTCAAGCTGATTCCCAGGCCACCGTCGTCCACAACGAAGCGACCGGAGTTTCCCTCGTTGGCGGCAGTCAAAACAAGCCGCGTTGAGTTAAAGGCCGACCCGTCATCGACCAGCGACGCGGTGACGATTCCACCGGCATCGTTAATTTGCTGGACGATGTCATCGAGTGTGTCGTCGGCTGCGACATCGATGACCATGGTCAAACGGCTGGTAACGCGTTGCTTACCGTCGCTGCCAACGGTGCTGTCGCCCAGCAGCCGCAACTCCGAAGCGATCGTGTCTCCTACTTCTTCCACCTTGAGAGTTCCGGCACCGCCGGCATCATCAATCAAGACAAAACCGTCGCCTGTTTCATTCAGTTCGGCACGGACATCGACTTCGCTTGCGGCATTGATTCGCTGCAACACGTCGCCAATGGTTTTCACCGAATCGCTGATCACAACCGACGCTTGGCCACCGGCGGAATCTGTAATCAAGAACGAACCCGTGCTGAGTTCACCGGATTGCGGCAGGTAGTCGTTAATGTCGGTCGACTCATTCGCGAACCGCAGCGACAAAGATCCTAAGTTGATCGAATCCGCTGGTGTATCAACCACGATGTTGAGTTGATCTGCCAGCGTACTTGCACCGACGTCGGCGATGATTAGATTGCTGGCTGCAGCTCCTGACGTATCGCTGATAAGTATACCGGTGCCGATGTCGTTGATGCGCGCGGTCAATTGAAGTGCCGTCCCGCCATTCTCTGCAGAATTGATCGCATCGATGACTTCGTCCAGCGATTCGGCGGACGAGAGATCGATCGTCGTCGATAGTCCGGTTCGGTCAGTCAGGCTGATCTGCCCGGTCTGATCGATTCCCTGTCCTCCACGCAAATTCGTCAGCAGCACGGAGTTCAATCCGGCCAACAGATCGCGACCGGTAATTTGTGTGCCGACCGCAGCCGATTCGAGGCCAATCTGTCGAACGACGGAAGCACCGTTGATGTCTTCGATGCTGAACGCACTGGTTCCGCCGCCGCCCGATTGGTCATCCAATTCGAGGTGTCCGTCAACGAGCGAGGCCACAACTTTGCCACCGTTGTTCTCGTCGTTGTTGATGGCGTCGATCAATCCGCCGAGCGTTGTGGTGCCGTCGAGTGTAATATCCAGAACTGTGTCGTCGGTCAAGGTGATGCGAATGTCGGGTGCACCCTCAAAGAACTGCGGAGCGTTGCCGTCGTTGATCTGATTGAGCGTGAACCCTGTGTTCAGCGAATAGACGTCGTTGCCGGTGAGGACATCACCGGTGACCGATCCAAGGATGCCCAAGTCTCCGGCAGTCTGACCACCATCGACCTCGCTGACGATCAGATCGAAGCTTGTCGAACCGGAGGTATCTGTCAGGACCAAGTGTCCCCCCAAGGTCGAGGCAACCACGGAAACGTCGTCGCTGTTGTTGATTTGAGTGACGACATCGTCGATTGTGAATGCGTCGGAGAGGTCGATGTCTGCGGTGGCGCCGCTGCGATCAGCAATTTGCAGCAGGCCGTGCTGGATGCCGTTTCCACCATTCAGTGCGTCGAGTTCTGTGGGGTTCTTGAGCAGCCCTCCTCCGAGAATGCTGATGCTGCCGACCCCGAATGTCTGCTGCGCCGAATCGCCGAATCCCTGCGAGCGCGCCAGATGACCGGCTGCCTTTTGAACTGGCTGAAATTGATAGGTCGCTTCGACAGTGGATGTCCATTTTGACGATTCGTATGCGCAGCGTGAAGCGGCTCGACGGTTGTTTTCGCGGGTTGGCGTGCGAGCGAATTGAGCGGACCGAAGGATTCGGTGGCCACGCGACTTCGT
>Ga0115002_10002314_pt1 | contig 24985 bp, 26 predicted proteins | sample ArcticOcean_MG_C_8_FD_89576 | JGI IMG/M metagenome (GOLD analysis project Ga0115002, IMG submission 89576) | Marine microbial communities from western Arctic Ocean - ArcticOcean_MG_CB11_86 | ecosystem: Environmental > Aquatic > Marine > Oceanic | place: Arctic Ocean: Canada Basin | collected... | reverse complement strand
TCGATATGGGCGAGCAGTTGCCGATTCTCGCGCGGGCACGGCAGGTGCCAAATCTGCTGCGTTATCCGAATGGGCGTGTCGTCGCCTTCCACGATACGTGGGCACGTGAGGGCATGGCACCGACGCAGCGATCCACGTCGTCGATTCTCCCGGAGCTGGGTCATGCCTGGCTCGGACGGGGCGAAGGCGACGGTCAGATCCAAACGCATCTGCACTTCTCGGGTGGTTACGGACACCAACATCGCGATGTGCTGGGGATGACGCTTTTTGCGCGTGGGCAAGAACGACTTGGCGACATGGGTTACACGCATACGCGGTATCGGGCGTGGACGCTGACGACGCTGTCGCACAATACGGTCACCGTCGATGGCATCGATCAGCAGGCAGGGTCGCTGGATCATCCGTCGGATGGGGCGCTGACATTGTTTGTTCCGGGCGATGGTGATCTGCTTGCGGTGGTCGAAGCGCGCGGGGAGCGCGCCTATCCTGATTTGGTGGATGAATACAAACGCATGCTCGTGCAGATCGGAGCAGGCGATGACGCGTATGTGGTGGATTTGTTTTCCGTCGTCGGTGGCTCGCGTCATGAATACGTGCTGACAGGAGACGCCGATCATGATGGGGCGCTCGAACATGATCTGCCGATGCAGTCGTATGGTCCGATGTTGTTGCCCGAAGGCGTCGACGTGAAACTGCCGACGGGCGAGAGCACACCAGGTGAGGCGGGTGACCACAACCTCGGATACGCTTTCTTGCGCGATGTGCAGCAGGTGCCGATCGATGCTGCATGGACGGTGACCTTTGCCAGCGACGCTGCGATGATGGGTGCTGTGAAAGTGCATGGTACGGCGCTTGGCAGTGATGACATTCTCTTCAGTGCGCAGGCGCCGTCTGTTCGACGGGCACAGAATGATGACGCCGTCCTCGATCAATTCACCATGCCTGTGCTTGTGCATCGACGCGACAGCAGTGACGGTGAGGCCCTCGTGAGTCGTTTCGTCACGGTCCTCGAGACGGTTGGTGAGGGCGGCGCTTTCGTGGATGGTGTGGAGCGTCTCGAAGTGGAGGCTGGCAGCGATGGCGTCGCCGTGCGGGTCACATGGAATGACACGGTGGATCTGCTGCTCGTCGCAGCTGATGCGAATTCGACGGTTCGTGTTGCCGATGTCGAATTAGGCGATGTCGAACTACAGGGGCGACTCGGTTTTGTGCGGATGCGAGGTGAGGAGGTCGTGGAGATGCGCCTGGTTGGGGGCACGAAGTTGAGTGCGGGTGGGCGCGTATTAGAGGGCCATGGTGTGCAGCAAGGTCTTGTGACTTCGACGAAGCGACGCGAAACAGGAGACGACGTGGACGCCCTGGTGACGAATTTAGTCGTGTCTCAGGTGGGCGAAGGAGCCGGGCTGTGGGCGATCGTAGCCGAAGCGGATGGTTTTCATCACGGCCACCAGATCGTTGCCGTGGAGGGTGAATCGGCAGCTATCACGACTCTGGTACTGGCCAACGATCCGGGCTATGTCGTTGCGGGTGTCAGTCACAAGAGCGGTGATCGTGCTAAGAGTGGTGGCAGCAGTGAGGCGAGTGCGGGTGGCGAAATGGCCTATTTCCCTGGACGCTCGTGGCAGGGCGAGACAGTGGTGGAGATCGTTACGAAGGCGGCGTGGTCGGCTCCGCGCTGATAGTTTGCACGGCGACGATCCCACCGGCGGGCGATTTTTCTCTGACGACTCAGTGACCATCAACTTCAGTGACCATCGACTCAGGCTGATGCCTTCGCGCTACACTGAGGACGATTCTGCCGGATCACGTTTCATGGATAAGGCAATGCGTTTGCGATCCAGATCGATGTCGAGGACACGCACTTTGACCTGCTGTGCGACTCTGACCACGTCGTTTGGATCCTTCACATAGCGATCGGCGAGTTGGCTCACGTGGATGAGGCCATCCTGGTGCACACCGATATCCACGAAGGCGCCAAAGTTGGTGATGTTAGTGACGAGACCGGGCAGAATCATGCCCTGTTCAAGGTCTTGCATGGTCTCGATGCCATCGGCAAAGGCAAAGGCCTCGAATTGCTCGCGCGGGTCGCGGCCTGGTCGCGCCAGTTCTACGAGGATGTCCTGCAGCGTCGGAATACCAAGATCCCCAGCGACATACTGCTGCAAGTCGATACGCTCACGTAGTTCAGATTGGGCGATCAGATCGGCGACGGTGCATTTGAGATCGGCTGCCATGCGGTCGACGAGGTTGTAGCGTTCGGGGTGCACAGCACTGGCATCGAGAGGATGTTTGGCGTCGCGGATGCGCAGGAAACCGGCAGCCAGCTCATAGGCACGTTTGCCGAGTCGAGGCACCTCAAGTAATTGGCGGCGGCTGCCGAAGGGCCCGTTATCGCGGCGATGATCGACGATGTTGCGAGCCAGCTGCGGCCCCAGGCCGGAGACGTAGGCGAGCAGATTGTGGCTTGCTGTGTTGAGATCGACACCGACACCGTTGACGCAGCTGACGACGACGTCATCGAGGCCGGCCTTCAAGTCGTGCTCCTCTACATCGTGCTGATACTGACCGACCCCTATCGACTTCGGATCGATTTTCACCAGTTCTGCCAGAGGGTCCATGAGACGACGGCCGATGGAGACGGAGCCACGCACGGTCAGGTCGTGGTCGGGGAATTCTTCGCGGGCAACGTCTGAGGCGGAGTACACGGACGCACCGGCTTCGTTGACCATGACGATCTGGATCGAAGCGGGTAGTCCGAGACCACGGACGAAGCGCTCCGTCTCGCGTCCCCCTGTGCCATTGCCGATGGCGATGGCTTCGATGGTATGCCGCGTGCATAGCTGGCGCAGGGTGTCGGTGGCCTTCGCCGTGTGCCGATCAGGGAAGATGACGTCGTCGTGGACGAGGCCACCCTGACTGTCCAGGCACACGAGTTTGCAGCCCGTGCGCAGTCCCGGGTCGAGGGCCAGAACATGGCGTGCACCCAGCGGTGCCGCCAGCAGCAGTTGGCGCAGGTTTTCGGCGAAGACGCGAATCGCCTCGGCGTCGGCGCGACGCTTCGTTTCGACACGCAACTCAGTCTCCATGCCGAGAGAGAGCAGTCGCTTGTAGCCGTCGGTAATGGCGAGACGCACCTGTTCGCTGCCACTACCGCTGCCGCGCAGAAAACGACGTTCGAGGGCGGCAATGCATTCAGCTTCGGGGCCGAGGATCCGGAACGACAGCAAGCGTTCTTTCTCACCTCGCCGCATGGCGAGGATACGGTGCGATGGCGCACGGGAGACGGGTTCTTCCCAGTCGAAGTAATCGCGGAATTTCTGCGCCTCCTGCTCTTTCCCTGAGGCGACCTGCGTGCGCAAGACGCCGCGTGTCTGAAAGAGTCGACGGATCTCGGCACGAGCTTCCGGGTTCTCACTGACCCATTCGGCGATGATGTCGCGGGCACCGGCGAGGGCATCGTCGACGGTGGCGACGTCCTTCTCGGCGCTGACGAAGTCGGCGGCGAGTTTGTCTGGCATCGATCCGTCCTGCTGCAGCAGAATCTTTGTCGCCAGTGGTTCGAGGCCCCGTTCACGCGCCATGGTGGCTCGTGTGCGACGTTTTGGTCGAAAGGGTAGATAGACGTCTTCGAGCGCACTGAGGGTGGAGGCGCCGTTCACTTTGGCGCGCAGTTCGTCCGTAAGGACTCCCTGCTCTTCGAGAGATTCAAGGACTGTGGTGCGCCGCTGGGTGAGTTCGCGTAGCTGCGCAACTCGATCGCGGATGGCCGTGACGGCGACCTCATCGAGAGAGTCCGTCTGTTCCTTGCGGTAGCGGGCGATGAAGGGGATCGTGCCGCCCTCGTCGAGGAGGGTGATGGCGGCCGCGACCTGTGCTGCTTGCAGAGATTGTTCTGTGGCGATCTGCTGCGAGAAATCGTACTCCGTGGTTTGTTTCATGGAGACGGAAGATCGACGATTGGCGTTTGTGCGCCAGATGGCCTTGGTCAACATCTTCGGGCGCTTCTGTTTCGGCCTGCGGTGTTGGCCAAGGCCATGGGGTCTCATTCATCGCGGCTCTATAGTGTATGACGGGCTATGATCACTGATGTATGATCTGTACTCGATCGCAAGACAGAGAGCCAGGATCGATGGCTAGTGATCTGGAGCAAGGAGAGAGACGGGGTGACAGTGGAACAAACATTTGATCGGGTGACGTTGCCTCATCTGGGCAATCGTGTCTTGCGCATGGGGGTCGCGGCCAATGGGGGGCTGTTGTCGGATGACGTGTCCTATGCGGCAGGGCGGGGGGTGAATCTTTGGCTTTATGGTCGGAGTTTCGGGCAGGCGACGGCACCGCTGCAGGATCTGTTGGCGCGTGAGCGTGAGAAGCATGTAGTGGTCATGCTCGGCACATTTGTGCTCACGGCACGTGGTGCGCGGCGAGCGGTGGAGAAGGCGCGGCGTGAACTCGGGATTGATACGGTGGATCTTTTCCTCATGCCCTGGCTTGGACGCACCGCCCGTTTCAGTCCAGCGATTCAGGATGCGCTCGTGGAGATGCGCGGGGCAGGGCTTGTCCGAGGAGTCGGGACGAGTATCCACGATCGGGAACGGGCGGGCAGGCTGGCGGCGGATTCGATTCTCGATGCCTTCATGCTGCGCTACAATGCGAAACATCCCGGGGCGGAGACCGATGTGTTTCCGCACCTGGTGAAACGGGATCCAATCGTCATCTCTTATACAGCCACGTCATGGCGGCAACTGCTGAAGCCATTGAAGGGCATTCAAATGCCACCGTGGCCGGGCGCTGATCTCGGTGCCACGATGCCACCGCTGACGGCCGCTATGTGTTATCGCTTCGTCCTCAATAGTCCACATGTGCACGCCACGTGGACGGCGCCTGCGACTCGACAGGAACTCGATGAGAATCTCGCTGCTGTGGAAGCGGGCCCCTTGTCACCTCAAGAAGAAGCGTGGGTGCGCGAGTATGGTCGGCAAGTGAAGGCGAAGCGGAAGCGTGACTACGTCTGATGCGGTCTCTTTTTCAGGCACATTTCCTCATGCGAGATGTCCTGGAGGAGCGATCCCGCCTGCATCGTACTACGAGGATGAGGCTCTGGTTTAGTGGCGCGGGCGCGTCTTTGAGGGGCCTGATTTGATCGAGGACTTCAACATTGATGTGATGAACACCCCGTTGCAGGGCATGGTCGCCAGCATTCTGCTCATCGACGATATGCGAGAGCAAGCGGTGTGGCTTGCCGAACTCTCCTTTTGGCTTTCCACAGGAGGGTATCCGTGCGGAGCAAGCGCCGACGGGGAACTGGGCGATGAACTAGGCGGGTCTCGCGCTGCATCGAGGTGAAGGCTGGATCTGCAGCATCCGTAGACTGCTGTGGCGAAGACGCGGTCGTGCTGGACTGATCGCGCCTAGCTGAACCGATCGCGTCTAGTCGTCACACCTTACTCGTCCGCTGGCGGGCGCGGTGCGGGCTTGCCGAAAAAGAGGCAGGCGAAGGCGAGGGAAAAAGGCAAGATCGCCATCGTTGTTAGAACCGGGCCATAGCCTCCCATCAGATCGCGAGCGATGCCGAAGGGCATTGGTCCCAAGGCGGACGCAGCTACGAGCAAGGTCGACGAGAACCCGGCGATCGCGCCGAGATGCCGCCGGCCGTAGTAGTTGGCGAAGATGACACCCATCACGAGCATCTCAATGCCACTCTGAATTCCCCAGAAGATCCCAAAGGCATAAGCGTGCGTCACAGAGTTGAGGTGAGTGGCGCTGATGAGGACGGCGCTTTCCATGAACAGGGAAGTTGCAAGTAGAAATCGCGGTGGGATGCGGCCGATGACGAAGCCAGTGATCAACTGAAAAGCAGCACTTGTGGCGGCGATGGGGACGAAGATCGTTGCAGCCGTCGATGAAGAGAGTCCGCCATCTTCGAAGACGGAGAAGATGTGGAAATACAGCCCCGTATTGAGCATGGCGACGCAGGACATGGCGGCACATGTGACCCAGAAAGCGGTCGATTGCTTGGCCTGGGCGAGGGTCCAGTTGATCTCGAGGGGTTCGGATTTCGATTCGGCGGATTCGGTGCTCTGTGATATCGGGCCGGCTTCGTCGGGCTTTGTGCCGGCGCCATCGGGCAACAGACCGTGGTCTTCGGGTCGATCGCGGGCGAAGACGTAACCCAGTGGCAGCATCACGCTGAGCAGGATTCCGCCGAGGATGACATACGTCCAGCGCCAGCCAAACTCGTCGATGAGGGTGTTCGCCAAGTACGGGAACAGACCGCTCAGCAATGCCCCGGCGACGCCGACAATGCCCATGATTCTGCCGCGACGACGCACCCACCACAGGTTGATCACGTTCTTGCTGGCGAGCGTCAGTGAGCCCTGGCCGAATTGCCGCAAAACGACAAAGCCGAAGAACAGCATGACGGCATTGCGCACGAGACTCATGTAGATGCAGGCCAGTCCCAGCAGCAGACTGAAGAGGCAGATCATGAAACGTGAGCCGTGCCGATCGAAGAGACGACCGACCCAGGGAAGGAACAGGCTCGCTGTGAGGGTTGCCGCCGTGTAGAGAGTGCTGACGATGGACCGGCTCAGGCCCAGGTCCTCGATGAAGTGATTGAGAAATGCGGAAAAGCCGGGGGTCTGCCCCGGATTCGTCATCACGCCCCCGGTGGCGCCGAGGGCAACGATGATCCAGCCGTAGTAGAACGGCGTACTGTGAACCAGACGGCTACGCCGGGAGGCGTACCGAGTCGGACGTTTCTCCGGCGGATCCTGCGACCTCAAGGGCGAATCAGAAAATCAGGATCGGAGAGGGTGAGCAGGAAGACAATAATCGCGTCCTTTTGCTCACCCGTCATACGCGGTTCCCTGCCAACGAGAAGGGGATCGAGGGTTGGCGAGCTTCGCAGCCCACCATCGTAGTGATCGATGACTTCGCTCAATGTCTGGAATCGTCCGTCATGCATGTAGGGGGCAGTGTGCTCGATATTCCGCAGGGTGGGCGAGCGAAACTTGCCTGCATCGTAGACAGATCCCGTGACGGACGCCAGACCCGAGTCACTGATGGTTGCCTGCAGACCATTGTTGTGAAATTGATTGTCCGTGAACAGGACCGGCCATGGCAATGAAAACAGTCGCCGATTTCATTGAAGAAGAGTTCGACGCCGAGTAATTCCTGTGCTGTGAGGGTGGGGGTGCCGGCGGCATAGCGATCAAAGCGTGAGTTGGCAGAGATACAGGGTGCGTTCAAACTGGGCGATCGCTTGCACCGGGCGATCCGCAGTGATCTTCCCGGGACCAAAGGCTGCCTGGAACAAAACCGGATAGCGAGAGTGGCGCGAAAGTGGCCTCCACATTTGCCCACGTCTCGCCCATTTCATCTGCATCCACGACGGGCTGCAGGGATCTCCGGTGGCGGGAAGCCCTCGGGGATGACAAGGTCCTGAGCAAGGGGCGACGCGACAGAGCCACGACGCGGAGGCTGGCTCGGGTGCTAGGCAATGGTCGAAGCATGGCTGGGAAACGGCGATCCAGTCAACGCAACAGGAGCAGCTTGCGCGTCTCAGTCATCGCGCCGACCTGCAGTCGAATCAGATAGGTGCCTGAGGCGAGATCGAACCCGGCATCGTTCAGGCCATCCCAATGCGCCTGATAGATTCCGGCAGGCCGGAACCCCCGTACGAGATCGGCGACACGCTGGCCCGACAGGTTGTAAACGATGAGCGACACATGGGCATCATCGTGGAGTTCAAAGGGGATGACGGTTTGGGCGTTGAATTGGTTCGGGAAGTTGTGGCCCAGCGCCGTTGCATTCGGTTTCGCATCCTGAAGTGTCTCAAGGACGGCCGTGCCGGTAGGCGGGGCGCCAGTGACTAAACGGATGTCATCGAGATAGAATGTGCCGCGCAATGTGCCGAACAGACGCACATATTTGATGCCGAAGTCACCGCCCTGGCTCTGTGTCGCCGGGATGGAAAGCGAAGGCAAGGGACGTGAAGGCAATTGCCGGTATCGGATCTGGTGTCGACCACTGGACGTTGAAACCATTACCGTCGATGCCAACGGACGAAATGCCGGAGAAGACTTCTGTCGTCTCCTCGTAGTTGATGTCGGCACTGAACAGCGCCGTCTGTTCCCAAGTCGAATCCAGACCATCCGCCGAAATGTGCAGATCCATTGGCGGAAATACGGTGAAACTCGTTTTGCGAGGATATGTGCTCCCATGCTCGTCTTCCAGCCGGACTCGCAGTCCATACCGTCCAATCGAAACATCCGCTGGGATCTGCAAATGGCCGACGTATCTGCCTCCGCCCTGGTCTTCCATGGGAAAACTCGGTTGACCTTGCAGTTGAGGCACGGACAGTATGATCTCGGCGATATTGCCCGCAGATACGCCAGGGAAAGGTTCGGTCAGGGCTGTTACTTCAAGGTCGTGGGGTGCTTCCCCGCCGCTCACGATCGACCGCTGACTCATCGAGAGATGCCGAATCGCCTGACTAGGTGGTGTAAAGCGGACTGCCCTCACTCCCGACAGTGTATTCTCAGAGATCAAGACGATCCCGTCGCGATAGGGCTGTACACCCCATGCCTGGCCCGTGACGTAGTAACCGATCTCCACCGGGTCGGCTGGATCGAAGAGATCAAAAATTCGCAGTCCTGAGTCGTAGTAGCCCCAATAGAGAAGGCCATCCTGGACCCATGGATTGTGTGATCCCATGAAAGAGCCCGTAACGAAATCCTCCGACCGAAAGCGTCCGACTTCGATCGGGTTCGAGGGGTCGCTCACGTCGGCGATATGCATGAAGGCGTTTGGATTGAACTCGGCGTTGTAGTAAGCGAAATCACCTCCGGCGGCAGCACGATGGATGCCTTCGGGGGCAAACACATTTGAGCGTGTTGCGATGTGATCAGGATCCGACACATCTGCGATCACGAGACCACCGAACTCCTCGACGATGTCGCTGATATAGGCAATGTCGTCGAGGATGAAGATGTCGTGGATGATGTTGCTGAAGCGATCGTTCGAATTCAGCCAGGATCCCGTGATCGCTGGATTCGATGGGTCCGATAGATCGACGATGGTGATGCCCAAGCAGCTCGAATGGGCAAGGTAGGCGCGATTGGCATGGAGGAAGGCATTGTGAACGCCCTCACCACAGGGTTGTGTGAACTTGCTCAGAATTTGCGGATTGCGAGGATCCGAGACGTCAATGACGGTGATCCCGCCCGGTCCCTTGTCCGTTGGATGGCCGGAGACGACAGCGATGTCGCCGGCCACCTTCACATCGTGAGCGGTACCGATGATGGGTACTGTCGCTGCGAGTGTCATTTGAGATGGATCAGATACGTCGACGATATACAGCTCGTGATCGTCGACTGCAAAGGTGCCGATGTAGGCATAGTCCCCGGCGACGTAGATATCACTCGTCGGCGCAACACCGAGACGTGTTGTGGGCCGGTTCAGCTTGAGCTCGCTGATGAATTCGACGTTCAATGCGGGCGGATCCTGAGCGCTTGCGGCCGTTGCCGCAAGCAGGCATGAGAACAGGGCTGTACCGCAGGTTGCGGAAAAACGCCGCATCGATGCTTTCTGGGTAGAGTGAGACTGGTCTGACAATCTCACCCGGCAGGTGCGTGCTTCCAAGGTGAAAAGGTCGTCGAAGCGGGCTGTGAGATTTTCAGTCATGGTACCCCAAAAGATGACGGTCGAAGAACAGATTCAATCAGTTTTGCGGCGACTGCTATGCGAAGCAGATGTCAACCAGGCTCTCGAGAATAAGAATCGATGCCGCTTGAGCGTTACCGATTCGTGCCAGCTTTGTTCCGACGAGCACACAGAATCAACCAAATACGTTGATGCAGTATCAGAACCCAAGTTTGGGCATGACCTCGCGCAGGTAGGCGTCGGCGAGAAATCGATAGCCTTCGGCGCTGGGATGGATTCCGTCGATGTATAGGTGGATGTCGTCGGGTCCCATCAGATCCAATCCATCGATATAGTGGATGTTCTTGTCGCCGGATCCCTGCAGCACATCGACGGCTTCGGCCAGGCGTTGTCGCATGATCTGCAGGGTCATCCCCACCACGTTCGGTGTCTCTTCGTTTGGCGGATGGCAGAGGGGCGATACAACGGCCAGGGGTGTGTTGGGATGGCCGTCGCGGATGGTTTTGATGAGTCCGATGGCGAAGGCACGGAAGGTGCGGTCGTTGACGGAGCCTCCCATCATGTTGATCCCGAGTTTGAGGCCGATCGCATCGGCAGGCAGATCACGAATCAGGCGAGCGAACATCGGGTCGAGGTGACAGTCGCCGCCCAGGCCGAGGCTGGTCAGATGAAGGTTGCTGCGGTTGGCGACGATGGCAGGCCATGTTTCACAGGGGCCGGCGGCGTGGCGGCAGTGTGTGATCGAGCTGCCGTAGAACACGATCCGCTGGCGATCATCTTTCCAGGCTGATGCGCTCGCGCCTGCATCGATCAACAGACCACGTAGTAAGACGGGCACGTATTGGCTCGGCAGGTAGAGCTCGAGTCTGTGCTCGCCCGCCGGAATGTCATCGAACTGGATCACGTCTGCGTCGATGGCGGGTGGGATCCGGCCGTGTAGCAGGCCATCGACGAGCAGGTCGAAGACCCACGGGGGATCTGATCCGACCGGTGGGGGAACCACGTCGAGGCGTACACTCGATGTATCACTGATGAGGGTCAGGCGGATGCCGGCGGGCATGGATGCTTTGTTGGTGGGACTCTTCTCGAACAGGTCGCGTTCGGCGACGGGCAACCGCCAGGGATGCAGTCCGGCGTCAGTTTGTTCGAGGGAAATGGCACCTTCGATTGATAGGTTGCCACCCTGGAGAGGGATCGATTGGGTCGGCTTCATGTGTGCTCGTGATCTGTGAATTTGATGATTGGTTGAGTGCCAAGTCCAGGAAGTACCGTCAGCCTTGGCGGTCTAGTTTTAGCAAAAAAACAGCTCTGGAGAAATCGCGTCCACTGGATCTACGAATTTGGCTGGGCAAGCCAAGCGCATGGCTAGCCGGAGACCTTCGAAGTCGGGGGCCTATTTCCATGCGCTTGTCGCAGTGAGCGCACTGCTTGCTGCCTGTAGGCGTCGGTAGGGCTTGCACTTGATCCACTTCTCCCGACATTCTTAGGCCATGGCCAAGAAAACGACAGAAAAAGAACACCTCGGCAAGATGGTACGCTGCGCCCGCACCAGTCGTGGGTTCCGTCAGAAGGAGTTGGGTGAACTCGTCGGTTTGAGTCGATCCCAGGTCTCGGCTCTGGAGGGCGGCACCGATCAGGCTCCAGTGTGGACGATCGACCTGGTCAGTCGCGTGTGCGAAGCCCTCGACGTATATCCGGAGGCCTTTACGCATGTATCCCATCACATGGCGCGCGTCCTGCGCGGCCGTGTCTCCACCCACATGAGTCATCTTGGGTTGTGGGATCGTCTCGGCGAAGCATTTTCTTATCTCCTGGTGGATATCCATCGTATGCGGCCGGATGTGGTCGGCATGAGCGTGCTGGTGGGATCTCATCCTTCCGGCGAAGTTCGCACGTATGTGGCCCACATCGGTGTCAAGACCTTTGGTGAATCGGGGCTGCGTCCCGATGAGGCGCGGCACATGCGTTGGACGAAGATGCTTGAAGAGAGTCGATTATCCTCACAACAGGATCGACTGGACCCGGTGCAGGTGCTGACTTACGAGGAGGCGCCGATTGTTCCTGATACACAGGTCCTGGAGTGGATCTTTCCCGGTGGAGGGATTCAGATGGCCCTTACTGGGTCAGCCGAAGGGAGAGATGGACCTCTGTCTGAACTGATGCACCACCTGGCGGATGAAATCAGCAAGCAGCTCGAGCGGATCCGCAGTCAGTCAGGCGGGAGTAGCAGTAACGTGGCGTTGGAACTGAGCAGACTCACTGAGAGGGTTCAGCGTTTGGAGAACGAGTCGAAATAAGCAAGTAAGCCAGAGGCAGGTATTCGGTGCTTTAATGTTATCACGTGTCCACCCGAAAATGGCCTCGTGGCGAGACAAAACGGCATCATTCGGAACTGACGGAGGTTGGATGACTCGACGCACAACATGGAGACAGCGGATGACTCCCCACCACATCCTGCTGGCGGCGCCTCTCGCAGTTGTCTGGATTTTTCGATTCCTGCAGTCCCACCGGTTGGTCGCAGATCTGCCCTTTGGGCCCCGGCTCTGTTTCCTTCGACTGTCCTGCCAAAACTAGGTCCGCCAGAACGTAGAGTCGGGATTCGGTTGATACGCAACATTCAAGTGAGGTGTACCGACCCTCTTACCCCGCTCGCGACTGTCGACGCCGGCGATCGCTAATCCTGTCGTCAGTAGGGTCCGCTCGACGGGATAGGTCGCACGACCGCTCTCAAACATCTGCTCGATGTTGTTCACCTGTGGCGAGAAGAAATTGGCCAGGGTCGTGTGGGCTGGTGGCATGGGCAGATAGACCTGGGTCGATGACAACTCTGTCTGGTCAGCGATTCGAGCGGCGAAGCAGAAATCCCCCACGAGTCCATTGAGAATCATCATCGTACAGCACAGGCCGTCGACGTGTTCGTATTGATAGGCCCACGGTTTTTCGGCGAGGGACTTCATCTCGTCGATCGTGGGGTAGTGGTTGTTGAATCCCGGGCGGGCGGGCTGCAGCTGGTGACTTCGACACAGACAGGCTGCAAACAGATCGGCTGACCACACGCCGGCGGCGTGGGCCTCCCAGAACGCCTCGCCGCGATAGTCCTGTATCCACTTTACGCCGGTCTCTCCACCTGCACGGCGTTCGACCATCGCCTGAATGGTCTCGAGGGCGTGAATGTCGCCCCCGTCGTCTCCAGCACTCGCCACGCACATCGCCTCCTCAACTGAGGCCCCGACGGGAATGTCGATGGAGGGGACCCTGCTTGTCACAGGCAATGACGACCCGGCCATGAAGGCAAAGCCCAACTCCTGCGAGGTGTCGTACATCTGCCGTGCTCGATCCCAATCATAGGAGAGATGTTTGTCGCAGAACACGGGCGCTGTCTTGCCTGTCGTGCGGAAGACAGAGGTGATCTGCTGGAAGAACTCATAGCGTGGATAGAGTTTCTGCCCCCGTTCGTTGCGCGGGTAATCGCCGTGTTCGGCAATCAGCAGCACGCCATCGACTGCCAGGTCTGATCCGCCTTGGGTTAGTGCATCGGCGATGGTGGGGTAGATCACCAGTTGCGGGAAACGCTCGGCGCGTTCGTGACTCAGATCCGTCTCATCCACTTGATCGACATAGAGGGAGACGAGATCCATCTCTGGTCGGTGATGTCGCCCATCCCAGCCATAGCCGTCGAGGAAGCGGTCGCAGATGTGCTGGGCGTGGGCGTACTTGTGGTAGATGGAGATGATGGCGGCGATGCGTGGGCGGTGGCCCGGTGTCTGGGTCACTGTGCCATCACTGGAAAATCAACATTCACCGAGGCGCCAGGATCTCGGCGAGTCGATCATCCGTGAGGGGGGGGCGGATAGGTGCCGCATGGATCGTTTTCCTGGAGGAGGGTGATACCATCCGGGCTGCCCGATGCGCCAATCCTACGATGGGTCTTGAGGGGAATCAACCGCAGATCGGAAAGCCCCGCCCTATGTCCCACGTGAGAGCCATCCTGAAAACGTGCCGAGCCCAGTCGAAGCCTACTCCTGCCTTTACACATTATCGATTACCTCTTTATCCTCACTCATCGTGCCCCGGCGCTCACCCCATGCCTTGTCTGGACCACCCATGAATTCGGTCTGCCGTCTACAAGCTCCCTCGCCCGCCCCTGGAACGACCGTGGCCCCGTCGGCCAACGACTACCACTTCTGCCACTCCGCCCTCAACCTCGCCCCAGGCGGTACCGGCCCGATCCCCTTCCACCAGGACCACCACCACTGGAAACACGAAAATCCGGTAAATTTCGCCGAGCGCGACGGCTCCTACAGCCAGATTCTCTACTATCCCAACGGTTTTTGCGTCGGTGACCGCAACCTCAAGGTCATTCCTGGCAGCCACCTCGTCGACCCCTCTTCTACGCTGCTGTCTGCAACCCCGCCGCCTCCCACGCGGTGATTCCGCCGACCAGATCCATCACCTGCTCAAAGCCATGATGCATCAGTACGCTGCCCGCGATGGTCGATCGATAACCACCGGCGCAGTGGACGATGATCGGGCGATCTCTCGGTAATTCACCTACTTGCTTGTGCAGTTGCTGCAGGGGAATGTGCGTCGAGTCGGGGATGTGACTTGCCTCGCGCTCGCCGGCACCGGGGGGGGCGAGGAGGACGATGGGGCGATCGGGCGATCGGGCGTCAGCAAGGCGCCGGCCCACGTGGCGAATCTGCCATCGAGACCGACGTTGATACTCCCCGTCAGATGCGCGCCGACGTAGTTGTCGCCTTCGCGCACATCGAGTATCTGGGCGTTCCCGTCACGCAGGGCGAGCACTTCGTCCAGGTCGAGGGGCTTGAGAGATTCTTCGAGGCTCTCATCGAGGGTCTGGTGTTCCTTGGCGTTCATCAAAACATCGTAGCTGAAATAGTCCGGCGCCTCTGGTTGGTCGGCGCTGACGATGCGGATGAAGTCGTCCTTCTCCATCGGTTGCAGGGCGTCGTCGGGGACTCGCTGCATCAGTTTTTCGTGCAGGGAATCGTAGAGCATGGCACCGAGGTCCTCGGCGGTGAGCCCAGGAGAGGCCCGCAGGTCGGGCCTGCCCACATCGCCGAGCAAGAGTGTGTCGCCGGTGAGCACGGCGTGTGGCTTGTCGGTACTCTGCGACAGGTCGTAGACGAGCATGCAACTCGAGTCCGGGCTGTGTCCGGGTGTATGAAGAAAAACCAGGCGAACCTGGCCGAAAGCGTTCTCATCGTCGTCGCCCATGGGCACCGAGGCGTATTCGGTCTTGGCGGCGTGCATGTGCGTGAAAACGACATGCCGAATTGTCAGGCCCTGGGCGTCGGCATCCGTGAGGTCCTGACCAATGTCACGCTGGGGATCCACGACGATGGCGTTCTGGGTCTGTTCGTCGCCGATCAGATAAGAGGCGTGGGCGAGGCAACCGAGGTAGTACTGTTTCAGAAACAATGGGCACCTTTTATGGTATCTGACGTTACTAGAAAGGTGTCCTATTGATGGTGGCGTCGCATGTGCCAGTAGGTGTGGGCCGGATGCACGTTGGACTTCTCCAGTACAACTCCTACATTGCGAATCTCGTACCGAGAGATCCAGTCATCGTTGTGAAACATGAAGGTTCGGAGTCGTCAGAAATGAAAGTCACCTACGATCAACAGACCGATACGCTGAATGTCATCCTTCGCGACGACGTGGCCGTCATCGACAGCGACCAAGGGCGTGGTGTTGTCCTCGACTATGGGGAGGACGGTCTGCTTGTATCGATCGAGGTGCTGGAGGCGTCTTCGTGGGTGACGGATCCGACGAAGGTGGACTTCGAGCAGCTCGGTAAGTAGCTCTGCTCTACTTCGCGGGCCAGATGGGTCGCTCTATGGCGAAGGCTGCGCGCACGTCGAGATCCAACCGATGGGGCGTGGGACGACGAGATAGTTGAAGGGATCTCGTGGCAGGCCGTGGTCGTGCTCGGGGCGATAGAACATGATTCAGTCGAGGATCTGCTCGACCAATTCTGATGGTCTTGCGATGACGGCTTTGTCTCCACGAATGCAGATGGGCCGATTCATTACCTCCGGATGCTCGAGCAGCAGCGTGACAAGCGCATCGTTGTCGCTGATCTGGTCGATGTTGCGACCGAGTTTGCTGAAGGAACCAATGTGTAGCATATCAGCAGGCTCCACGCCAAGTAGCTCGATGAAATGGCGGTAGTCTGCTTCAGTCGGCGGATGTTCGATGTATTCGATGACGTCGAACTCGACGTTGCGGGCGGCCAGGATTTCCAGGACGCCCCTCGACTTGCCTCAATTGGGGTTGTGGTAGATGGTCACGTCGGCCACGAAGATCTCCTTTCAGACATTGGGTGCGGGTTGCTTTGGTGGGTGTAAGAAACCTCGGTCTCTGATGCTGTCAACGGGGAGGCTTTTGTGAATCGCCGGTCTGGATGAGAGCACCCATCTTTATTGCAGATGCGTCATGTGCCAGTGTTAACAGGACCTGGCTCCTCAGAAATCCACGGCGAAGAATCTTCTGAGAATGACTTCATCCGACAATACGCCATCATCCGGGCTGTCAAAGCCAACGATTGAGTCGCTCGAGGCTGAACTGGCACGGGGAGCGTGCTCGGTTTGCGCGGGAGCAGGCGATCGAGTGGTCCAGCCCTGCCAGGAGGGGCATCTCATGATAGCAGGGCTTCTTGGTTGCTCGGGTCTGTGGTTGGACGTCTTCGACCTGCTCGTCTCTCGCGTCCACTGTGGGCGCCTGGTGCACGTCTACCTAGTTGGTTCGCCATCGTGGCCCAGCGCTCAACATCCTGCACGTCGGGAGCACTCGGGTGTATTTCGGGAGTCCAGTCGGGAGTGCTGTACCCCAATCCAAGTACAGTGGTGGTGAGAGGCTACGTGTATTTGCCCTTGTGGCGTCTCAGTGCGTCACATGCCGCTCAATCGGTCCCGACACACCCCTTCAGCTTCGCCAATCCCTCACGCGCGACGGCGGCCGGTCCACGTGCCCAGTAGCTCTCGTTGAATAGTTCGAGAGAGAGCATTCCAGTGAAGCCTGTCGATTTCAAAGAAGAAATAATTTGTTGCCACGGTGCCAGCCCGTCGCCAGGATAGACGCGGTCGGCGTCGGTGATATCGGCACGGGCCGGTGTTGCGGGGTAGTCGTTGACGTGCACGAGGCCCAGCCGACGGTTACCGAAGTGCTCGAAGCCCACGTGATGGCCACTGCCTTTGTACATGTGAAAGACGTCTGCCAGCAGTTGCACACCTGAGCGTCCGCACTCGGCGGCGACAAGCAGCACTTCGCCCGTGCGACCGAGAGTTTGTGCGATACCCCAATACTCCAGCAGTGGTGATACCCCTGATTTGGCGGCAAGATCGACGAGATCGGCGAAGTGATCGGCGACGGGGAGGATGTCGACGACGCGATCGTGGATACCGAAGGGTGGCGCGGCGACGTGGGGACAGCCAAGAGCTTTGGCCATCTCGAAACAGCGAGCTGCCTCGGCGAAACCGGCAGTGCGGCGATCATCTTCCGGCACGGCCCACTCGGGAAAGCCGATCAGGTTGACGATGGCGAGGTTGCGCTCTTCGGCTCGGGCACGAACCTGATCGAGTGTGCCACCTCCTGCGATCCAGTCGTCAAGTTCCTTGACCCACGGCTCGATGCCATCCCAGCCGGCATCGGCAGTCGTGTCGATCATGTCCAAAATCGTGGCCCCCTCGCTGCGGATGGTGCTGGTATTGAGACAATAGGAAAAGGGCATCGTTGCTTTCTCTTTTGAAGTGCATCCATTTGCCATCGCACCATTCGGGACATAGGCTGGACGCAACTTGCAGAGTCAGTGCGGGGTAAGCAAGTGCTCAGACCACACCACTGGAAATACTGTGATCAGTTAGAGATCCCCTGAACTCATGATCGTCTACGTGATCGACGATGGTCACGGGAGTTGTGTCGATATGTCTCCAATGAAAGCACGAGCCTTTCACGCGACGACGCTGGCAGACACAATCGTTGTCGTGCCGGATCATCTCACCGACGACACCAGTGTTCGTCGACTCGCCGCCGCGTCTGGGTCTCTCATCGTGGCTCAGCACGACTTTGATGCCACCGACTTTGCGAAGGTGCACGTGATCGCCTGCGGCCACCTGGCGAACAATGCGGCCGTCACCCGTCTCTACAATGCCCGCTGCTGTTTTGTGGATACCCTGTTCCCAGGAAACGATGACTACCTGGTTCGGTCGATCCGTGATCCCTTCGGCGCCGGGCACAATGCGATCGTCACGGGTGCCAGCAGTGACAAGGGTCTGCGCGATGCGGCGGCGGAGCTGACGAAATGTGTCGAAGCCAGTGACGGTGTACTGGATCGAGTCCACATCCATCAACTGGCTTCAGGACCGAAGCAGCCGGCGTCGTCGCAACTGGATGGTCTCATCGCCAAGGATCTGGCCATGTGGCACGGCGGCTGGGTGGCATCACCTTTCCGTGGTGGACAACTGAAGTCCTATCTGTGGCACCAGTATCTCGATGATGGAGAAGTCTGGGGTCACCTGATCAAAGGCATCTTCGCTGGGACGATCGATCTGTGGCGGGAACAACGAGCTCTCGAACCCCACGACTACCACGATTTTTTTCATCTCGATCATTTCATCCACCTATGGGATCTGGTGGAAGATCATCCGGTCTACACCAAGCAGGATCGACATGCGGTCGTGGAGATGTTCATCGACCTGCTACGTCATCTTGCAGGACTTTTCTATCTGCAGCAAGAGGTCAATCCCGACGGAATCCCGCGGCAGAATCACACGACCTTCGTCGGGCTGAATCTGGTAGCGGGTCACCAGTATCTGTCCCGCCGCTACGGCGTGACTGAGTTCGCCGACATCAGCGCCCGCGTGGAACGGATCTTTGCAGGACAGGCGCTGGGGTACAAACCGAATGACGACGCCGGTGTCGGCTATGTCTGGCACACACCACATCACACCCTCGACTACATGCTGCTGAGCAACGATCACCGGTATCTCGATGAGGGGCACGTGGCAGATCTTTGTCGACTGCTGGCGATCACGACGGACAATCTTCGCAGCGAAGTGGGGTACGGCGATAGCAGTGGCTACGCGGCCTTCGACAACGCCGGTTGGCGTGATCACCTCTGGCCGCTGCTCGCGTCGCTGTGGCGCACGCAGGACCCTACTCATCTCTGGTTACTCAACTGGCTTGCCGAAGGCAAGGCGCCAAGTCTCCATCAGGCCCTCGACACGTGGCGGTCGAGCGTGAACCGATCCGAGCATGGATTCACCCTTCCCGGTGTCGAGCCTTTGTTGCCAGAGGATCTGCTCGGTGTGACAGCACTGGACCTACCAGAGTCTGCGAGGAATTTTGTCGCCGACAACGTCCCCGCGACACATCAACCAACAGCAGAGAGTCGCTACTTCGACAAACTCTCCCTCCGGCCGAGTTTCTCAGTCGACGATGAGTATCTGCTGCTCGAGGGGGTCGGCACCATGTGTCATGGCCACGAAGACACGAATGCGATCCTGCGACTATCGTGGAAGGACAGAGTCTGGCTTGCCGACGGTGACTACATCCGCGCGGCACCGAAGTTCCACAATAGTGTCAGCATTCAACGGGACGGGGTGGGTGTATTCGATTCACCAGGGGATGGACTCGTCATTCCACCGCTGGCCCGCCTGTTGGTGGAGGCGTCGGATTCGGAGGGTGGCGTCGTACAGAGTGAGGTTGTGGGCTACAACGGGATGGACTGGCGACGGAATCTGATTTGGCGCACCGGTCGCTACATCGTCGTCGTAGATGAGCTTCGCTGTACTGAGCCTGGGGACTTCCGCTGTCGCTGTTATTGGCGTGTCGTCGGCGATGTAACGGCAGCAGCCGGTCGGGTGGGCTTACATCAGGATGGCGTGCAATTATTTCTGCACAGTGGCAACTCACTGCGTGGTAACACACTGAGTGGTGATCGCTCATCGATGGAGATTGTTGACGATGGGGCGGCATGGGGTGGTTACCCGCATCACAGTGGAAATGTCCATGTTGTGCAGCAGAAGCTGAATCGACGCCTCGAGCAAGGAGAGTCGATGGTCTTTCTGCATGTCTTTACGCCTCACGAGGATCTACGAGTCGAGCGCTGTAGCCCCGCACAGCTGCGGATTGCCGATGATGGCGAGACGAGAATCGTCGGTCTCGATGAGGCAGGTGCGATCGTCGATGTGGCGATTGAGCCAGCAGTTGATCAGCTATCAGATCAAGCGGCTGACATGTCACCTGAGGTTGGCGCAACGTCAGGTCGGCCCAGTCTATCGGTCACTGAGGGGGCCGCCCAGACGCAGCCGCTTGCGGATCTCATTTGGCGACAGACGATTGTCGAGTCCGTTGCAGCCCTCGCCCTCTTCGATGAGGAGGATGAGTATCGCATGGTCGTCGCTGACACCGCCGGAGATCTCGTCTGTGCTTCCAACGACGATGGCTCCGAACTATGGCGCGTGCAGCTGCCCTCTGCTGCATCCGTCTTGTTGACGGCGGACATCGATGGAGATGGTGCACTCGAAGTGATCGCGGGCTTAAGTGGGGCAGAAGTGGTCGTTCTCGATGGTGGGACCGGCGTCGAGCGATGGCGTCAACCGCTGAAGAATCTGTACGACTCCGCCGCTGCGGCAACGGTGCTGCGCGTGGCGGATCTGGAGGGCGAGGGCAATCTGAGTGTTCTCGTCGGTACGGCAGGGTGGTTCGTCAATGTCTTCAAACCGGACGGTACGCCGAAGTGGGCTCAGTGGTTCCGCTATCATGTGATCACTGCTGTTGAGGCGGCCGATGTTGATGGGGACGGACGAGCCGAGGTGATCGTAGGCAACACGTACTCGACGCCGCTGACGGTGCATGAATTCGATGGCACCTTTCGCTGGTCGACCCTCGAACAGGTGGGGGCAGAAGGCAATGCGACGACACCACGACGCGGAATCGGTCTGACCCAGATGCGACTGTTTGATATCGATGGTGACGGGCGTCAGGAGATCATCTATGGCACCGAGGATGGCTGGATCTTTGCCGTCGACCCGGTGGCGGGTGACGGAGTGTGGCACCTCAACATCGTCGGCAAGGTCGTCGCGCTGGAAGTGACAGAAGCGGGCGTGCTGGCAGCGAGCGAATACGGCGACGTCTACCTGTTATCAGTGACGGGAGAGATCCTCTCCATGCAGCATGTGAGTGAGTGGATTCGGACTGCGACCCGCTGTGGTGACGAACTGGTGATTGCCACAGAAGAAGGGCAGTTGTTGTGGCTTCATGCGAATGGAGACGTGTTGGGGGCTGTGCACGTTGATGGAGAGATTCATCATCTGCAGGCAAGGGATCAGGATGTGATCTGTGTGACTCAAGACGATACGATCAGCGCTTTTCTTAGTCTGTGATACTGCGCAAATTTCGATTTGGTCACAGATATTGCTTGAGTTGGCGCACATCTTTTGAGTATTCTCTGGACGTAGGCGCATGGGGCGCCTTCAGTTCGCGAGAAGGGCTATGCCCACCCAAGCGAATTACGACGAAGGTTTTCACCTTCTTTCCCGCCTGTCAGGGAGCGAGCCCAGGCGAATCCAGAGAGAGGGTTACGTATGCCTATCCCTATCCATCTTTCGAAGTTCGAGGACATCACCGGCCTCGACGATGATCAAGTCAAAGAGATCATCGCTCGCGTCGGTCGTGATGATCTGACGGTTGCGCTCAAGGCAGCGACGGAACCGGTGAAGGACAAGATTCTTGGTAATATGAGCAAGGAAGAGCGTCAGGCGCTGACTCAATACATGGAGTGGCTTGGTCCGATGCGTCTGTCCGAGGTCGAGGTCGTGCAATGGCAGATCATCAACAAGTTCAAGGATGCGTCGGGCGACGACGCCTTCGTCTAGTAAGTTGGGCGCTGCGGATTCGCCGCAGCGCCCAACTTACTCATGAGGTGAAGGTGCCGATTGATAGGCGACGTGCGATGGCTGAACTGAATGTTGAGAATCTCAAAAAACAGGCGAAGAGTCTGCTCAAGTTATTCAAGGAGGGCGATACGGATGGCGCCGCTCGAGTACAGGCGGGTCTACCGAGACTTGCCCAGGTATCTACCTTTGCCCAAGTAACAGATGCCAAGTTGACCCAAACCCAGATCACTGCGGCTCACGTGACGCTACAGGAAGTTCAACACGTGATCGCCGCGGAGCAGGGCTTCCGTAACTGGAAGCAGCTTCTCGCAGAGGCTGGGCAGTCGTCCCAGTATGGATGGGGCACAATCTTTGTTCGTCCAGGTCTGCCCAATGTCCGCAGGGAAACCGAGTGGTTCCTGTGGATGATCAGCCGCGGCGAGGGTTGGCCCATGGACCGCATTCGCCACGGTCTGCCACGCGTGGTAGGCCTGTCGAATGAGGAGATCACTCAGGCCGATGTCACCCTTGCAGAGGTGCAGCACATCGTTGCCGCTGACTATGGCTATCCCGATTGGGAAACCTGCGAAGCGGAACTGGGCAAACTTCACCCAGTGCAGACCTTCGAAGATTTCGCCGGGCTTGAGGATCAGGAAATCCAGCAGGTGATCTTCCGTCTCGGTCGTGATCGGCTGTCGGTCGCACTCAAAGCGGCGAGCGATCGTCTCAAGGCGCGCTTCAAGTCGAACATGTCGCCCGCGGCGTGGCAGGCACTGGTCGATGCGATGGAAACATTGGGGCCCATGCCGCTGAGTGCTGTTGAGGTGGAACAAGCACGGATCCTCGAGAAGTTCCGCAGTGATGATCCGGTGGTCTGAATGATTGACCGATCGCCGACACCATCTTCCATCGGGCGGCGCATTGCGGTGATCGGCAACACGGGATCTGGGAAGAGTACTCTCGCCGAGCGCTGGCCGAGGTGGTCGGCGTACCCTTCGTCGAGTAGGATGCGATCAACTGGCAGCCGAACTGGGTCGGTCTCCACGACACAGACCCGGAAGAGTTCAAGCGCCGGATGGCGGCGGCCACTGCTGCAAACGGCGATCTGGCTCGATCCGCCGCTGTCGCTGATTGTGTGGCGCGTTCTGTCGCGCTCCTGGGGACAGTTGGCCGTGTGGAAGAAGGCGGATTCCCTTCTTTGGTGGGCGCTAACGCAGCATCGGGTGAAGCGGGTCAAGTATCTGTCGATGATGGATGATCCGCAGTGGGGGCACGTTCGTTTCGTACGCCTCAGGTCGGTTGACGAGGTGGAGGCCTTCGTTGCGTCGATCAGGGCAGAGAAGCAATAGCCTCCGGCAGCTGACTCAGTCTGCTGATGGTCGCATCCGCTTCGACCACGATCTCCTCCTGCTTTTCACGCAGGGGATCGGAGGGGCCACCGTCGCGGCGAATCAGAATCGACGGCATCTTCGCCGCCCGCGCCATCCCTTTCTGTCCCAGTTCTGTGGAATATCTGTTGCAATCTCGGCGGTCAGCACAAGGTGGACAGCACCGGCCCGGATCGCAGCAAGTTTCAACAGGACATGCTCGACTGGATCGCCGCCGTTGACGATCCGGAGGACGTATGGAATTCACCACGGACCTACCATTTCGTGCTTCCGCTGCGCCGATGGTGAGCGCTGGGGTGACGCGTCAACGGGTGAGATGCGCTGGCGCATCCTTGGATGTGGCCCAACGGATCGGTTCGCTTTTGATCTCAATGGCACGCGGATGGCCAGACGAGCCCTACATGGAGGAATAGCTCGTCATCATTCCCTATATCAGGAGGCGTTCATCTCTTCCAGCAGATTCTAAATACCCCTTCTCACAGGCCGGCAAGGCGACGCGCCGCTTGCCAGATTTCGTCGTCCACGGGGATACCTTGGGCGAGATTCTCGCGTCGGGTCTCGGCTGAGCGCTGGCCAGGATAGGTGACACGTTCACCTTCCAAGGGAATGGCTGTACCAAAGTCGGCAAGTATGGTAGCAACCGTCTCCTCTGCCGAGCGTCCGTCGTCGATGGAAGCCAGGTCAAAGGCGATGAAGATCTGCACGCAGCCAACGCCGACATCTGCTCCGGATCCCGTGATCTGCCACGTGGCGAGTCCACCTGACAGGAGGGTCGCCAGCAAGTCGAGACACAGGGCCAGGCCACTGCCCTTCCAATAGCCGATCGGCAAGGGGCGACCCGATTGCCGCACTTGGGTCGGATCGGTCGTCAGGTTGCCCTCCGTGTCGTAGCCACCGGGTACTGAAAATTTGCCGCCCGTGCGTCGGAGTGTATCGGTGCGCCCTCCAGAGAATTGGCTGAGTGCCATATCGAGCAAGACCGGATCGCCAGCGGCGACCGGTACCGCAATGCACAGAGGATTGTTGCCAATGCGCTTCTCGGCAGAGCCGTGTGGTGGCATCAGGCGTGTCGTATTGGTCCAGCTGAAGGCTAGGCAACCCGCCGCCGCAGCCTGCAGACCATAGGTGGCGGCGCGCATCCAATGATTGGCATTGCGCAGAGCGACGCATCCCATCGTCGAGACGCCTGCGATCTCCACTGCCCGCGCCATCGCCGTTGTCGCCGTGAGAACACCGGGTCCCTGGCGAGCATCCCATTGTTCGAGAGCGCCGAAGGATGCAACACACTCGGCATCCGCACTGTGCACGATGCGACCCGCGTCGATGTCCTCCACGATTCCGGGAAAACGATGCAGTCCATGCGAGGGCACACCGTCACAGGTACTCTCCGCCAAAATGACGGCGATCTTGTGCGCACGATCGGGCGCCACTGAGCGGGCTTCGAGGGCACGGCTGAATACATCCACCATCTCATCATGAGGTACTCGAGTCATCTGATTCGTCATCCTTGCCAGTGGCATGAGATCCGGAGCGATACGACCGTCACGCCCGCGGGTACTGGAACTTCAGAGATCCCGGACGCGCGTGCAAAAGTGATCATCCGCAAAAACGCCGTCAGCGCATAGCCCCATCGAATGGAATTGCTTTGCTTGGCTTGCAAGATCTCTACACGTCGACTCTGACAGCGTGCTTTTCAACCTGGAGCATCACACGTGAAGATTACCGGTTTCGAACGCACCGTTCTGCGCGTCCCCTTTATGCCAGGCATTCTACCCACAGCTGAATATGGTGAGTTCGCGCCGCCTGACCATGGCGGTGAGCCGTATCTCAAGGCCTATCCCGAGTCCATCGAGAGACGCTGCCAGGACTTGCTGCGTCTGCACACGGACGAAGGTGTCACAGGCATGGGTATGGGCAGCCCATACTACGGTCAGCAAGATGACACGCCGCCTGATTGGTCAGGACGTGATCCTCTCGACTTCGAACCACGAAGCCTCGTGGGCGGCGGCTGGTCGATGGCGCTGCTCGACCTGA
>Ga0115002_10002312_pt1 | contig 24989 bp, 19 predicted proteins | sample ArcticOcean_MG_C_8_FD_89576 | JGI IMG/M metagenome (GOLD analysis project Ga0115002, IMG submission 89576) | Marine microbial communities from western Arctic Ocean - ArcticOcean_MG_CB11_86 | ecosystem: Environmental > Aquatic > Marine > Oceanic | place: Arctic Ocean: Canada Basin | collected... | reverse complement strand
TGGGACGTCGACGGCAAGCAGTACCAGGATTGGTCAAAGCACGGAATTGGTGCAGCGCTGCTTGGCTATCGCGATCCTGACGTGACCGAGGCGGTCCAACAATGTATTGATCAGGGGAGCTATAGTATTCTCAACCCACCCGAGGAAGTGGAATTGGCGGATCTACTGTGCGATATGCATCCCTGGGCCGAGTGTGTGAGGTTTGCCAGATCAGGTGGTGAAATGACCACGGCGGCGGTTCGTATTGCACGGGCGACAACCGATCGTTCGAAAGTTGCCATCTGTGGCTACCACGGTTGGCACGATTGGTACTTGGCAGCCAATCTGGGCGGTCACGACGCGCTGCGTGGCCACCTGCTGCCCGGCTTGAATCCTTTGGGTGTTCCACGCGAGCTACGTGGAACGGCAATGACGTTTCCGTTTAACGACCGCGATGCCTTCGATGCGATCATTTCCGAACATGGTGACCAATTGGCGTGTGTGGTCATGGAACCATGCCGCTTTCACGACCCCCAACCTGGCTTCCTGGAGCATGTACGCGACGAGGCGCACCGCGTGGGCGCGCTGCTGCTATTTGACGAAATCACTATTGGTTTTCGCCGTCATCTCGGTGGCGCGCACCTGCGTCTGGAGGTGAATCCTGATATCGCTATTTTCGCCAAGAGTTTGGGAAATGGTCATCCTATGGCCGCCGTCATTGGCACGCGCGAAGCGATGGAGGGAGCGCACGATTCATTCATCAGCAGCACTTACTGGACGGAACGTGTCGGACCGGTCGCGGCCTTGGCCACGTTGCGAAAGATGCAGCAGACGGACGTGCCCGGGCACATCGACCGCCTGGGCCGACAGGTCATCGACATGTGGAAAAAGCACATTGACGCGCTGTCGCTGCCCGTGACGATCGACGACCTTTGTTACCGGTGCTTCCCGTCGTTCTCTTTCGATCACGAGCTGGACGCAGAGCTGCGTTTGCTTTTTGTCCAAGAGATGCTCGCGCGTGGCTTTCTCGCCACCCCTACAATCTATTTGACCCTCGCCCACAACGAGGACAACTTGGCCGCGTACACACAGGCCGTCGGAGAAGTCTTCGGAGTCATGGCCGATGCGCTTAAGAAGGGTGACGTGCCGGAAAGGCTCAAGGGACCGGTCGCGGTGAGCGCATTTCGCCGGCTCGTGTAAGGGCACAACGTTCGAGTCACGCAGCGGTGGAGGTCCGGTTACCAGGCGGTCCAGCCCCCGTCGACCGTTATGTTTTGGCCCGTGATGAAACTGCCGGCATCACTCGCCAACAAGAGGATTGCACCCTTTAGTTCATAAGGTCGGCCCATGCGCTTCATGGGAAGCTTCGTACACAGCCGCTCGACTTGGACCGGATTCGTTTTATCGGTCGGAAATGGCCCCGGGCTAATGCAGTTGACCCGTACGTTATCGCGGGCATAGTAAGCTGCCAGGTGCCGCGTCATGTGAATGATGCCTCCCTTATGAGCGTGGTAGGCCACCGGACTTGCCATTGCTATGCCTTCATATGCGTCAGGGTAGGATGCAACTTGACCGTACATTGATCCCAGCATAATCACATTGCCATTGCCACCACGTTCGACAACGTGATTCCGCATTGCGCGCGCTAGTTCAAAATATCCAGCCGTGTTGATCTGGTGTTTGGCAAACTCTTCAAAGGTACAATCGGTCAAGTCGTGCGCGGGGGGGGCCAGTCCATTGTTCACCAGAATGTCGATTTTTCCAGCCGCTTCAATTGCGGTGGCAAAGCCTTGAGCAATGGATTTCGGGTCCAAGTGATCCAGTGTGACGCCGTGGTGTGTCCCACCTTTGGGTGATGGTAATTGCGCTGCGGCGCGCTGCGCTCGCTCGGCGTCCCGGCTGGAAATCACCACGATCGCACCCGCTTCGGCCAACGCCCGACTAAAGGATGACCCCAGCCAGCCGGTCCCGCCCGTAATGAATGCAACCTTACCGGATAGATCAAACAGCTGTTGGATAGTGGGTTCGGTATCACTTGCCATAGTTTACGTCCTATCGATTACCACAGAATACAGGCCAGTCTCATCCCGCGACCGCTTTGAACACACGCATGAAGTTAGCGCCCATGATCTGATTGATCGCCTCGACGCCGTGTCCCCGCTGCTGCAATCCCTTGATGACGTTGCCGGTTTCGCTGATATCGCCCATGCCCTCCGGACGGGAGTCGTTCTGGTCCAACAGGTCTGTCGCCACGCCGACGTGTTCGGCACCCACCAGCTCAACCATGTAATCGATGTTATCCAGCAGCATCTTCAGGCTGGCCGTTTCGTTGCCAGGCCCCAACGGCGTCGGGCTGGGACAGACCAATCCTTTCGTCTCGGCCACGGCGCGGATCTGCTCGTCCGTCAGGTACCGCACGGTGTCATGCAAAGAACGGGCGTTGCCGTGCGTAACGATGACGGGAGCGCGAGCGACGTCCAGCGCGTCCCAGAAGCTGGGTTCAATCATGTGGGCAACGTCGACGAGCATGCCCAAACGGTTCATCTCACGGATGATTCGCTTGCCGGCGTCTGTTAGTCCGCCGCCAGAATCCCGCTGACTGTCGTAGAGTCGCATCTCGGGCCCGTCCCAGACCTGTGTGGCAGTCCCCATGGTGTTACGGCCTTCATGCACAAGGCCGACGTGGCGTACCCCCAGACGATACAGCGTCCGCAACACAGCCGGATCGCCTTGGACCAAGTCGCCATCTTCCAATCCCAGCACGAATGCCGTGGTCCCGTCGTGCCAAGCCGCTTCGATATCGTCAGCGGACGTCGCCAAACGAGCCTGTTCGCCCGCGTCAGAATCCAGCTCACACAGCAGGTAATCAATGATCCGTAACATGTCGCGCAGCGGATGCTGACTACCATGCGGGCCGCCGATTGAAGCATCGGGCACCCAGCAGGGAGTTAGTTGAGCCGTGACGCCGCCGGCACGCATCAGCGGCACGTCCGTCAGCCCGCCCAGGTCCTCGTGAAAGCGCCGTTGTGACTTGAACGCCAGATCCAACGTGTGGCCGTGCACATCCACGATCGGGGATGTCAACTGGATAGCTGCTGCTTCAAGGGTCATAGTTATTCCTAATCCACGTCGCCAGCGGAAGATACCAAGACGATTACCACAACGGTCAGAGCGATGCCTAGCTTTTGTGCTGTCGACGTCTTCTCTCGCCAGAGTAAGTGCGTGCAAAGCAACGTCAAGAGGAGCGCTCCGGCGGACGCGACGGGAAAGAAGATTATACCCGGGAGCTGGAGGACCGCAAGGATGCCGAAGGTACCGGTGAAGGTGAAAGCTAAACCTGACCATGCACCGGCAAGGTACTCCCTTTTGCGTGGGAGCGACCATCCTCGCAAGTAGGTCGTCGAGACAATTGCGATCACCGCCACAATATTGAAAAGGATCAGGAAAAGGTTTCGCGATGCTTCCAGGCCGCGCACATCCATCATTTTAAAACAAGATGAGAAGATACCTTCGCCACCTAAACAAAGCAGGGTCGGATAAATGGTTGCCCAGCGGGATAGGTCTCTTTGAGGCGACATCTCAGGGGTTACACGCTCGCGCAGCAGAAGCAGGCTGGCGGGTACCAGCACCAATCCAATTATCTGCCATGCGGTTGGCACCTCTTCCCAGAGAAAAATACACAGCAGCACTGGGATGACAAGGCTCAAGTTCCAAAACGTGTACGTGACGCCTGCATGTCCCGTCGAGAGCGCCTTGAGCAACCCCCAGCGCGCCACGAAAAGAGAGATCCCCGCTACGACTGCCAACAAGATGACGTCGACGGTCAAAGCCATTCCCCCCAGTGCGCTTCCCACGCAAGCGAATCCCGCGACGAGGATCGATCTTTCGACGAGGAGATGCTGCATACGGCGGCAGCCCATTTCAGTCGATGCCTTGTACGCGATACTGGCGATGACGCTGCCGATTAAGGAGATGAAGAGGTAGAACATGTGCTTCGTCGTGAAAATCCGTGACTACGGCAGGTGGCTGTCTCGGTCCATGTCGCCGATCACGTGGCGCTCGGGGCCGTTCTTTTGAATCAGATGCCGCTTGAAGTTCCCCTTGCCGTCGCCGTCCAAGTCCGCAGCCGCGATTCCATACGGATAAGTGAACTTGTCGGCGGCTAGACTACTTGTTCACAACTCGTATTTCCATTTCTTGGATAATAACCTTTCCGTTCTCGGCGGTCGTCCCGTCGGCCAGCGAGAAGCCGACCTCGTTGGCGCCGTCGCGGAGCATCCCGTCGGCCAGTGGAAACTGCACGTACAAAAACCCCTTTCCCAAAAAATCCTTGCCCTGGTGCGAGATCAACGAAAGGTCTGCGGCCGGAACCGCCCGATTGTTTACGTCCACCCGCAACGAACCGAGGTCGTTCAGGTGGCGGGCCTTCAGTCGGACCCACGCGTCCACTGTGTTGAGATTCTCGTGCAGCCGGCAGGGGATGGCTTTCCGCACCGTCGAGCCGACCGGCAGCTCCAACTGCAAGAAATCCCACTCGCTGACCAGAGGTGCCCGCTTCAAGTAAATGTAGCGCCGCTCTTTCCCTTCGATATGTTCGGGTAGGCAAATGTCGGGCAGAGGGAAGAGAGTATGGTAATAGGTCGTGTACAAGTTGAAAAAAGATACGCCGTCAGCGCCCTCGGCATAGAACCCGTGGGCCAGGGCACGGATGTTTTTCCGCGTGACCATCGAGCTACCCGTTCTTGTCCCCTCCGTTTCATATTCCTCCGGTAGGCACATGTCGTTTTCGTACGAGGTAAGACCGACGATGCCCGGATACACGGCGCAGCGGGTCCCCGCGGCAATCTTGGTCCAGGGCTCGATGTCCATGTTGAAGTCCGTCACCCAGGTGTCGCTGGGACTGACGTAATCCAGCAACCCGCTGCCAATCCACGCGTCAACATCTAGGCCCATCCACCGGCAGAACTCGATGTCCCAAGGTACGATGGCGCCGACGATTCCAGCGGGCATTCCCCGTTTGGCGGCCGCTTGATCGACGATCTTGCGACACTCGGCTACAAACTCGGTGAGGTAGTGTGCGTTCTTCGACGGAAAACTGACACAGGACGGCTCGCGGATGAAATTCAGTGTCAAGCCGTCGACGTCGTAGCGCTGGACGAACTCGCGGACAAGTGCCAACCGCAGCTCGCGGACCTCCGCAACCGCATAATCGAGTAGATGCGCGCGCCGCTGATCGAGAAACTTGAATTCGTTGCCGCCCATCCGGGGATGAGAGCCCAACGCAGGTCCCCCGCCGGCTTTTGCCTCGACGTTACCGATCCGCCACTCGGGATGGTCCAGCCAAAACTGGCTCGCCCGCTCGGGCAAGCCGGTTACATGGTGGCAATCATTGGTGCGCAGCTTGCCCAGCACCGTGCCTCCGCCGGCGCGAACTTGCTCCACGACCAGCCCGAAAGGATCCACGCCGGCTGCCGTCAATGGCTGCATCTGCTGGAACAACGTCCCAGCCCTGGGATTCTGTCCAACACGGGTTGGCCAGTAGAAACACATGCCTTCGGTACTGACTGCACACAGGCTGATTATGTCAGCCTTGCTCGTCGATTCCCGGCGCGCGGCTGCGGCCATCGCGGCCGCCGGCTCCGCTCCTGCCGCTTGATGCAACAGGTTACCGAAATCGTTATGGACGACGATTTGTTTCTGGGCCCGGTCCTTGAGCGCTTCGGTAATTTCCGTCGCATCCTCGGCGAGGGCACCTCTTGCAGAAACAATCAGCAGCAGAACTGCCCACATGAGAGATCCCTTCGACTCCGTGCCCAAATGATATGCTGCCATCGTCAAATTGCTCCCCTCCGAAGAATTGCCGTTCCCAGGGCTTAGTCTACCCGCACCTTGGACCAGCGAATATGGGTGTCTGCCCCCTGGGTGCACCAGAACACGGCCAGGGCGTGCTGGTCATCCAGCCGCACGATCCGCGGCGCCCCGTAGGCGATGGCATCGTGGCTGCTGGGATAGGTGTCTGAGCGCGCCACGCCCAGCGCCTCTTTGCCGTAGGCGTCCCAGACAATCAACGGGTCTTCGTTGTCGAAACTGTCACCGGCATCCTCGGACAGCACCACCTTCAAACCGGGCTGTTCGGTCTGCTCACGGTGCGAGTAAATCATCAGCATCCGCCCGTTACCCATGTCGGCGGTGCCCGTCGTCTGAGCGAAAACGCCCAGCGACTTCGGCTCGGTCCACTCGCGGCAGCTGCCGTCGATCGATCGGACCATGTGGACGTCGTGGGACGTCTGCAGCTGGCTCTCAGCGGCCCATAGCGAAATGAGGACCCGCCCGTCGCTCAGCTGCGTCGGCATGCCATGCGAGAAGGATCGATTGTTGTCGCTGCCGACGGCGACTGGAACACGGCGGTCCCAGGTTCGGCCGCGGTCCCTGCTGAACATGCCGTACGTGTTCAGGTCGAACGGCCCGGCATCGCCGTGATGCTTCCAGGTCTCGATCGATTGGAACCAAGTGCCATCCTCCAATTCGATCATGGGGCCGCAGTGCTCGGGCACGTGGTGCGCCGCGAACGGTTCTTCATACACGGCCGCCACCGGATCGGTCCACGTGCGGCCACCATCGCCGGAATAGATGTAACAGAATTCGCCGGCCAGCATGCCGCCCGTTTCCGGATTGAAGAACAATTTCTCTGGATCCGGATGTTCGGCGCGCGTCAACTTCATGACCAGCGATCCGTCCCGCAGCACCGTCTGGTCCGCGCTGCGGTAGTTGTACTGCACGTGATCCTGGCTGCGATCGTAGGGGGGGCCTTCCCGCTGCCAGGTTTTGCCTCCGTCCTGCGAGCGAAACAGTTCCATATCTCCCTCGACGGAATACATGGCCAGCCCCACCCGGGCAACACAGAGGATTTCTCCGTTGCCCAGCAGCACGGCGGTCGGAAACAACACGTTGATCACCCGGTGCCCCGGTAGTGGGTTGCGGTAGATCTCACCTTGGTCGACGATGGTCAGAGGCAACATGGTATTGGAGTTAGGAGCGCGGCGTTAAGGTTTCAGGGTAAATGAAGCGAATCTAGAAAGCAACGGACTACAAACAAGCCGAAATCCCTCACGGTTCGTTTCCATGGGATTCGCGATACGGCTGCCCTTGCTTGTAGAGTTCGGCGGGCTTCCGCAACATCGCTTCGGGCGTGATCAAGACAACTGGCATTCACGTTTTTCGGCTCGCTTCGGTGAGCTCACGCTGGACATGTTATGATAGGTCGGGTGACACGAGCGGGAACGTCGTTTCGCAAGACCCGAGGCTCCGCCTACGGCTCAAGTCATGGGAAACCGTTCTTGATTGAGCCAGGTGACGAGTTAAAGTTAGCTAATTATTATTCTAGGCGTTCTAGGCGCCGGTGACGGTGGGTGCCATCAAGCGATGCAGTAGTGCAGAAGCCTTTGTCCAACTGGGAAAGCCAAGAGAGGGAATCGAGGTCCATGAAGCATTTCCGATATCTCGGTCTGGGTTTCGTCGTCGTACTCGGGTTGAGCTGTGCGCGGCGGCTCGCCGCTGACAATCTCCCGCCCGGCATCGAAGACACGCAGAACACGGCCGACGTTTCTCTGTCACCCTCGGAGTCCCTTGCCCGGATGCAAGTACCCGACGGTTTTTATGCCACGCTCTTTGCCGGCGAGCCGGCTATCCGGCGTCCTATCGCATTCGATTTCGACGATCGTGGACGACTTTGGGTGGTCGAAAACTACTCGCATCCGAACTGGAAGGAAGGCGAAGGCCCAGATCGTGTCGTGATCTTGGAAGACACGGATCAGGATGGACAATTCGATTGCCGGAGAATCTTTTGGGACAAAGGTCGTTACTTGACCGGGATCGCGTACGGCCACGGCGGAATCTGGATCGCGAATACTCCCGACCTGTCGTTCATTCCCGATCGAAACGGCGACGACGTGCCAGATGGGGAACCGGTCGTCAAACTAGACGGATTTTCGCTCGCGACCCACAACGCGGTCAACAATCTCCACTGGGGTCCCGATGGTTGGCTCTATGGAGCGATCGGTTTTCGCACGAAATCGTTGGTCGGCAAACCAGGAGCCAACCCGGACGAGCGAACGGCAATCACGCGAGGAATGTGGCGGTATCATCCGATTCGCGAGACTTTCGAAGTGATTGCTCGAGGCATGGTGAATCCGTGGGGCGCCGACTTCAACGAGTTCGGCGATCTGATCACGACCAATACGGTCATCGGCCATCTTTGGCATATTGTTCCCGGAATGTATTGCCAGCGTCGAGCGAGTGAAATCGACAATCCTTACGCCTACGTTCGGATTCAATCGATCGCGGACCATTTGCATTGGGGAGGCGGCAAGGGGCCAAGCTCACCCTCGACGCACGAACACCATAGCGTTGCCGGCGGAGGGCACGCGCATTGTGGCGGCATGATCTATCTGGGCGACAACTGGCCGGTCCATTATCGCGGCAAGTGGTTTACCGGAAACCTTCACGGCAACCGGATCAATAGCGACCGACTCGTGCCGAAAGGCTCGAGCTATGTTGGTCTTCACGAACCGGACTTCCTGTTGGCAAATGACCCTTGGTTTCGGAGTATGTCGCAGAAGTATGGCCCCGACGGCGGTGTCTTCATTAGCGACTGGCACGATTATGGCGAGTGCCACGACAAGGACGGCAGCCATCGCTCAAGCGGGCGGATTTATAAGGTGATCTACGGTCGACCGAAGAAACAGAAGGTCGATTTACGCCAAGCTTCGGATGCCGAGCTGGTCCGGCTGCACACGCATCGCAACGAGTGGTTTGTCCGGCGGGCGCGCCGCATCCTGGTTGAGCGAGCCCATGCGGGTCAGAGCCTGTCGGACGTGCAAGCGAGTCTGCGGCAGATGATCCAGAATCAAAGTGCAACAGTCGCGAGACTGCGATGCTTGTGGACACTTTACTCGATAGGAGAGTCGCCAGAGGGCGCGCTCGTCGAGTTGCTCGCCGACAACGACCCGCATCTGCGTCGTTGGGCAATCAAGCTGCTCTGCGATCACGGTCAACCGAGCGACGCGGCAACCGCAGCGATCGTGGCACTTGCCGCTGACGATGAGGCAATCGTCCGCCTGGCGGTGTCAGCGGTGGCCATGAAACTGTCGGCGAAAGATCGTTGGACGATCGCAGAAGAATTGTCGCGTCATGAAGAGGATGCGGCGGATCATTACCTGCCCGCCATGACGTGGTACGTGCTCGAACCGCTCGTCGAGACGGACTTGCCGCGAGCGCTGCAACTCGCCAGAGAATCGCGGATTCCGCAACTGTCACGTTGGATTGCTCGTCGAGCCGTCGATCGGAGTTCGCCACCAACCGAGTTCCTGATTCAAGAGTTACTCGACGAGTCCGATGTTGACATTCGCACCAACATCCTGCGAGGAATCCTGGATGCGTTCGATGATCGCGGCAGAACGGATGCGCCGAATTCGTGGGGTATTCTCTATGCTCAATTGCGTCAAAGCCAGAACATCGAATTGCGATCTTTGGGCTCTCGTTTGGCGGTCCTTTTCGGTGATCTAACAGCCATCGAGACACTTCGGAGGCGGGTCAATGATTCCGCGCTCGACCCAGATGACCGTCAAGCAACGTTGAGCGAACTCATCCGACTCGATGCAGTGACCGTGGACCTACTGCATGATCTCGTGCGCGAAAAAGGCGTGTTGTGTGGTGACGCAATTCGTGCGCTCGCGTTGCGCGCAACCGCGGAGACCGGCGAAGTGTTGCTGAGCGCTTTCCCCGAATTCAGCGGCAGACAACGGAGCGATGCCATCTCAGTCCTTGTCAGTCGCAAAGACACTGCGGCGAGACTGCTCGACGCAATTGGCTCGGGTGATATTGCACAGCAAGAAGTGTCCGCGTATGCGCTGCAGAGCCTCCGGACGTTTCGGGATGAGGGGATACAGGAGCCCGTTCGTAGATTGTGGCGCGACGACACCGTGCGGACTCAAATGGCGGATCAGATTGACCATTACAAAAAGCTGTTGTCGCCGCGGTATCTTCGGGGAGGCGACACGTCCGCCGGCCGAGCGATCTTTGATGCGACCTGCGCGAAATGCCATCGTTTATTCGGCGAAGGTCATGAGCTCGCGCCCGATCTAACCGGTTCGGGCCGTAAGCGGCTAGATTACTTGCTCAGTAATCTTATCGATCCCAGCGGTCTGATCGACCCGGCGTATCGATTAACCACCGTTGTCACTGGCGAAGGCCGCCAATTGAGCGGCTACATCATGCAGTTGACCGAAGATTTCGTGATGCTGAAGACTCAGGAGGGCGAGGTTCGGATTCCGTTGGATGACGTTGAGTTGTTCAGCACGTCCACGAAGTCGATGATGCCGGATGGGCTCTTGCAGACCTACACCAACGAGCAGGTACGGGACCTCGTCAGCTACTTGATGAGCGAGGACCAAGTGCCGTTGCCAGAAGAGTAGCGGTGGCTTGCATCTCGTACGCAGGACGAAAAGGTGACTTCTTCTCACCACTCATGGCTGTAAGCCGTTGGGATCACTTCAAGCATCCTTCCAAGACGGTTGAAATCACAACCGCGTTAGGCGAGGAGGCATTTATTCAGCCGTGTCTGCTTGACCCTTCGAAACGCGTCATGGACGCGGCGTCATTCGGCCTAGGAATCCGCCGCCCGGGCGCATCGGAATATCCAACTTTGTACTTGCATTCACATCATGGCGATGCTTGATGGCAAAGTCGGTGTTTTCCTTGGCGTCGAAGAGCCACAGCGCGTCGTAGTCGCCTTCACCGAGAAAGCTCAGCGAAACGTCGCGCAGGAGCTGAGGTTCACCAGCGCCGATCGGGTTTTCACCGCCGACGACTGCCAGATACCAGGTTTCGCCTTTTCGGCGCGCGAATGCGGCAAGGTTGCCGATGTCGCTGCACGGCAACACGCGTGTCTCATCCCAGGCTGTCGGCAGATGACGGACAATCTCCAGCACCTCCGGCGGCTGACTGTGATAGCTATCGACGGTGTCACCCAAGAAAAGAAGCGGCGAGGTCACGATCACGGTGAAACCCAACTGCTGTGCCGCGGTCACGTTCTTAAGCGCCTTGGGCCGAAGAACACCTGGCGTGGCGTCGCCGTGGCCAGCGACCAGCCGCGTGAAAGGCACCGACGCAAAATGGTTGAGTGGGATGTCCGACCAGAGCGCGTGTTCCATGCCCAGAATGCCTTCGCGCGTCACCTCATTGGGCCAGGTTCGGACTTCGCCCGTCGGTTTCCACACACCGTGAAGGTTGACCATCAGCTTGTGCCGAGCCGCCAGGCGCAGACAATCCTCGGCGAGCGCCAGCTTGTCGTGAGATTCACTGTCAAAGAAATCAATCTTGACGCCCGTGACGCCGGCCTCGGCGCACTGGCGGATAAACTCCTTGCACTGAGTTTTGTTGAGCAGACCAGGCCCATGCTCGAGCAGGAGGGAGCGCCAGACCCAGATGTTCACACCCCGCGCGCTGGCGTAATCCACCAGTTCGCGCAGACGCTCCCAATTACTGCGGCCACCATCCGCCCAGCCGTAGTCCGGGCTCTCCCAGGCAATGTCGTCGACTTGAAGCCCGGAGCAGTTCATGCGAACGGCTTCATCGACGGCCGATTTCTGACGGTCCCATCGTCCGCTGTCTGTCGACTCGACCCACCAAAGCCAGTACATGCGACCGTGTGTGAGCCAGTCCGTGTCAACGCCTTGAGAAAACAGTTTTTTGTCGGGTGCGGGCGCGAGATTGTGGACGAGGTCCGCGTTGACGAGCGCATCGAGGTCGTCCACCGCGATCACCAAACGCCAGGGCGTCGAGAACGCGCCGTGCATCGACCAGCCGTTCGGATCGTCCGCGAACGTGCCCGACAAGGTGCCGTCACGTGAGGCGCGCAGTGTCATGCCGCTGTAGTGCAGCACATCCGCCTCGCTGATGCTCGCGTATCCGCCGTTGGACAACACCACCGTCACCGGCAGTCCGATCGTCTCACCGGGGGGTTCACCGCCAACAGAATAGCGATTGTGCGGCGCTTCGTAGTTGACCGTGTTGGTTTGCGCCCAATAGGAGGCATCGGACGGCAGGCGGAACGCCGTCGCTTCGCCTTGGACCGTGCGCTGGCCCTCGCCGGGGATCGTACATCGCCAACCGACACCCTCGTCGTAAACTCGGATTTCGAGGGTATAGTTCTGATGCGGATGCGCGATTGCGATCGTCTGGCCGCGGGCATGATTGCGCACCTGCGACTTGACGCCTCGCCAGGCGTAGGTTTCGTCGATGGTGTAGGTGCTCGTTTCGCCGAGCGTTACATCCTTACCCAGGTCGACGCCGTCGACGGTGACGCCGATGAGTGCCTCCTCGATCACGGCTCGGTCGTGGCGTCGTACCACAAGGTTGAGGCGACCGTCGTCGTTAACGGACACTTCCGCGCTGACGCTGCGCTGCGGGCTGAGCACGAGGTATTGCGCCCCGATAGTGGTCTCGGCCCCGTTCGCAAGGGGAGTGGCGAGAAGCATGATCAGCGTGATAATTGCGCCCCGTGATTGTTTCATAATTCGGAATCCTTTGGCATAAGGGAGGCGAAACGAGCGTTGAAACCGTTCCGCCAGTGTAATCGTTGAATCGCCCGAAAAGTAGACGCACACTTGTTATCGGGCCGGTTTCGTGTCCGTAAATCGCTACTAAGTGAGCGCCCACCAGAGCCATGCCCTCTAGGCAGTGGCGAAGCGTTGGCGTGCGGCTCGACGGGTTTGCTTTCGCTCGGCCTTGTAGCGCCGTTCTTGAACCCGGTATTGGCGGATTGCTTCAGGGTGTGACTCGCGCCAGATGTCGGGACGTAGTTGATGATAGTCGGTTTCACCCGCCAGAAGCCGATCGAGGCTCCTTTTTCGTGTCAAATTCACCTATATGGCCGCGAACAACGGCCAGCTCATCGAGATCGGTGGCATGTCGGACCACCTTCACATTTTGGCGCGTTTGTCGCCTATTGAGAGGATACGAGGTTACTTGAATTCCTTCAGTTAGTCTCGTCTAGCTCCACCAGTGCGATCTCCGTATTACAGCCGCCCAGCGACGGCGCGATCCAGGCGCCACACGTCCCCCGGACGCCACACGGCCTCAACGCGGTGCGTGAAATCGCGATTGCTCAGCTTTGCCTGTTCAGCCGAAATGGTTAGCGCATTTCCCGCTGCGAGGAATAGAGCGTCCTCGTGCACGTGAATAGCGCACGCGTGGCGCAGGCTCCAGGGAGTGCACGGCAACTCCTGCCAATGTTCGCCGTCCGCAGAATACCACACGTCATTGCGATTGCCATCGATCCCAACCTCGGCCGCGTGGTCCGCCACCCCCCGGTGCCCACCTAACACCCAGAGCTTACCATCCCACGCCGCGGTATCGTGATACGAGCGCGCCGGCCAGGGACCCTTTCCGTCCGCTAAATGACAGGTCCATTCGCGACCGTCTGCCGACGACCACACATCGTTGTGGAAGAGGCGCGTCTTCAGTCTTGGCTGCTGCTCAAGGTCGTATCGCAGCGTACTTAGCGTGGTCCCGCCCGTCCCAACATATCCGCCGCCCAGGATCCACATTCGACCGTGGAGAACGGGCACGCCACCATTCGCGCCGGTGATCATGCCCCTGGGTGCCCAGGGCGCGTCGTCCGTCACCAGCTCCCAGCTCACACCGTCCTGTGTCCGCCAGACGTCGCGCAGCGGTGGAGGCGCCGGCGGAAAGGGTTTCCCGGCCCGCAAGTCCGCCACGAAATTGGTCTGGCCAGCTGCGCCGGCCTGGCCGCCCATGACCCAGATTGACCCGTCGAAGACCGTGACCATCTGGTTGCCGCGCTCTGGCCAGGGTACGGTTGCCGCAACGAGCTCCCAATGCACGCCGTCCCTAGATTTCCACACGTCGTCGGGCGTTCCGTTCTCTGCCCCGATGATCCAGATGTGGCCGTCGTGCACGACGGCCCCGTGCATGTGCCTGCCGCTCCACGGCGCAGTGGTCGCCAGGGACCAACTGCCGCCATCATCCGAGCACCATACCTCCGAGCACACCTCCGACTCGAACGAGCCATCGCCGGCGCCGGCAAGGTCGGCCCGCTTACCCGCGTACTGGTTCCAGCCACCCAGCAGGAAGAGCTTACCCTGGAAGGAGACGAGCTGCGCCCCGTCGCGTGGCGACCATGCCGCCTCCGAGCTCACACAACTCCAGTTGTACGCATCAGTCATTGATCGTCCTATTTATTTTCCAATTGGAAGGACTGCGGGATGCCTCCAGGATAGCAAGATTATACTCGACAACCAAGACATCCCCTGCCGAGCACAACTGGCATCTGCACTTCTTTGTACTGATGGACAATCATCATCACCTCTTCTTGGGAACGCGCCTGGCCAATTTGTTGGCCGGAATGCAGTACCGGCACTTTCGGAGAAACGAGAGTTCATTTTTTCCTATAAAACAAGGGTGTATTATGTTTCAATCCATGTTCTGGTCACAGTAAGCGAGGCCAACGAGTACGGATACGCCATCTACCGGACTGACACTTTTGCCGAATCTCTCCGCCGTGGACGATTTGCAGATTCTGCCGAAGGCAGTTTTGTGTGGATTGACGGGCGAGGTGTCGATACAGAGGTATTTGGGACGATTACAAAAGCCGACGGCACAGTCCATGAGATCCACGAGAAGACGAAAATACCGGGTATCGATATCGACGTCATCTGAGCTTGACATCAGCAAACTGTTTTTGACAGGATAACGGCAGAAGTTATTCTCGAGCTGCTCCCCACTCGATTTCTGAGGAAAACAGAACCATGAATCTTTCGATCAAGTACTGCGGCATGTGAAACTACAAGCCCCAAGCCGTCAGTTTGGCGGCAGCACTCAAGGAATCCTTCGACAGTGAAACATTGCTCATCGAAGGCAGCCAAGGCATCTTCGACGTGCGGCTCGAAGGAGAGTTGATCTTCTCGAAAGACGAAGTCGGTCGGTTTCCAGAAAACGACGAAGTCATTCAACTCGTCCGCGACCAACAGGAGTAGCGACACAAGAATAGTGACAGACTTGAAACGAAAAAGGGTCCGGATGGCCCTGCGAGGGATGCCAATAATCAGTCAGACGTCGTCTTTTCCTTCAGGATTTCCCCCGCCGCGTTGTGACCGGGAGCTCCCGTAACCGAGCCGCAGGGATGCGTTCCGGAGCCGCAGAGCCACAGATCGTCGAGCGGCGTGCGATAGGCGGCCCAGGCAGGAATGGGGCGGCGGTGCAGCATTTGGTCGAGCGTCATGTCGACGTGTCGGATGGATGCATCCGTGATGCCCGTTTCCCGCTGAATGTCGGCCGGAGTGAAAAGACGCTGCCACTCAACGAGGTCGCGGAAGCCGGGCGCGTAGCCCTCGAGAATTTCCAACACGGACTCGATCACGTCGGGTCGCCGCGCGTCCCAGGTACCCTCGCGAAGGCGCCCCGGACCGTAACGAATCCATGCGCCAAAGATGTGCTTGCCCGGCGGCGCCAGTTCGGGCACCCAGGCCGTGGGAAGCTGCAAACTCATCACAGGCTGACGGGATGGGATGCCACTCAGGCAGTCGTGCCAGGCCTGCTCGAAATAATCCAGCGATGGGGAAATCCGCACACTGGCGACGTTGCGCGGATCGTCTTGAAGTTCGCGAGGCATTGCAGCGAAGCGAGGATGATCCGACAGCACCGCGTGAAACTTCATGTTTCCGGCACGCGTGCGGATTCGCTCAACGTTTCGCACGAAACTCTCATCAAGGTGCCGACGCTCAATGAGGCTGAGGAATGTGCGCTTGGGATCCGCGTTCGAGACGGTCCGTCGGGCGCGGATGAGTTCGCCCGTTTCCAGACGGACTCCGACGGCGCGGCCGGATTCAACTTCGATACCCTGCACTGGGCAGTCGGTGCGGATCTCAGCACCAAATCGACGGGCCGCATCGGCGAGCGCTTTATTGATGGTTCCCATGCCCCCGCGCGGGATGCCGGAGATGCCCTCAACTCCCGCGCCTTCGTTCGCCCCTTCCACCACTTCGGCGAGCAGGGAACCGACCGCCGTCGGATACCCGACGTCGTCGGCCCGCGCCATCGCACAACGAACTTTGTCGGAATCAAAAAAATCACAGAGAACACTCCAGTGGCTCCGCGTCAGCATGGCCTCCAGGACATCGATCAATGGCGTGTCGCGGTATCGGTCGTAAAGTTCCGCATGCGTCGGCGGCGACGTGAGAAAGAGGTCCTTCGCGATCCCCACCGCCTGGTCCATAAAGCGGCTGTACGCGAGGAAACCGTCGGATTCGCGCGGTCCAAACCGCGACAGCGCATCGGCATTTCGCTGCGCATCCCGCCATAGCATAATGTGATCGCCATCCGGAAACGGCATGAACATGGTTGGGTCAGACGGGACCACCGAAAAGGCGTCGGCGGCCAATTCAAGGTCCCGGCAAATCTTCGGCCCGGGACCATTCGCGTTGTACGCAAATGTCGAGAACCGATAGCCCGGGACGAGTTCCTCGGTGATGCACGCACCGCCGATGCGATGGCTCCGCTCGAAAACGACGACATCGAGTCCCGCTTTTGCCAGGTAGGCAGCACAGACGAGCCCATTATGTCCGGCTCCGATGATGATCGCATCGTGCATCGAATTACTCACTTGGGTCTCTTAATATTGTTCGCTTCCGAAATGAGGAAAGGCCACTTTAAAGGCCGGGTCTTCCCATCTTTTAGAAATCCAAGCGGTAAAACGAATAAATCTCATGGCCCTCAGAGGCTCAATCAATTTTAATGTTGCGTAGTCAAATTGGCAAACTCAGAAGCGTCAGAACGGGAAAGAAGTCACTCTGTCGCGCGTGATGAAAAAGGCTGGTGGGTTTACATCACTGTTTAACGAAAAAGACCTCAGCGGCTGGAAAGGGGAAAGTGCTGGATGGGTTCAAGCTCGGCGGGCAGCCGAAGAAATGGGTAGACGGAAAGTTTCTGCACCCACATGATGCGTGCTTCGATGCCGAGGGAAATATCTTTGTGGCCGAGTCGGTTGACACCGGTCGAGTGTCGAAGCTGCGGAAGCTGGCTTAGCACGCTGGAATCAACTCATCAAACGCATCCAGCGGTATCGCCTTAATACACGACGAGTAGGGCGATTGCTGTTACAATAGATCTGCATGCAGAGCCTGGGGCAGTTCCGGGTACATCCCGATGGGAAATTCCGGTTAAACTAGCTCCACCTGTTCTCACTGGAATCGAGTGGGCGGAATCGAGTGGGCCGTTCGAGTATCCAGGCCGGTTGAGGTCTCCTAGATGGAGGAAGCAAGGTTGACGCGAGACTCGAATCTGAATCCGAGCCGGCGCTCTATCACGGGTATCCTGGTTCTCTTGGGGTTATTTTCCCAGTCGCTGGTAAGCGCCGCTCCAACCGCGACTGTCGGCGCTTACTATTTTGAAGGGTGGTACCATGACACGCCGGAGGCCATAGCCGCATTTGCCAACGCAGAACTGAGAAATAATTTCCCAGAACGGGAACCGATCTGGGGTGGTGGCTTGTGGCGCGGCGATACGGTGGAGGTCATGGAGCAGCAGATTGATCTGGCCGCCGACCACGGCATCTCGTTTTTTAGTTTCGATTGGTACTGGTACGGGAGCCAGGCGGCAACGGCAAATGACGGCATAAACTCTGGGCTGAAGAACTTCATGCTGGCATCGAACCGCGATCGCATGAAGTTCAACATCAATATTGTCGATGCGGGGCCTACCCCAATTGACAGTGACGCAGAATGGGAGCAGGTGGCCGACATGTTGCTGCCTTACCTGTCCGATTCGCAGTATCTGCGTGTTGGCGGCAATCCTCTGATTACCAACTTCAATGCTGCGGGGATGACGCAGACGAATTACGATTATTTTCAGCAGGTAGCGGCCGCGGCGGGGATCAATGAGGTGGAGTTTGCCGCCAACACGGCGGGGTCGGCATCGCTCTATAGCCATGTGACTCGCTACAACGCGGTACTAGGATGGGGTGGCGGCGAGACGGAATACCCCTACCAATCACAGACAGATTATCTCGAGGGCGGTGTCGATTGGACCAACGGTATTTGGAATGATGATACTGCGAATCTGGGTTCACAATCGTATATCCCGACAATCATGGCAGGCTGGGACGCGCGGCCCTGGAACACGCCTCCGAGCTGGTATTTTAATCCCACTCGCACACCGGAGGCTGTCGGAGCGCACCTGCAGGAAGCGATCGACTGGATCGACAACAATCCGACGCTCGCGACGCCCGAGCGGCTCGTGATGATCTATGCTTGGAACGAATTCGGTGAGGGCGGATACATCGCGCCGACCGTGGGCGATCCGAATGGTCTCTATCTGGACGCCATTCGGTCGGTATTGGGCGTTCCCGAATTGCCTGGCGACTTTAATGATGACGGCTCAGTCAATGGAGCAGACCTGTTGCAGTGGCAACGAAATCCAAGCGTTGGAAACTTAGCCGACTGGCAAGCCAACTATGGGTCCGTCGCTAGTTCGGTAGCAGCCAGTTCAACGGCTGTCCCCGAGCCAAGCTCTGTCGTGTTATTAGTGATATTCAATCTCGGAGCTGTACTTTTCCAGCGACGCCGATAGTCCCTTTCAGGCCTATCGGAGAATACAGCGGACATCGGCCCGTAAGGTCAAAATAGCCCTTATCTTAGGAGGAAGCCATGACTAGCTCCGTGAGATTGGTCACAATTGCCATCGGACTGGCAGCGCTGACAGTGGGTCAGCTCTCGGCCCAGACACCGCCCCAAGCGCCGTCGGCCGCTTCAGCAAAAAAGCCCGTGCTCAAAAAGCAGCGGCTCGGCTCCATAAAACAGGTGCATGCGCTGGGCGACATCTATCTGACCGGTCAGCCCACGCCCGACGACCTAGCGTTGCTCAAAGGTCACGGCATCAAGACAATCATCAGCCTGCGTCACACCAAAGAGCTACCCTGGGACGAGGCAACGGCCGTACGGCAACACGGCATGCACTTTGTCCATGTCCCCTTCCAAGGCCCAGAACAGCTCAAGACAGAAACGTTCGACAAAGTGCTCAAAGCACTGCGCGACAAGAAACGGGGCCCGACGGTGCTGCACTGTGGCTCAGCCGATCGGGTTGGAGCGATGTGGTACGTCTACCGCATTCTCGACGGCAAAATCGACCCGGACGCCGCAGCCAAAGAAGCCAAGACAGCCGGCCTGCGCAATCCAAAATATCTGGAGAAGGCCCAGGCGTATGTGAAACGCCAGAAGGAGTCGGGCAAGCAAGATCAAGCTTCCCAAGGATCTAGCGCAGGCAATTAAGGATCTTGACGTCCGGTATTGGGCTGCGGATAACGATCCCATTATTGGGCTCGGTTCGGAGGCCAGTGATCACACAACCGATTTCCGTAAACGGTATGGCGGTTGGTATGTTACCGGCGAGCATGGCGACCTGCGACATCGAGGCAACAAGATTAATGGCCAATCTTCGTGCTTGCTATCTCGACCGCCAGCTCGCCCCGGACGCGGCTACGCCTGGGCAGCTAGCGCAGACAAGAGAACGTTATCTAACATTACGCTTCAGTTTCCGCGAACCCGCCCGCGGGTGAGGGGTAAACTGCAAGCGATGGTTAGGCTTTCTGTATCACAATGCGATATTTAAATATTTTCAACTTACCAGCAAGTTCCTCTGCGGTCATGAATGCTCGCTCTTCTTCGCTCTTGCGAAGTAATAAGAAGATGTCACTTTTCGACAGTCGGAATTCGCTCCAAGGCCAATGATGGTAATAGAGGGGAGAAAAGGACGCAGGGAAATCGTCGGGAAAGTCAATGCTCAAAGAGCAGGCCATTGGCCGAAGTCGACTTCAAGCGATGGCGGGAGAAAACACGAAAAACGGGTCTGACCCCTGGAGGGACCCACTGGAGGGACCTGGAGGGACCCCTGGAGGGATTATGCCGACCATCACCGCACTCCTTGCAATTAGTCTTTCACTACTTCTGACTCAACCTTGTCCGGGCAAGTTTTCTTCATCCGCCAGCTCCGGGGTCGGTTTGTTTCGCCTGTTATCGGCGTTCTTGGACAGATCGCGAGTCATTTGCACGATCTCGCGCCCGCCTTTAGCGCCGACGTAGAACAGCAATATTGCGTACCAGGCGATCGACAGCAATACGATCGCAGTCCAAAACCAAACCAGCAGGGTTGGCATCAGTCGGTCTCCTTAATCGGTGGGGTCGACCCAATGGGCCCTGCGTAGCCACGTCCAAAGGCGTTGGCCAATATTGAACCGAAAAACATCCCGGCAAACGCCATGCCGAACGAGGATAGCCCGGCTAACTCGGGTGCGATTTTCTGCGATTCTTCTTCGACGATGGCGTTAACGATCAGGAAGGTGATCGGGCTGATCGTACTCAAGATCAGAGAGGCGATCGCACCCCAGCTATTCGCGCCTCGCCAATACAGCGCACCGACCAAGAGCGTGAACACGCTGGCCATGTAGATGTTGCCAGTAATCGAAAGATAATCCCATGCCCGACCCGGCAGCTCATACCACAACCCGTAGAATATTAGAAACACGCCAATCAGCACCACTAGCGAGCGGACGATCAGCAATTGGGTCGCGGGCGAAAGCGGTCGTCGCACACAGGGCATCACCAAGTCGTTGTAGATCACGGTGCCCCAGGTCAATAAGTATCCACTGTCGGTCGACATTTCCGCCGCCAGCATGGCGGCGATCACAATGCCGATGATCCCGGCAGGCAGCAGCATGTTCAGATATAACGGCATGGCTTGAAGGGTATTGATCCCTTCGGGCAGTCCGCCATGAGTCGAAAAATGAACAAACGCGGCAGCCCCCCAGAGCCCTGGAAGAGCGAACCGACCGACAAAATAGAAGGCCGATCGGCAATACACTTGTTTCGCGGTTCGCGAATCACGCGTGCTCAGTACTCGGGCAATAATTGTCTGCCAAGCTGTGACTCCGGCCACAGCCAAAATTGCTTGCCAAAATATCCACGCAGGGCCAAATCCGTTGCTGTCAAAAGGGTTGAAAGGATTGGCCATGGCAAGCTTCTCCTCAGGCTGGCCGGCTGCGGCTGCTGACGCCGTAGCCACGTGTCCCTGCCAAAGTCCGTCGAGCAGGTTCGTCCAGCCAATATCCTGGATCACCAATATCGAAGTGATGACGATACCCAGTCCCATGACCAGGAACTGAATGAAGTCCGTCACCAATACCGAAAGCATGCCGCCCAGCACGGTGTAGAACAGGACAACCCCCAGCAAGATAGTCATCGTCCATTCGAGAAAGTCGGGATTCAGCCCAGTAACGTGTATCAAGAACTCGCCTCCCAGACGGAGGAAGATACCCATGTTCAATACGCCGCCAATCACCACGACTAGCCCCGCCAGCCAGCGGACACGTTTTCCAAAACGCTTTTCGAACAGTTCAGGAATCGTGATCACACCCGTCTCTCGCAAAGGCCCGATTACAAAACCTGTCATGCCCACCAAAAGCATGGCCAGTGCGATAAGAACCCCCGGCGCAGCACCGGCAAATCCGCCCTTAAAACCCATCTCGGCGGTGTACATCACCGTAACGATGCCCATCTCGGTCGCCGCCAGTGAGGCAACACCCAAATTGACGTCCATCTTTCGGCCTGCCACGGCAAAATCTTCCACTCCACGGACGTATCGCTTCATCCACACGCCTGCGATGACGCAGCCGGTTAGGTAGATCAGAATGATGCACCAATCAATAGGGGATAACAGCAAGGTAGGTAGTCCCGGTTGGAATGTAGTGGTTTTATGCCATGATAAAATTTGTGGAGACTAGCGATATGCAGAATGTAGAGAAGGTCGCTGACTGTAGGCTATTGCCCAGGTCTTTTCGGCAGTTTCACCCGGTAACAATTTCCAGAGATGAATTGGTCTTCCATTTACCGCGGGTGAAATCGGGAAAGTCGAGTGATTGGGAACGATTGGCGACGGTGCGTTCACTCAACTCGGAGACGGCACTTCAGGCAGCCGCATCATAAACGTCCAGGTCGGTCGCGACTCCACGACGCAGGGCAGAAATCAGCCGGTAATCCTCCATAGAGTCCATGTCCTCCTTCGATGACTTGTTCCTCCAGTTTTTTCTATTCGGGTAGACTGTATGATGTGTCAAGCTGTCGCCCACAATTAACAGACGCACAGCGTCTCCTAGGGACAGGGCAGAGGATAAGCTATTAGGGTGTCACAGATTCTCGCAAGCTTGCCGACCTTATTTCGGCCAACACCAATTGCACCGAAGCCAGTGATTGCTCGGGGGTGGTGATGGGCGGGACATCCTCGCCGCGAACGGCCCGCATGAAATGCGAAATCTCGTTTGAGTAGCCATCGCCAGATAGAACATCGGGTGTAAAAGCGTCACCATCGGCCGGACAAATTTTGAATGCCGGATCTCGGGCGCAGTCGAATAGGATGGTTGCCTTTTCGAGCACGATATTGAAACTCATCTCGAACCCAAATGAGGCTGGCATAGCCCAGCCCCCTTCCGCCATGACCACGCAATCGTCGTAAACATACTGAGTAACGATGTGGTCACCCTCGCCGCAGGGACCAGTCGCCATGCGGCTAAAAACCGTCTGGGGCATCCCAAAAACGTATTGCACATAGTCGGAGTCGTGAATGTGCAGATCAAGGGCCGCTAAACCACTCTTACTAACATCCAGTAGCCAATCCTCCCAGGACCAGGTAGGTGTCTGGCTCAATCGTTGAAACGTCGCAGCCAATACTTTACCGTACTGCTTGGAATCGATCAATTCCTTGGCTTTGACATATTCGGGCCAGAATCGAGTGCAGTGGCCGATCTGCAGTAATCTCTTGCTACGATTGGCAGCGGTGAGCATCTCGCGGCATTCCTCAACCGTAAGCGCCATCGGCTTCTCACAAAGTACATGGACGCCTGAGTTAAGTGCTTTGACGACATATTCCTGATGTAGATACGTCGGAAGTGTTACTGAGATTGCATCCAGGTCGGCTTCGTCAAGCATATTGCCAAAGTCGTCAAAGAGACCGATATCGGTCAAGTCTTGTGGCTCCTCCGCGCCTTCAATATTACCAGCCGTACCTGAAGTATCTTTGAACTTTGCCCTGTCTATGTCGCAAATCGCAACCACCTGGACACCTTCGAGTGCTTGATAGCACCTGAGGTGCATCTTGCCCATGAAACCTAGTCCAACGATGCCAACTCGAATCATCTTACAATCTCCTAGGAGGCTTTTCTGAACACCTTGAGGGTGTAAGGGAATTCAAAGTGCATCCATGATACAACGTAGTTGTCCGTTTTCAAAGCCTCTGCGGTAGTTGTATCGAATGAGCAGTCCGTATGCGAATAGCGCTGCCAGCAATCGTGTTTAATTATTTGGTAAGCCACAATGTCATACCCGATCTTCCAATTCGAACAGCGACTTAAACCATTCGTTCGGCCCCGCGGTTACTGTCGTAACCGCTGTCGGCCAGCACATTTTCAGTCGCTTCCGGCAGATCGTCGCTTGTTCAGACCGGGATGAACTCTTTCTTCCCTGGCCCTGTTCAGATAGTCGTCGAGCCGTTCGATGTTGAATTCGTCAATCATCTCTTGGACGCCGATCGACTCGTGAGAGCTAGTTATCAAGACCGAACCCAGCTGGCCTGGATCAGCAATCGTAACCGCGGGACCGTATTTCTCCTTAAGCAACTTTAGGCGGCCCTGGTTGTAGTCGAGATGGGCTAGTTCGCAGTCCAGATTGACTGTCGCAACGACAAAATCAAAGTAGTTTGTGGTCGTGGCAACCAATTCTCCTAAGGGGTTGTAGATTTCTGAATCACACATGTGCTCAATTGCTCCGACAAAGTGACTACGGCAAGAATACGCCCAGTAAGACTGCATCAGCCCGCCGTGATACATCGAACAAAACACAATCAAGTCCGGTTTTGCCTTGGCGTACTTGAATCGTAAAACGTCGAAGTTCAGATCGAAACAGATAACCAGAGCAACGCGGCCAAAGTCGCACTCGATAATAGGTGTTTCACTTCCAGGAAGGATTCCTTGTTCGATCTCCGAAATCGTTGGGTAATTTTTTCTATAAATCCCCGCGACTTCACCTGTGCGATCCAGCAGTAAGATCGAATTTCGCCAGGTGCCATCCTCTTGCATTCGTACAGCTGGGTAGGTGACGTAGCAGTGGTTCTCCTTAGCGACCTCCTTGAAATAATCCAGGACTCGATTGCCGCAGAACTCGCAATACTCAAACAGACGTTCGCCACCTAAACCGGGTATCACGTCGCAGTTTTCAGGCACGACAATCAGGTCAGGCCGATCGGGCAACACTTGAGCAAAACGGTCCTTCCAGTGGTTGATGACATGGCGGACGATTTCATCAGGCGTCGCCTTGGCATCAACGGTCGTCGGCAGGGAGCCGATCGTTGCAATTTTAACCAAGCCGGGTCGCTTGATCGTTTTATTAGATTGAGTTGAATTGGAAGGACTGTCTAAGAGATTTTGTTGCTCCTCTGCTTTGGCATTAGAAATACATATCAAAAGTAGTCCAAGCAATATGAACCACAGATTTCTTAAATAAAACATGCTAAGACTCTCTATTCTTTTGGATAGTGACTGACTAGTAAAAAGTCGCTTTCTTTAGGAAGTCGAGCGTCGCGACGGACCAATGCTTGCCACTCTGGGCTTTGATGGTTTATCCAATCATAAACTGTTTCCCGGCAAATAGGCTGCATTGCCTCGGTTACTTTACCGTCATCGAAGAACTCATGGATGAGATAATTGTTGCAACAGGCCGCCAACTGAAGGCAGGCAGCCGTGCTGACCGGCCCTTGGGCATTATGCGGTGAGACGACACCACTGGCCGCCTCAACCATCGCGCACACATGGCGGGCCTGGGTGAGCCCACCCGCGTTGCTGCACGCGGAGGGCTGGCAAGTCAATCACAAACGAGTAGAACGCCTAGGGCGGC
>Ga0115002_10002311_pt1 | contig 24996 bp, 23 predicted proteins | sample ArcticOcean_MG_C_8_FD_89576 | JGI IMG/M metagenome (GOLD analysis project Ga0115002, IMG submission 89576) | Marine microbial communities from western Arctic Ocean - ArcticOcean_MG_CB11_86 | ecosystem: Environmental > Aquatic > Marine > Oceanic | place: Arctic Ocean: Canada Basin | collected... | reverse complement strand
CTGTGTTTTCTATAATTGTCGTACGCTGTTTTTCTGGCTAGGTGTGTTGACATGGGATGGCATATTTTTCGCAGCCTGTTGGGACTGGTCCTGTTGATAGGGTTCTGCTGCTTGTTGAGTGAAAAAAAGAAGGCGATCAACTGGCGATTGGTTCCAGCCGGGGTACTACTTCAAATTATTCTCGCCACTCTGATATTGTGGGTGCCACCGATCGAAAGCGCTCTCGAGGGGGTATCGATTTTCTTTATCCGTCTGCTCGAGTTTTCCAATGAGGGGGCAGGGTTTGTTTTGGTAAATTGGCGACGGACTCCTCTTATGAAGCAGTCATAGCCTTCAGAGTGTTACCATCTATAATTTTCATTTCCGCATTCACCTCGGTGCTCTACTACCTCGGTCTCCTGCAAAAGATCGTATTCGGATTTGCCTGGATCATGCAACGCACGATGAAGTTGTCGGGCGCGGAAAGTTTCGCCGCGGCAGCCAATGTCTTTGTCGGGCAGACAGAAGCGCCATTGATGGTTAAACCCTACCTGAAGGAGATGACGCGTTCGGAGGTGCTCTGCCTGATGACCGGCGGGATGGCGACCATCGCGGGAGGTGTGCTCGTTGCTTATATCTCCATCCTGGGCGGCGAAAATCCAGAAAGACAGGTGACGATAGGCAAACATTTACTCACGGCATCGATTCTCTCCGCGCCGGCGGCGATTCTCTGCGCCAAGCTCCTTTTACCCGAGACCGAAGCCATCGACCAAGATTTAAAAGTCAGTAGAGAGTCCATCGGCTGCAACCTCTTTGACGCGATAACAGCGGGGACAACACAAGGCTTAAAGCTAGCGTTAAATGTGGGGGCCATTCTCCTGCTATTCATCGCGATGATCGCGATGATAAATTATATCACGATAAACTGGATTGGATCCTGGACCGGTCTCAATGCGATAATTGTCGAATTCACAGATGGCAGGTTTGAAGGCTTAAACCTGCAGTTTATATTTGGAGTATTATTTGCCCCGGTAGCATGGATCATCGGCATCGAGTCCGGAAACCTGCTGCTGATTGGCCAACTGCTCGGTGAAAAAATAGTGCTCAATGAATTTATCGCGTTCATCTCGCTAGACAAGATGGTTGATGGAGAAGTGCTGACGAATGAAAGAACGATTATGATTACGACCTACGCCTTATGCGGTTTCGCGAATTTTGGATCCATGGGTATTCAAATCGGCGGTATCGCGGTGCTGGCACCCAATCAACGCAGTAACCTCGCCACCCTGGCTTTGCGCGCGATGATCGGCGGGATGGTGGCCTGTCTTATGACCGCCTGTGTCGCCGGGATGTTCATACATTAACTTAAGTCGCGAGGAGTCATGCGATAATTATACTGTTTTCAAAACATGCTAATTTCCTACAAATATAGATTCCTCTTCATCCACATTGAAAAAGCAGCTGGTTCGAGTGTAAAAAAAGCTCTGAAGGCCTATTCTTATTCTCCGAATTTAATTTATAAATATCTTCGAAAAATTGGATTAAATAGTATTTATCCAAAGAACAAGCTAATGATATCGGATCAGCATATAGGCGCGTATGAGGTAAAAAAAGAAATTCCTCAAGATGTATGGGATCGCTTATTTAAGTTTACATTTACTCGTAACCCTTGGAGCCTCGAACTTTCTCGATACTTTTTTTATATAAATCTAAAAGAATGGGACCCGGAAGTTCCTCGAACAATTGCAGCTAACAGTGCCGGGTCGTTCGAAGCCTATTTGGACTGGCGGAAAGATCAGCCCTATAAAAAGCAAATAAACTATATTTTAGATGATAAAGGTAAATCTCTAATCAATTTTGTAGGTCGAGTGGAAACAATTGCTGATGATTTTAAATATGTAATTAACACAATTGGAGTCGAAGCAGAATTAACCCATGAAAACACTTTCAATCTCAAAGAATTTCGCAGTTCTTTAGACTACAAAGACTATTACACGCCAAGAACTAGAGCATTAGTCGAAGAATTATGTAGAGAAGATATTACTTTGTTAGACTACAATTTTGAAAATAAACATTTAAAATGTGTAGTTATCTGAACTTTTACGAAATCGTTTGTCGCCGAGATGTTCCTACATTAAAAAATGCCAATCAAAGATTAGCTTAAAATTGCTGATCCTTCGCATTCGGGGACTATTCTGAGATAAGCAACCGCGTGTCTGGCGTTGTTATTACAGTTACTAAGATCTATTGGATATTCTGAAATCTATTGATTAAATTTACACAACAGCTATTTGCCTGGAATGGAAGATGTCGGATTTTATCCTCGGTAGCTTCGTCTCCAGCAGTTGCTGGATCCTCGCAATGACAAAGGGACAGACCTGCAGATGCGATCAGAATACTCTAGGTTGGCATGAGACTACATCAGTATATAAAGAGTAAACCTCTTTAAAATGAACCCATGTAAATGCGAACTCACTCACTTTCAATTTTCAGCCCGCGTGCCGTGAAAGGTTGTGAGGACATAGTTCAATGTCTTCTGTGACTTTGGTCCCAGTTCCAGGGTATACTTCACGGTGTCGACATCCACCTTCTCATACTTCCCATACTCCCCGCTGTTTTTTATCTTCCAGTAGGTGGTGTTAAAGTTTCTCTGGATTTCCACCTTTACCGGTATCTCCCGCGTGTTCTTTACCTCCACTTTAAAATCTCTCACTTCATCCCAGCCGCTTATGTTCTCCCAACGGTCAAAGCGGTAGTTCTCCGTGTGATATTCCATGAGGGTCGGCTCCACGACCACGGTCTGCACCACTCCGAGGTTTAATTCCACATCCTCTTCCACCGGGATGTATTTAAAATTAGACTGCCCTTCATAGCTCAGGTTCTTCTCTTTATTCACCGAGCGGAAGACCTTGATTATTCCTCCCGGGATCGGCGTCTCACCCAATTTATGTTCTTCGTCATTCTTGAAACTTAAAAACCGCAAGACTCCTCTGCCATACCGCTCCTCTTCATACTTGTAGAGATTGATCACCGGCACTCCGCCCGTATCAAAGCTCGGCAGTCGTTTTGACCAGCCATTGGGAATCGTTTCCGTCCCCTCTATCGTATAGAGAAAATATTCACTCAAGCCCTCTTTCACGATCTTTTTTTGATCTCTTCTCCCATTGTAATCTTCTTCAAGATCCATCAACCCTGCTTTCATTTTATAAACTTCTTTCTTTCTTAATTCTGATGAAGACTCCGGGTACATGCCGTAACCCGGTCGACCGTATGGATACTGCTGCTGCGCCAACTGGGCTATCCTGCTCAATAAGGTGCACCTTTCCCACGATCAACCTCACCTGCGCGTTTTCATAGTCCTCTCCACTGTTATTCGTCACGCGCACATACCCTTTCAGTCTCATCTCCTTCCCGTCCGTAGACAGGGTTCCTAAATAAAATGCTCTCCACGAAAGTCCGCTTGTTAAATAGCTGATCTCTACCGGCACCTTTCCGCTCGTCCCGCTCTTTATATTCCACAGTCCCAGGTTCCTCACCCGCGGAGGGAAGGTCAGATCAAAGATATCAATCGACCCGGCATTCTTTTGGGGAATCATTTCCAGGCTCGTGGGATCGATGAGCGTGTTCGCCCAGGAAAACTGCAGCTCATTCATCCCCTCCATTAAGGTCAGCCCTCTCTTTTCCCGCGCCAGGGTCAGATCCGCGGAGTTGTAGATTGTCAACTGCACACTCTCCCTATTGGGCAGCGTCACCAGATCCACCTTCGCTTCGGCGACACCGGCCATAAAACATAACAACACCAGAACCGGCACTACCCTATGAACGCTATTACTCTTTCGTTTATCCATGATAAAAAATATTAAAATTTTAGTAGCTTTAAAAATACTCTTCTAAGGGTAATTACGCCCGACTTTGATAAATATTAGAAAAAATCTCGTTTTTTATAATATTAAACCGCTTAACCGCTTAAAAGGCAAATCCGTTAGATTTTACTTAAGAAATCCCCTACCTGGTAATATCCATATGGGCATTTAATCTTCTTCCCAAATTAATTTGGGGCCATTCATATCTCCTCCGAGCAAGTGATGTTTTCTTTCCAACGGTGATCCGAGACAATGTGAGATATAGAGTATGTCATCGACCATGCGGTGTCGGTTGCGATGCTGATGACCGTAGACATGAATGATTGAGCCAAACTTTCTTATTTGTTCTTCCAGACCCGAGCATCCGGCGACCCGACTGAAATTAAAAGCGGGGTAAGGATCTTTTAAAATCACCCCTTTCATTCTTCTTTCCTCCTGCGTACTGAATATTAGGTCCTGCCGCGGCAAAAAATGGCTGAATGAGATAACCGGGGCATCGAAAATCGCCGGGGCTTGTGTTTCATTGAGACGAAGAAAGTAATCTGCGGCTGAAACCTGTTCTTTGAAAGAAGGCCACTTCACATAATGTGTATCGCACCACATTTCCAATTCTGGGTCATCTCCTTTTTTTTCATAATACAAGCTCTTATCACTTTCTTCAGGTTTCCGGTACCAGGAAAAGAGCGGCAATATCCAAACGCCGTTTCCATTTTCCCCGCCGCCAATTTTTGCCGGGCGGGTATTTACATTCAGTGAGTTACACAGATCAATAATCTGCCAGAATTTCTTCAATGAATCATCACAATCACTTCGATTAATCCACAACTCATGATTACCCGGCACAAAGAAAACCTCCTTAAACAAGCCGCGAAGTGCGGTCAATGTTTCCCTGAGCAGGCCGAGATCGTCGCTTACATCACCGGCGAGAATCAGCGTGTCGTCAGCATAATTATCTTTTAAAAGTTTTTTAAACCAGGGTTTATTGCCCTCGTTATCCAAGTGAATATCGGACAGCGCATAAACGCCTATTCCACTTTTTCCCTTTCCGCCTCCGTTATCACTCATATCAGTTGTGTAAAGTTTAGGCAGGGATTAAAGATGTCAATCCAAGTTCACTTAGGCAGGGATTATCTCAAACCATCCGTCCAAAAACAAACCGAAATACTTATAACATTGCTCTTGCTGCATCGAGGCAATATCACTCGTAAAAAAGGTACATCCATATGAATGTCAAAGAAAGTATTAACGCCATGCGTGAACTGGGATCGCCCTTTATTGCTGATGGGATGCAAAAATTGGGCCTGCCGCGCCGAATAGTTGATCCGGCAATACACCCGCTCATTCCCAATAAATGTGTAGTGGGTACCTCAATAACCTTTTTACTGGATTATTACCCGGAAGAACCGCCCGCGCGCGAGCATGCTTTTGCCACCGCATTCGAACAGGCAAAAGCAGTCCCGTCACCGGTCCTTGTTACCGAGTCACGGCTTGGTTTACGCTCACCCTATGGCGGGGGTGCTTGCCGATCATTTATTCATGCGGGAATTACCGGTGTGATCATTGATGGTTCGATTCGCGATATCGCTGATGTTACTAAACAGGGAATGCAAATGTTCCATCGCACTATCTCATGCGACTCCTTTGTCATCCCGAAATTCCCCGAAGGTTATATCGGTGGTGAAGCAGGAGTAGACGTTAAAGTTGGTGACGTAATAGCCAAACAAGGGGAGTTGGTCATTGCCGATGATGACGGAATCGTCTTTTGCCGGACCGAAGATGCGCCCTCAATAATCGAGGCCGCGCGCGAAATTCTGGCCGAAGAAGAAGAAGTATTTAGGAAATGGGATAAAGGTGAAAGTTTCCTGAAGGGCTTAGGAATGAGCGATTAGCTGCAAGTTATGTGGAGGAAACCGGCATCGCCAAAGTGGTCATTACCATTCAGGCCAGGCCTTTTTTTCTGTATCTTCTTTCGCGTTAAAGCCGGTGCCTTTGTCCAAAACCTGCCAGACAGTAGATTCATACTTAGCAACAACCTCCGGCGGCAATTCGCCGAGATAATCCTTTACCCTGTCTTGCGGATTAAAGCCCAGAATTTCCCGGGCTGACGAAAACTCGAGACAGCTATTCGGGTTATCCGAACCCCCATAGACAATAGCGTAATGGATTCCCTTCGTGTCGATCGCAAGGCGAAATAATTCAGCAATATCCCGATGACTGATCCACATCCATATACCTCGTATGTTCAGAGGGCGGTCTTTATCGTTTACGTTACCAATACGCAGGGCCACAAATTCAATACCATGCTTATCGGCATATAAGCGACCCAACACTTCGCCATAGACTTTTGATGCCCCATAAAAAGAATCCGCGCGTGGCGGCATATCGGGATTGGCTTGAATTCCATTCAACTCCCAGGCCCCGGTGGTGTGATTGGTGCTGGCAAAAGCGATTCTCTTTACCCCATTGAGGCGACTCGCCTCTAAAACATTATAAATACCAATAATGTTGGCTTGAAGTATATTGTGAAAATCGTCCTCACCGGGTATGGCTGCAAGATGCACGACCGCGTCGACTCCTTCGGTCGCTTTTTTCATTATTTCAATATCTTCACAGGGCCCAACGATTACCTCTTCCTCACCATCAGGTTTTTGATCCTCGGTATAAACATGTAAACGCAGATCAAAATGATCACCCCAATTTTTCCGGCAAGCGCTTCCAATACGTCCGGCCGCGCCCGTCAATAATACCTTTTTTTTAGCCATCGTTATTCCTTTACTACAAACAGTGATCTCCAATTTAAGCCATAATATTAAAGCTAGTTCGAGAATAATGGATAATAATTAAGTCGGGGTTGAGTAAAGGGTAATAATCCATTTCCATTAAGCTGTATGATTTGACAGTTATACTGGGGTGAGTTACCTTTTATCAGTATCATTGGATGATTAAGAATTAATTACAGGTAAGGGAGGATTAAAATGGTAAATTATACGCCAAATATTTTTAAAGACGCCAAAAAATCCAAAGCTCAGGAGATTTTAGTAAAGGATATCATGCTAAAGGTATTTCCCTCCTTTACCGAGGACATGGATATCGATGAAGCTTCAAGGACGTTGATAAAAAAGAAGATTTCCGGTGCGCCGGTTATCAATGAGAAAAATGAAGCAGTAGGTTTTTTATCGGAAAAGGACTGTTTAAAATTAGAGATGGACATGAAGTATCACAATGATCAACCGCGAAAAGTGCGTGATTACATGTCTAAAAAAATTATTCCCGTCCAATCGAATTCAGATATCCATGAAGCTATAGAATTATTTACGAAGTACAATTTTTATTGTTATCCAGTTGTTGATGACAATAAAGTCGTCGGGTTGATTTATCGGCGGTCCGTCCTTAAAGCAGTATGCAAAATGGTCCAGTCGAATTGGAAGTGATATCAATTTTCGATTGGCGAATGCCGAATTGATAGCTGTCGGGCCTTGCCCTCTGTAGCGATTGATTCTCTCAATTCCTTAATCACTTTGATTGTGCCTGTGAAGATGCATTGCATCTTCACTCATATTCTTTAGATTATTACACCCTAATGACTTTTAATGGGTATGGCTCAATCAGTGAATAAACCGTCGAGTAATTATATTGCGGGTCCAATAAGAGACACCATATTCCTGATCGCGGCGCCGCTCGTAGCGATACTTGTATTTATCCCTTTCAAGGCGAGTCCGCTACTGTCCTTTCCCCTACCGGAAGGTGTCACCTCGATCAATGACAAGTCCTTAGCGACGGCTTTTATCAATGTCATCATCTTTTCACATTTATTTATTGTTTTTTTCCGCAGTCACCTGAATCCAAAAATATTCAAACTCTACAAGTGGCGCTTCACACTCATTCCGCTAGGGTTATTCGCGGCAATCAGCTTTTCGGTATGGCTGCTGGCAATAGTTGCGATTATTGGCATCTGGTGGGATGTTTATCATTCCAGTTTACAGACCTTTGGCATTGGACGTATTTATGACGCCAGAAGAGGCAATGATGCGCTGATCGGCAGGCGTCTCGATTGGGTGCTCAATTTAATGCTCTATACCGGACCCATCCTCGCCGGGGTATCCCTGGTTTCCCATCTGATGATTAATCAGGAGCAATTGGAAGAGTATCTGGATCTTGAAAAACCATTTTTTGAGTGGGTTCCAGCTACCGGCGAGTACAGTCAATTCCTCACCTACGGTATCCTGGCCGCAGGCATTCTCTTTTTCATCTATTATATCTACGCTTACTGGAGGCTCAGTCAACGCGGCTACAAGGTCTCCTATCAAAAGGTTTTTCTTTATGCCATTCTCGCTCTCGTATCGATTACCTGCTGGGGATTCAACTCATTTGGTGAAGCATTCTTTGTCATGAACTTTTTTCACGCCTGGCAGTATTTTTTTATCGTCTGGCACATGGAAAAGAAAAACATTACTTCATTTTTTCGTTTAAGTAAGTATCCCGGCGGAAGACAGATCGCCTTGTCACTATTCATACTGACCGGTATCAGTTTTGGTATCTGGCATACAGTTTATCTGGATACCCTGCAGTTATCGACCCGAACGATGGCGTCGATATTACTCGTCGTATCAATTATGCATTTTTGGTACGATGGATTTATCTGGTCGGTGAGACGAGGCCAGGTTCGTTAGCTATTAAAAAAATTAACAGAAGCAGGTAAAAAGAATCCACCCCGATGTCAGAACCAGGCGAATCAAAAAGCTTTATACCTACGGTCTTCGCAGTAGTCATTGGGCTGGCTCCGTTAATTGTGATGTTGTCAATCGGTATTCATGAATTAAAGCAGACAGTATCCACCGAAACGATTGATGCTCATGCTTTATCTTTAAAAGGCGAGCGCCTGGTAAACCGTGGTCAGATCGAGAAAGGAGTCGCCGTGCTTCAGCGATCATTAGCATTAAATCCAGATTCCAGTAAAACACACTTTTATCTCGGCATTACTTACGAGTCAGAAGGAAATATTCATGAAGCAATCGAACATTTTCACCGCGCACTGGCGATAGATCCCGCGTATAGCCAAGCCCATAACCATTTAGCAACAACCCTTAATTCGCAGGGCAGCGTGGAGGAAGCCATCACACACTTTCGACAGGCATTGAAAATCGAACCCGACTACGCACAAGCGCACAACAACCTGGCGATCGCTTTGAAATCACAGGGCAAGCTGGACGAAGCGGTATTTCATTTGGAGAAGGCGCTAATGCGAGATCCCGAATACGCGCAAGCGCACAATAATCTGGGGGTTACCCTCAATAGACAGGGCAAAATGGACGAAGCGATCGCTCATTTTAATCAAGCGATAGAACTCGATCCCGAATACACTGAAGCTTATAAGAACCTGGCGAATGCCTATGTAAGACAGGGTGAACCCGCGTTGGCGATCGCTCACCATCAGCAGGTGTTAGAGCTGGATCCAGACGACGCACAAACAAACAATAATCTTGCCCTAGTTTATGTATCGTTAGGAAAACTGGATGACGCGATCACACATTTCCGGCAGGCACTAAAAATCCAGCCCGATTCTGATCAAGCGCACACCAACCTTGGAAACGTCCTCAACTCACAGGGCAAACTTACAGAAGCACTCGGGCATTTTCGCCAGGTCGCAGACAAGAACATGATCGGCCCCATGAACGGAATGGCCTATATTCTGGCCACGCACCCGGACCCGAAAATACGCGATGTCAAAACTGCGATACAGCTCGCGGAGCGCGCTTCCACAATTACTGGTTACAATAACGCAATGATCCTTAATACCCTGGCTACTACTTACACTGCGGCCGGCGAATACGATAAAGCTGTAGAGTACGCGGAGAAAGCTATCACCCTGGCAACCGCTGAAAAGGACCACGCTCTTGCCAATTATATCCGCGCCCAGTTGGCTTTGTACCAACAAGCAATAAACAGCCTTTGAGAATGACAACCGACTACTCGGCAGTTGTCGGGTCGATGACGGATCTTATCTCTGCAACGCTGTTTGCAGGAAACCCACCCCGCTCTGCATGCTCGCGAACCGAAGCTTCATCCGGCGCTATATAGACACAGTAGACTTTGTCATCTGTCACATAGCTTTGAAGCCACTGGATTTTGGGTCCCATGTCGTTTAGAACACCGCAAGATTTCTGGGATATTTCTTTCAATTCCTGAGCTGATAATGCTCCCGCATTCGGTATTTCACGTTCGATTACATATTTAGGCATGATGGTTTCTTAAATTACTGTATACTATTCACTGCTGTGAGCAGTTTTGTTGAAAGCAGTATCAAGGTAAGTGCGAAAATGCAAGAGATCCGGGGTCTCCAAATTGGGCACTTTTGCTCCATCGTCCCATCGTCTTACCGCTACGGCATCAGTAGCAAACTTTTCCGATTCGAACGCTTTTACCTCTTTCGCTGACATGGGCCCACCCTGGTCATACAGACTTCTTACGGAGGTTTTGGACAATAAATTTATATAATCAGCATCGATGGCGCAAAGATAGCGTTTTGCGGGGACGTGCAGCCTTACAGGATCGGAAACTTCCGGACCAAAGTGAGCGCTTAACCAGCGATAGCCAATCACTTCGTGGAGGTCATCAGCATTATCAGCATATAAGCTTTCCGCCGCGTCTGACTCAGAGGCATTTATTATGTGTCCTATGTCGTGTAGCAAGGCCGCAGCTATTTGACTCGCTGATCCACTGCTCTTTTCCGCAAGTGCCGCGGCTTGCAAGGCATGTTCCCTCTGAGTAACCGCTTCACCAAGATAGACTCTGTCACCATACTGAGCGAACAGCTCCATTACCTGGTCAATGATATGCATAACCGAATTTATAAATGAATTATTAGTTGGATGACACTATTTTATATAATTAATAATCTATCCAGTATAGCCCCGGAAACACCTTACCCAATTTATCGAGTTTATTATGAAGATCGGCGGGAAGCGGTCCAGCAGTTGAACAATTTACATTTTCCTCGAGTTGATCGATTGTCGCCGCACCGGGAATTACGGCTGTAATTGAGGAGTCGGCGAGGATGAATCTCATCGCCAGTTCCGCTAAAGACAATCCTGATTCTTTTTGAATTTCATACAATGCCTTGAAGCGATCGCGGGTGTCTTCATTCATCCATGCAGGGGGGTCCTCCAGCCATTCTTCATGGGGAACGGCGAGACGACCTTGCTGTAAGGGGGTTCCAATAATTACACCCACACCTAATTCATCGGTCACAGGAAAAAGCAATTCCTTGGCATTACGCCAAATCAAGCTGTAGGCGTAAGCCATGAGAATGACATCGATATCCAGGTTTATTTCATTCAATACTTTTGCCATTAAATGCGCGTTGTTCCCGGATATGCCAAAGTACCTCGTCAATCCCTGGTCTTTTGCCCACTGTAGAAATAAGGATACGGGGGAAGCTGAATAATCATAAGTTGCGTCCAAACTGATCTCTTGCGTCGACCGGGGGATCTCCATCTCTTCCCAGTAGACCGCCCAGTCGGCCTCATGAATGTAAAGAATGTCTACCGTTTCACGGCGAAGATCTTTTAAGGTCTTTTCGAACTGAGCCTTAAAAGCATCGACATCACGATAGGGACCTGAACTGAAATCCCAACGACCGCACTTAGTGCCGAGTATATAATCCCCCTTATATCCATCGAGCGCTTCGCCGAGTATTTCCTGCGAATTATTATAGAACGGCGCAGTATCGATATAATTTACGCCCAGCTCGAGCGCGCGATGAACGACACCTATGCCGTCGTCCCTCTTCGTCCCCAATTGATCAGAGCTAAATACACTGCCAAATGATACTTCTGCTATCGATTCTCCTGTTTTACCTAAATCGCGTTTTCTTATCGAATTCATACGCCCAATCCATTTCTGATAAAATCACGACTCGCTCTTGCGCATTCAAGAGGCGTTTTATTTCCCATCGGTCCATTCTGTTCCACCGTGATCCATCCCAAGTACTGCTTATTTTTCAGAATCTGAAATACACTTTCATAATCACAGTCCCCGGCACCGACTTCAGTATTCAATTTGTAATCTTCAGACCAGTCTTTAAACTCGAGAAAATCAATGCGCTCCCAGTTTCGCTCAAGAAATATTGCTGCGCGCTGCGCCACGGGATGACCGCTGAAATCCTGTGTCGCATGACCCACATCAAGAAATCCGAAAAACTTATTCGGATCCGTTTTTCCGGTCAGCATTTCTGTTTCCTCAAGTGTCTCTCCAGTGGTACCGGAATGATTGTGAAAACAAGCGCGCACATCGAAGGTAAGTGCGATCTCACCAATCCGATTGAGGATGGCGGCAATTTCACCCATGTCCGCACCTCTCTCCGCGAGACCGCCAATGGTCACGAGGTGCCTTGCCCCGAGTTTTTGCATTGTCTCGCAAACCCGTTTTACCTTGTCAAAGTCTCGGTCGATAACAAGGTCCACGCTGACCAGTGATAAACCGGTGTCACGCAACCTGGCGACAAAGTCTGTTTCATCGATAAAGCGGGTTAAATCCCGTTCAAATGTAGCTACGCCGCTGTACCCGGCGGCCTTCGCGTCACTGATCCAAGCTTGCATCTCAGAGTCGGAAAGGCCGGTGCCCCACATCAGACTCATGCAGGCGAATTTAATGTCAGCTATGTTCGTCAATTATTGGGGAGTCTTCGTGACCGTAGACGGCGTCGTGTAAAAAAATTTAAGATAACAATATGAGATTAATAAAAAATGAAAATTGAATGTGCGAATGAAATAAGTCGAATCTAATAATAATCATCATTGAGTCGCGAAGTTCATAAATTGATTAATGTGCGGTTCGAGGTGAGGTGACTTCCACAGCCAGATGGAATGGCAAGTATGCGGTTCAGACTTCAACCGCCAACAGTGGATAATCTTTACATTTGCGCTTCAAATGATGTTTATAGGTTCCTTGTTCAATAATTGAGATTGTCACGCTCCATGCAATTATTCCCACGCAAACACATACGAAGGCTAACTTATTTATTAATAGTTCTAGCTCTCACACCTGTTTATTGTTGGTCGGAGATAGTTGATATATCCGAATTAAAGGTCATCGGTCGTCGGTACACGATAGATCAATGGCAAAACCCTTTCGATGATACATTTCTTGAACGCGACTTTATTGAAGCCGCCCCCCAGCGTCGATTAGATGACGCCTTAAGAAGCATCCCCGGTTTCAGTCTTTTTCGAAGAAGCAGCAGCCGCGTTGCGCATCCGACGACACAAGGTGTCAGCTTGCGCAATCTTGGTCCCAATGGAGCGGGAAGAACATTAGTCTTACTTGACGGCATACCGCTCAACGATCCGTTTGGAGGTTGGGTATACTGGAACCGCCTACCGGTAAGCAGCGTTGAGGGTGTTGAAATAATGCGTGGCGGCGGTGCCGGTCCGTGGGGAAACGCCGCGCTCGGCGGGGTTATTCACTTGTTCTCACGAAACCCGGAAAAAGACTTTGCCATTATCGAAGCCTCAGGAGGGAACAGGGGAACTTCTGATATAAGCCTGGTCGCCCAGAAATCCTCTGGTGACCTCGATGTATTCATTACCGCGAACAGGTTTTCAACGGACGGCTATCCGATTTTGCGTGAGGATCAAAGAGGGCCAATTGATAGAGATGCTTTTTCTGAAGCAGAGTTAATCAAGGGCGGTTTTCGCTGGCATATGTCGGACAATAACACCCTTGTTTTCAATGCGTCTTATTTCAATGAAGAGCGTGGTAATGGAACACCAACGGCGGCAAATGACACGGAAGCATACGATGCAAGCATTAGTCTAAACGGCTCCAGCGAGAGCAATGACACGTCATGGCAGGCACAGATCTATTATCAGAACCGTGATTTTCGCAACCTGTTCACCTCCGTTAACGCGGACCGCGATTCAGAAAACCCTGCCCTTGAACAATTCGATGTTCCCGCTGAAGCCTGGGGCGCGAATGCGGTATTAAACCTGAAAACGGTAAAAGGACACCAACTTATAACCGGTGTGGATGCCCGTAAGGTTGAGGGTGAAACGAACGAACGATTCTTTTTTACCGATACATTTTTTAACCGCGAAAGAAAGGCCGGCGGTGAACAGACGTTAGTCGGTTTTTTCCTTGAAGATGTCTGGGAAGTAACCCCCGAGCTCAACCTCGTATTTGGCGGTCGCGCCGATTACTGGAGCATTGATAATGGGAGTAGAAAACAGACTAACCTGGTGAATGGAGATATTCTTCGCGACGATCAATTTACCGATCGCGATGAATGGGTGGGGAATTTTCGTCTCGGCGCGAATTACATTTTCAATGATCAATGGCGTGCCCGCGGTGCAATTTACACGGGATTTCGCGCACCTACGCTCAACGAATTTTATCGCCCCTTTCGTGTGCGCGTCGATATTACTGAAGCGAATCCACAACTTGAACGGGAGCGTTTATATGGTGGCGAGGCGGGGTTAGAGTTTCAGCCAAATGACAACTTTGTTTTCCGTCTGACGTATTTTCTGAATTACCTCGATGATGCCATTGCCAATGTAACGCTTGCTTTCGGCCCGGGCCCGGTGGATCCCTGCGGCTTCGTCCCCAATGGCGGCACCTGTCGCCAGCGGCACAATCTCGGCCAGGTTCGCGTCGGCGGACTCGAGCTGGATGCTTCATGGGAACCCAATGAGCAGTGGCGGTTTTCCGCGAGCTACCTCTACAGTGACTCGGAAATCACAGAGAGCCCTGTTCAGTTTGGGCTGGAAAATAATCGCCTGGCGCAGTCACCGAAACACATGCTGAATCTCTCAATGACCTGGAACCCTATTCCGAAATGGACAAACAGTCTGCAGCTCCGTTACAGCAGCAGCCAGTATGAAAACGATCTCAACACCCTGGAGCTCGAAGACTACGCGGTTCTGGATTTACTGATCGCTTATAAATTCAACGAAAAAATAGAAGGCTTTGTTTCGATTGAGAATATGTTGGATACGGAATTTGAAACCGGAAAAGCCTCGAATGGTCTCGTATCGATTGGCGCACCGATCATGGCCACCGTGGGATTGCGCTGGCGCCTGTAATTTCACGAATACATCACCCCCCTTCGATCAGATCACTAAGCTAAGCTTTTAATATTGAATGACTAATAGAAATAGGGAAGTCCATTTTACGCATTCAGAAAACTTGAATTTACTTGACGTATAAAGGCTCAAGCAAAACAGTTAACAAATCCCGCTTTTAGATGAAAAGTTTATTAAAAAATAAGAAGAGAGGAATAAAATGAAGAGGATATTCGTAGTTTTAATGATCGTTACGATCGCTCTGCCGGTCATCACCCGGGCTAATGACGAGTTACTTGCGCTGCAAGAAGATGACACACAATGGGCCTTACCGGGCAAGGATTATGCCGGCACCCGTTATAGCACGCTTGATCAAATAAATGCTTGGACGGTCAAAAAAATGAAACCCGTCTGGTCGTTTTCGACAGGCGTATTGCGCGGACATGAAGGGGCACCATTGGTAATTGGCGACACGATGTACGTTCACACCCCCTTTCCAAATATAGTTTACGCTTTGGATTTAAATAAAGAGGGCGCACCCATCAAATGGAGATATAAGCCGAAACAAAACGAAGAAGTAATCCCCGTCACCTGCTGTGACACGGTAAACCGAGGCGTTGCCTACGCGGAGGGTAAAATCTTTCTAACCCAATTGGACACCCATGTGGTCGCCTTAGACGCCGCAACGGGAAAAGAAATTTGGAAAGTTAAACAGGGAGATTTCCGTCAAGGAATGACTATAACATCAGCGCCCCTGATAGTTAAAGACAAGGTGATCACCGGCATCAGCGGTGGTGAATTCGGCGTTCGTGGGTTCTTAACCGCTAATAATATCAATACTGGCGAGCAGGTATGGCGTATGTATAGCACGGGCCCGGAGGAAGAAGTCGGCTTTCCCGGATCAGTAGAGACATGGAAAGGTGACGAATGGAAAAGAGGGGGTGGCACCACCTGGGGTTATTACTCCTACGATCCGAAGATGGATTTGCTTTACTACGGCACGGGAAACCCCGGTAGCTGGAATCCAGACCAGCGGCCCGGTGACAACAAGTGGTCGATGTCAATTTTTGCACGTGATCCCGATACGGGAATTGCCAAGTGGGCTTACCAGAAAACTCCTCACGATGCATGGGACTACGACGGAGTGAACGAAAACATTCTCGTCGATTTAAAGTTTGATGAAGTAACAAGAAAAGTACTGGTAAACTTCGACCGCAATGGTTTCGGTTACACGATAGACCGCGGCACGGGAGAGGTACTGGTAGCGAAGCCATTCGTGCATGTTAATTGGGCAACCGGTGTAAACTTGAAATCCGGTCGACCGATCGAAGATCCGACGAAGCGGACTTCTTCGATGAGGAACACAAAGAATGTCTTTCCCGCCGCAATCGGAGGCAAGTCTCACCTACCGTCTTCCTACTCCCCAAATACGGGTCTCTTTTACGTGTCAACAATCAATGTCGGAATGGATTATGAAGGTGTAGAAGTTAAGTACCAGGCGGGGCAACCCTATGTTGGTGCTATCGTTCGCATGTTTCCAGGACCCGGTGGCAATCGAGGCGAGTTTATTGCCTGGGATGCGGTAAAAGGTGAAAAAGTGTGGGGCATCAAAGAGGATTTGGCCGCCTATAGCGGAAGTCTTGTAACCTCTACTGACGTTGTCTTCTACGGAACTATGGAAGGCTGGTTTAAAGCGGTCCACGCCAAAACAGGCAAAGTCTTGTGGAAGTATAAGACACCTTCGGGTATTATCGGAAATCCCATTACCTACAAACACAAGGGTAAGCAGTATGTTGCTGTTCTCTCAGGTGTAGGCGGATGGGCTGGCATCGGAGCCGCGGCGGGAATAGGCGGTGAGGATCCCACTGCGGGGCTGGGAGCACTGGGTGCGTTCGCTGATGTAGAAGGCATCAGTAACCTCGGCGGTGTTCTCACTGTATTTTCGCTTTAAGGGTGATAGTCTTATTGAGGTTCGAGGAAACTACGCACCATAAGAACCTATCATTTCTACGTTATCTTCTTTTCCTAAGAGAGGAGAACATATCTTTTGAAACGCAATCGATGATTGCGATATCTGAAGGTGTTGATCATTTTCTGATGCAATTAACACATCGTTATTAACCAGATTCAATTACCCTGAACAATAAGTAATGCTCGTTAGAAATTTCAGCATCAGTGGATTAATTCTTTTCTTCTCACCTATTCTTATTGCAGGCAGCGTAGTGAGCGAAGATGAGGCTGTATCGTTCAGAGTTGGTGCAGACCCCATGAATTTTCCCTTTTCTAACCGACAACTGGAAGGGTTTGAAAACAAGATTGCTGATCTTATTGCTAAAGAGCTGGGAACCACCCCCCGTTATGTCTGGTGGGGACAAAGGAGAGGATTCATCAGAAACACGATGAAGGCTACGCTCAAGGAATCGCGATGTGATGTCGTGATGGGTGTTCCCAAAGGTTATGATTTAGTCAGCTGGACTAAGCCTTATTATCGATCCAGCTATGTCTTTGTGTATCCAGAAGGAAAAGATTTTGATATTAATACCCTGGATGACCCCATTCTGAGAGAATTAAAAATTGGCGTCCATTTACTGGGCAACGACTACATGAATCCACCTCCTGCTCATGAATTAGGGCGCAGAGGAATTGTTGAAAATGTGATCGGCTATGACACCTTTTACTCAGAAGACAACCCGCCCAGCACGATAATTGATGCCGTGGTAAAAGGTGATATTGATGTCGCCATCGTATGGGGGCCTATTGGTGGATATTTTGCCAAGGAAGAGAAGACCCCCCTTAAAATTGTCCCTGTTCCTACGGGTGAAAATGATCTGCCTCTCACCTTTGAAATATGCCTGGGGGTCAGACATGGAGAAAATGCTTTCAAAGCCCAATTGGAAGAGATACTGGAAAGAAAGCATGTTGAAATCCAAAAGATTCTGGTGGACTATGGATTACCGCTTATACCGATTAACTAAATATCTGAAAGAGCTCAGCGATGGCATTTAAAGTCAAGAGCGGTAGCGGAATTTCAAGGTGGATCGCAGGGTGTGGATTTATTTACATTGCATCTGCTCTTTGGGCGGGGATTGCTTTCGGCCAGGATAATGACCCAGCAGATAAGATGACAATTCCCACACCGACTGAAGTATATAAGCGCATCTACAGTGGTTGGAAATGGTGGCATGTTTATTGTTACCGCTGTCACGGAGTCGATGCGCTTGGAAGCACATTAGCGGTTAATCTCAGGGATTCCATCAAGGATTTAAGTTACGAGGAATATCTCCATACGGTTCGAGAAGGAAGACCGAAAAAAGGAATGCAGGCATGGAATGTCCTACTCGATGATAAACAAATCACTGACCTCTATATCTACATCAAGGCGAGAAGTGATGAAATACTTCCTCCGGGGAGGCCCGACGAAATTGGTGATGATGAGACCCCGTGGATACCTCCACAAGATTGGCCCGCCACACCCTTTCCTACACCTGACTCCATATTAGCCTCTGAAGTTCAAGAATCAGAAAATACGGAGGCACCTTCTGAAACGACCGAGTAGTTTGCTATTCTGGTGCCTGGATCTTCTTACTCATCGGAGGTTATTATACTCGCTATCATTCTCAATAGAATTAAAATCATGGCATCGGGAGGATCGTGAGTAATGCGAGGGAAAAGATTTAACGCGGTTGGTATTATAATATTTCTTTTATTTGGAAATTTATTCGTCTTCGGCAGTTCTCATACTTCAGAAAATGCAACGCCGATTAAGATTGGGCATTTGTTATCCCAAACCGGTTCATTGAAAGATAAGGGTGAATACGCCGCTATGGGCGCTCGTCTCGCACTCGAAGAAAACAATGTTCTGGCAGGATTTTTTGGTAAGAAATTTACCCTCGTGAGCGAAAGTTTTACCCATTCAGAATTGGCCCCGCAAATGGCACTCAAATTAATTAAGGAAAATAATGTGGTCGCGATTGTCGGCAATCTCAACGAACAGGAGTCACGTTTAGTCAGTGAATTGACGCAAATGCAGGGAGTGCCCTTCTTCAACAGTGCTTCGAAGGCAGACAGTTTGAGGGGTGTAGACTGCCATCGCTATACTTTTCACCTTGAAGCCAGTGCCGCCATCTACGTAAGCGCTATCGGTCATTGGTTAATTCATAAGGAAAAACTCACGCGGTGGTATTTCCTTACTGATGACTCCCCTGCAAATATAAAAATATATGAACAGGCACAGACTTTTTTAAATAAAGAAAACGGGGAGGAAATTGGACATGAGATTGTATCAGCTAATAAGTCGAATTATCACTCCATACTGAAAAAAATTAAACGAGCAAAACCTGATGCTGTATTCGTCATACTGAACAGCGATAAGCAGATTAATTTTTTAAAGCAGTATAAAAAGCGCGGCCTTCCCTTTCAAGTCGTCGGTGCCTACATGGATATTGTTCAACTATGGAAGCATGAAGCCGCAGACTTAACAGGAGTCTGGCCGACGATTTGGTATCATGAACTATTCCGTTACAGCGCGCGTGAGCTCAACAACCGATTTTTTAAGAGATTCAATAAACCGATGGATAGTGCCGCTTGGGCAAATTGGGCCGCGGTGAAAATCATCGGCGAAGTAGTAATCAGATCGCAGAGCACAGAAGGAAAAAAAATAATCGAGTACCTGGAAAGCAACCGCCCATTTGATGGCCATAAGGGAAGCGCTCTGACCTTCAGAAATCGAGACCATCAACTTAAACAACCCCTGCATCTCGTCACTCCCCGAACCGAACCGGGCAAACGTGAATGGGACATTTTAAAAGTTGTCACCCCCGTGCCGATACCCGGATTAAAAGTCGAGGGAAATTCATTAGAAAAATTAGGGGTTCCGCATTCTGAATGTAAATGTCAACTTGAACCGTTATAAAAATTTCTTACTTTTGATAAATCAGTAAACTTATGAATCAATTAATCATCACCCTTGTTTTAGTCTATTTTTCCTTGCTGCCCGAATTGATCGCGAGACCACTCGCTTATGTGAGCAATGAACGATCGAACAGCGTAACGGTCATCGATACCGCGACCGACGAAGTAGTTGACACGATAGCTGTAGGTAGCCGGCCCCGGGGTATCGGTCTCAGTCCCGATGGAAGCATACTTTACCTGGCTCTGGGCCGTGATGATGCAATCGGAGTCGTCGATACGAAGAGCGGGAAGCAGACGGGCGAAATTTCATCCGGATCAGATCCTGAAGCATTCTCTATTAGTCCGGAGGGGCACAGGCTTTATGTATCCAACGAAGACGCGAATACGGCATCAATCATCGATACACAAACGCATGAGATATTAGCAATTCTCCCGGTGGGGATAGAACCGGAAGGCGTCGCGGTGAGTCCGAATGGTAAGACCGTGTATGTAACTGCGGAAACTTCTCATACCGTTTCAGTTATTGATACGGAAGCACTAGAAGTTGTTTCAACCATTCTCGTAGAGAGCAGGCCAAGGGCTGCGGCATTCAGTCCAGATGGAAACCGTGCCTACGTCACTTCTGAAATCGGCGGCATCGTATCGGTGATTGATACTAAAACTAATAAAGTGACAGGCTCGATAAAGCTCGAACAGGGGGATAAGCCGATTAAACCCATGGGCGTAGTCGTCAGTCCCGATGGTAAGCGTATTTATGTTGCGACCGGATGGGCAAACCTCGTAGCTGTTATCGATGCCGCGACAAACACTGTTACCACTTATATCCCGGTGGGGATGAGAGTTTGGGGATTGGCCCTGACGAAGGACGGTAAGAAGCTCTATACCGCAAATGGTGTCTCCAATGATGTATCCGTCATCGACACGGAAATAAACAAAGTAGTCGCCACCATCCCCGCAGGAGAAGGTCCATGGGGAATCGCGATCGAGATGTAGGACAAAGGCGCGAAATGTATACGAACATCCGTAGTATCAATCGTGAGTGCCTCACACTCATGGATCTCATCCACCAGGGATTGTGGATATGTCAATGACTTGACTGAATAGCTTAGGAAGATTAGAAAAGGTATTAACGTTAACCCAGAAAAAGATAGTATCATGGTAACACCTGAACAGATGGAGCATTTTCGCGATAAGGGATGGGTAGTCGTCGAGGGAGTATTCGATACAGACACGGTCGATAAAATTGCAGCGATAGCAACTGCTGTAATTGAGGAAGACCTCAAACAGCCCGAGGTATCAGCAATGGCCGCTCAACGGTTGGAAAGCGGGGAAATTATCCCCCGTAAAATTATGGATCCTTTTTTCAAACATTATGCTTTTCAGGAATTTGTTCTCAATGAACGGTTCAAGAGTGTAATCGAAGAGTTTATCGGCGATACCCCGTTACTTTTAACAGACCAGGTTTTCATGAAGCCACCCCATCACGGAGGCCCAAAACCTTATCATCAAGACGATTTTTATTTCCAATGTTTCCCTGTTGATCACGTTATAACCGCGTGGATTGCTCTCGACGACGTCGATGAGGAAAACGCCTGTTTGCGTTATATCAGTGGATCACACAAAGAAGGTATAATACCACACTACCCGCAATCGGTGGCTGAATCGCACAATCTCATTCCCCCCGATGATCGCATCGATATGAATAATGAAGAACTTGCCCCGGTGCACAAAGGTGGCGTGGTTTTTCATCACAGCCAAACACTGCACAGTTCACACCGTAATAATTCGGACCGCTGGCGACGCGCGTATGCCACACATTGGGTAACGGAAGATGTTACCTGCAAAAATGATACCCTAAACAAGGCTTTATTCAAAGATGAGCGTTACCAGTCATTACTCGCCAGAAGAGCCGTATGAGACGATATTTCAATCCTCTTCATTTTCTTCTTGATCTTACTCATTAATTTCATTGTCTGTAGCCGTCTATGGCAACCGAAGATTCAAAACCGACCACGCAGTCAAAGAACCCGTCAAATATGACTGTAATGGATGTGGAAGCACTTTCACGTTACGTGACAGATACGGGGAAAATTTTACCACGCCGTATTACAAGGTTATCAGCAAAACAGCAGCGCCATATCACTAGAGTGATCAAGCGCGCGCGTAATATGCTGCTCATGAAGTAGACCCTGTCTCAGGTAAAACAGGGGAATGTAAGTTAACAACCCCGCCTTAAAGTCTAAAAGGTAAAAACTTGACGAAGATCTACCGGGATCGACCTGAAGACATTGCGCAGGTCATACAGCTATTATCCACGGGCAGAGTTGTAGCGGTCCCGACGGAAACTGTTTATGGCCTGGCGGCCGACACCTTCAATGAATCTGCTGTGAGCCAGATTTTTAAGATCAAAGGAAGACCACTGATTGATCCATTAATTGTGCACACCTTCGACCTGGAGGGAGTGGACCGACTGGCTTCACTCAACCCGTCCGCAAATAAGTTGGCGGAAGAATTCTGGCCCGGACCGTTGACCCTAGTCCTACCAAAAAAATCTGAAGTGCCGGGTATTGTCACCGCCAATCTCGACTCCGTGGCGGTAAGAATTCCAAGGCATCCAGTCCTGCGAAAAGTGCTCGGGAATTCCAAGCTCTGTCTGGCCGCCCCCAGCGCAAACCCTTTTACTTATATCAGTCCAACGTTGGTCGAACACGTTCTGGATTCTTTGGGTGACCAACTGGAATATCTTCTCGATGGCGGTCCCTGCCCTATTGGAATGGAGTCTACAATCGTAGATATCACTGACCCGACACAACCGGTCCTTTTAAGACCCGGTGTAATCACTCGTGACATGCTTAGTGAGACTTTAGGATTACCGGTGGGGATCACCCCCGGGCAAAAGAGATCAAAAACGGATAAGACTGAAGCTATGCGCGCACCCGGAATGATGAAAAAGCATTATAGTCCGAAAACCCGATTAGTGATGCTGGAACTGGAAAAACAGTTAGAGATAACAAACGATAAACACGCGGCAGTAATTTATTTCAAGCGCAAGGAATTATCTCCAACGACGAATCAGACGAACAGCTACTGGCTGACGGAAGATGGCGATCTAGCTGAAGCGGCTCACAAGCTGTTTCATTTACTGCGAGCCGTAGACCAGAAGGGATATGAAACGATCTATATCGAAGCAGCTCCCGAGAAAGGGATTGGTGTTGCAATCAATGACCGATTAAGACGCGCTTCGAATGGAAGCTGAGGAAATTCTGTTTCTGGCTAAAAGTTATTCACCGGTCTTCTTTACTTCACCTTCCCGTTCAATCACGCGCACTCTCGCAGCGATGACTCTCTTTTCATCCACTTCTGTGATGGCAATATCCAGACCGTTTAATCTAAGCCTTTCCTGTATTAATGGAATACGTCCAAGTTCCGAAGTAATAAGCCCCCCTACAGTCGCTACCTCTTTGTTCTCGACCTCAACCGAAAGCGCTTCTTCGAATTCGTGAATGGGGGTCAAACCGGAAACAAGATATTCGTCTACTTTAATTGGTTTTATATGTTCTTCTTCAAAATCAAATTCGTCCTGAATAGAACCTACAATCGTTTCGATAATGCCTTCAAGGGTGATAACCCCGGTAATTCCGCCAAACTCATCAAGAACGAGCGCCATATGTGTCCGAGAATGCATCAGCTTCTGCATCACATCATCCAGGAATTCTTCCGGCATGACGCGAATGATATTCCGTTTGATCCGGCGTAAGTTTAATTTTTTTATATCGGCGGACGAGCGAAAGATATCCTTGATGTGAACAATGCCTATACACTGGTCAAGATCACCTTCACAAATAGGAAACCGGGTATGACCACTCTTTTTTGCCAGTTCGATATTCTGATCAATACTATCATTTAAATCAAAAACTTGCACCTGATTACGGGGTAATATGATATCCTGAACCGTGCGGTTGTGCAGTTCTAAAGTATTGCGAAGCGTTTTTTGCGTGAGGAGAGAGATGGCAGGCACGTCTTCACCCAATGATTGGAGTTGCGCCTCGATATCCAGTGTTTCCAGTTCAGCTCCGGGTTCGACTTTGAAGATCCTCAAAATGATTCGAGAGAGACGAGTTAGTATACGAATAAGGGGTTTGGTGAGAACTTCTATGATTTTAACGGCCCAGGCAGAACTTTTCAATGCTTGGGCGGGATAATGAAGGGCCAGACCCCGTGGCACCAATTCACCAATCAAATAATGGAGACAAACTGCCGCGGTAAAAGCAATAGCAATCGAAATGGGATCTATTATCTCAATACCGAATAACGCCAGTTCGCTAAAATAATTTTCGATAAGAGGAAAGAGGAGAATGCCATAACCTATAGTGCAGGAAATTATCCCCAGGCGAACAACCTTTACTGTTACATTAGCGTGATCGAGCAGTGCACCCAGACCCTTATTCTGTTTTAATTGATCAAGTGCGTCCTGATTGAAATGGCTAAAGCGCAGCTTGATTAGACTGAACTCACAAGTGACAAGCAATGCATTGAACAATAGCAGTCCGAGAATACTAATGAGTTGGAGTATAAATTCTAGATATATGGAGTTCACCGCTTAATGGAGAGCCCTCCCCTGCCGTCCGCTTATTTTTGATACTGGGCAAGAATTGACAACACTCGGTTGTTCTGTTCTTCCGTTCCTACCGAAATGCGTAGATGCTCTTCTAGTGCGTAACCTTTTAATGGTCTTACAATAACTCCTTTTACCTGTAAATATTGGTACACTTTGTCTGAATTCTCAAACCGCACAAGCAGAAAATTTGCGCGACTGGGAACGACTTCGTAACCTAAACTTTCCAGGCCTTCCTCCAGCTGTTTCATCCCCGATTGATTGAGGGCCTTACATTTCTCGACATATTCATTGTCGTCGAGAGCGGCAAGGGCCGCAGCTTGCCCTATACTGGATACATTGAAAGGCGGTCGCACACGATTTAAAAGGTCGATAAGTTCACTATTACCATAACCGTACCCGATGCGAAATCCGGCAAGACCATATATTTTAGAAAAAGTGCGAAGGCAGATTATTTTCTTACCGGCCGCGATTAATGGGCGTAGATCGGGCGGGTTATCGATGTATTCGACGTAAGCTTCATCATAGACAAAGACAAGATGGTCCGGCATCTCGTGAATAAAATTAAAAATTT
>Ga0115002_10002309_pt1 | contig 25000 bp, 19 predicted proteins | sample ArcticOcean_MG_C_8_FD_89576 | JGI IMG/M metagenome (GOLD analysis project Ga0115002, IMG submission 89576) | Marine microbial communities from western Arctic Ocean - ArcticOcean_MG_CB11_86 | ecosystem: Environmental > Aquatic > Marine > Oceanic | place: Arctic Ocean: Canada Basin | collected... | reverse complement strand
GCCGTATTAACAGGAAACCACCGTTATCGAGTGCGGCCTTTCCACGACTTTTTCAATGGTCTCGACGGGATCAAAGCGTATGTTCAGAATTTTGACGAATGGCTTACCGCGGCTGGGGAAGACGACGATGATGAAGAGGAGCGCGACAGCTACGACGTGACGCTGTTCTATACGATGCTAAAAGGAGCGCCTGAGGGAAAATCGAAGGAATGCATCGACCATTTATTCGAGAGCGGCCAGCCGGTTTTTGTGTTGCATCATGCGCTGCTGAATTGCATGAGCCGTGGCGATCGCGGTATGGAACCGGCAGAGGGCGACCCATGGGGAGAGATTATCGGGCTGCCAGATCGGCGCATTGGCACGGAAGACATCTGGATAGGTTCCTATCTAGTAGAGGTGAACAAAGATCACCCTGCCTCAGTCGGCCTCGATGACTTCGAGATTTCCGATGAGACTTACGGCATTGGCGACTGCACCGATGATTGCGACGTACTGCTGACGACATCGAAGAGAGGTTCCATGCAGACGCTTGCATGGAACCGGGTCTATAAGAACTCGAGGGTTTTCTGCTTGCAGCTCGGTCACGACCCCAAATGCTGGCAGAACCCGGCATTTCAGGCTGTCCTGAAAAACGGACTTCAATGGTGCGCGGGTGATCCAGGGTAGGAGCGCATTAGACGCTGTAAATCCGCAACGATTTTTTTTAGGCCATCCGGCGCCTAACCGGCTAAAACAGTTCAGACCTCAAGCTTGTCGAAATCGCTGGCGTCGTGCCTTTCGGCTATACCGGTGTGCGAGTCTCTATTGACCTTTCTGCCGCGTCGAACCGCCGGCCGGTTATGAATCTCTGTGCACCAACGCACAACGTTGGTGTACGAGTTAACATCGAGAAACTTTTTGGAGTCCCAAAAGTTGCCTACCACCATCTGACCATACCAACTGTAAGTCGCGATATCGGCAATGGTGTAATCGTCGCCAATGAGAAACCGGCGATCTGCCAGATTGCGATTAAGCACATCCAGTTGCCGCTTGACCTCCATTGCATATCGATTGATTGGATACTCATATCGCTCAGGGGCATAGAAATAATAGTGGCCAAAACCACCGCCAAGATACGGCGTACTACCAACCTGCCAGAATAACCATGAGAGACACTCGGCCCTGTCCGGTCCTTTCATAGGCACCAGGGTCTCGAATTTCTCTGCGAGGTACAACAAGATCGCACCCGTCTCAAACACCCGCGTTGGGGGCGACGTGGTCATGTCGAGTATCGCCGGTATCTTGGAGTTCGGGTTGACCGCCATGAAGCCCGTGCTGAACTGCTCCCCATTAATACGAACCAACCACGCGTCGTACTCTGCATCCGCCACTCCGGCTGCCAGCAGTTCCTCCATCAAGATTGTTACTTTCACGCCATTGGGTGTCCCCTGAGAATAAATCTGAATCGGATGTTTGCCGACGGGCAGTTCCTTTTCGTGGGTTGGTCCCGCAATGGGACGATTGATCGAGGCAAACCTGCCACCACTTTCCATTTCCCATTTCCATACCTTGGGGGGTATGTAGGGTTTCGAATCAGTCATAGCACTTACTCTCAACTCCTATCGCTCGCGCTGGGCCTTGGTTTCCCCCACCAGGGTTCCGATTTCCGATGCCCCGAACCCTAACTCCGCCATGATGATTTCCGTGTCGGCACCGAGGTCCGGCGGGACGGAAGGTTCCCCGGTTGGCGTGCGGCTGAATGACATCAGCGACCCGACGGTTTTGGTTTTACCGATGATCGGGAGGTCGATATCCATGATGTAGTCGTTGGCAACGTTCTGAGGATCGGTCAGGACTTCGTCGTGGCTTCTGACCTGCTCCCAGATGATCTCCGGCTGCGCTTGAAAAAACGCTGCCAGTTCTGCCATGGTCTTGCTGCCGATAGCCAGCCGCATCAGCTCACGTATCTCCACCAGGTTATCCTCTGACCCGACCGCCCCAATTCGTTTACCCCGCGTATCCCACTCGGTCATCAGCAACGCTTCCGGCATGTCCACAAACAGCCAGAATGCCGTCCAGGATTCTTCGCTCATCGCAGTGACGAACTGAACTGGTACGCCGTCCGAACTCAGATAGACACCATAGGGGGCTCTAACATTGGGAAGATGTGGCCCGTCGCGCGAGAGCGGTTGATCCGTAATGGCAGACTGCTGGAGCTCCCACAGCTGTAACCAGAGTTGCGCTCCAAGTGAAGATACCTGCACGAGTTGACCCACGCCCGTGCGATCTCGTGTGACGAGTGCCGTGACGCACGCCAGCGCCAACTGCATGGCGCCCGCATGATCAGCGACCGCCGCGCCCGGTGGGGTAGGTACTTGATTGGGATGACCGCTCAAGCTGGCCAGCCCACCTCTCGCCTGTGCGGCACCGTCCAACATGGCTTTGTCTGCGTCGGCTCCACGCGGACCAAATCCGCTCACGTGTCCTATCACCAACTGCGGATAGGTATCGTTCAAGGTTCCCAGCGCCAGCCCCATTCTTTCAAGGGCAGTAGCCCGGAAGTTGCTGATGAAGACATCCGCCTTCGACAACAGCCGGTGAACGACCGCCTGACCCAGTTCGGTGTGGATATCCACGGAAACGGACCGCTTGCCTTTATTCGTAGCGATGAACTGCGATCCAAGGGCCTCTCTGGGTAGCGAGTTGTTAGCGCCACGATGACGGCGGCTGCCATCACCGAGAGGCGGTTCAACCTTGACGACGTCCGCGCCCATATTCGCAAAAAATAGGCCTGCGGCTGGTCCCTGGATAGCGGATGCCATCTCCACCACCCGTAAACCGTGAAGCGGACCACCGGCCAAGTTCGTGACTTGTGTCACTGCCATAATCGTTCTCTCCTACAAGACTATAGCCCACCGCTCAAGTACACGCGAGTCGCGGTGTCACTGAATATCGACGTCTTTTCCGACTCGCTCAGTCCTGCCCGGCTGGCGATGCGCTTGAATGTATTCCAAAGCGTGCGATAGGAGACGCACTCTTTGTCCACCGGAAAGTTGCTCTCGAACATACATCGATCGGGGCCGAACGCATCGATGGCGTAAATATAATAAGGGTAGAGCAACTCGCAAAGCTCCTCCGATCCGATCGGCTGCTCGCGACGATTCATGTGAAACGGTGGCTCCCAGGACCCGACGCGCTGCTGAGCACCGCCGACCTTCATGTGCACATTGGGACATCGAGCAATCGCGTTGATGCACCGCTGCCAATTCGCAAACTCGTCGGCGCTCGCATCGGGGTTGATCTTGCCACCGAGGTGATTGACGATGATGGGCACCTCTGGATGCAGGTCGGCAAGTTTTGCCAGAGCGGGTAGGCGCTCATAGTCGGGTGAGAAGTTGTCAAAAGAGAGATCGTACTTGCCCAGCACGGCAAAGCTCTCGAGAAATTTTGGTTCGAGATCCTGAGGAAAGGCGCTTCGAATACCCCTAAAGAGGCCCTTGCCCGCTTCGACATGAGCTGACAGCACCTCTTCGACCGCAGCCCCCAAATTCATGTCGGCATGACTGACAATAGCGCCGATGGTCGCCTTACCCGCTATTTTCGCACTCTCCTCGGCAGCGGCGACGACGTACTCGGTTTCACCGATCGGTTTAAGGTGTTCCGGCCCGTCTTCACGGAAGCAGGAGCGGCTATCGATGAAGACTGTCCTTTCGATATTGTGACCTGAGTCCGTATCCACCCAGAGGTCCTCAAGCACATAAGTGCACCGCCGCGAAGGGTTCTTCCACAGGTGATGGTGGGTGTCGATGATCGGCAACTCAGGCTCGATCACCGTTTCGGGGATCTCCTTAGCTAACCAACGCGTCAGTCGTTGTTCCTCGGAAGGTGTCATGTTTTGAATGGCTCAAGAGGGGGTGTCGTTTAGTCTAAGGCGTTTCGGATGCAAGTCGCAATTTCCTAAAATCCGGTCTTGCTCAACCGTCACGCCATCAGTCACTATTAAGACTGCCGCTGCTGAAGGAAGTCGCGGGCTGAATGATCCTTAGGAAAATATATTGGGAAGGTGCTCATGAAAACTAAAATTCTGGGACGCACGGGACTGAAGGTCTCCAGCATCGGGCTTGGGGCCGGGTTCGTCGGCATGGCGCCTCGCGATATTGGCATACAGATCGTTGCGGCGGCGATCGAAGCAGGCTGCACACTGGTCGACACGGCGCCGCTATACGGAGACAGCGAAGAAACTATTGGACACGCTTTCAAACAGCACCCGGATCTACTCTCCAAATGCACCGTTACGACCAAAGTCGGCCGTTTCAGAGGCGGCAAAGACCATTCGTTTGACGGGATTTTGCGCAGCCTCGAAGGAAGTCAACAACGCCTGGGTATTGAGAAATTTGAGATCGTCTACATCCACGATGCGATGGACGTACCCATGGCAGAAGTTATGAGTAAAAACGGGGCGTTAGGCGCGCTTCGCAAACTTCAAAACGAAGGGGTTGTCCGTTATATCGGATCTGCTGCCAACGACCCCGAGACAAACGCCCCTTATATCGAGACCGGAGAATTCGATGTGGCGGTGGTTCCTGATGCCTGGAGCTTGCTTAACCAGACTGCCGCGCAACGCATCCTGCCTGCCGCCGACAAACACAACGTGGGGATCGTCTGTGCCACGCCACTGGAGATTGGACTTCTTGCCACGGGGGCCTCAAAGGCCCCAAAAAGTGCTAGACGCAACTTCAGTCCTGAATGTCTTGCCCAGGTCGGCAAGATCGAAGATCTCTGCAACCAGTATGAGATTCCCCTATTGGCAGCTTCATTGCAGTGGTGCACTCGCCATCCACAGGTCGCGTGCGCCATTCCAGGTGCTCGTACGCCGGATGAAGCGATAGCAAACGCAAAAGCAGGGGAGGTCGAAATTCCTGAAGCATTCTGGGACGATCTAACGCCGTTAATTCGACACTGGGAACACGTCGTACAACCCTAGAGAAAACCGCGGTAGGTGCAGAGAATGAGTGATGGGTATATCATAGTCCTTCCACAGTAGCTTGCTGACACTTACGTTGAGCAAGAGGGCAACTAAGAGGGCAACTAAGAGGGCAACTAATGCGTAACTTATTTACTTTATCGCTAACGCTTGTGCTTTGTTTTCAGTTCTCTTTTGCAAAGGCTGATCGAAAAGCGGACTTTCAGGTAGCGTATCTTGGCTATCAGCAGGCTATCAGCGCCAATGACATACCCGCCGCCATCAAGTCTGCTGAACGTAGCTATGAGATCGGTTCGAAGCTGTATGGCAAAGACAATATTAACACTGCCAAGCTCGCGTTAAATTATGCGGCACTGCTGAATGATACCGAGGAATTCAGAAAGGCGCGCAAGGTGATGAAGGGTAAACTTGCAGTGATGGAGTCAAGGTACGAGGAATTTGCAGTGGATCTGATTGCGCCTCTCATGGAACTCGCAAGGGCGGAATTTAACGCGAAGAAACCTAACAAATCGCTTGAGTACTTCGAGCGCGTCAGTTTTATCGTTAGCAAGCAGGACAATGCCCTGTATCGTGCGATGAAGAACACCGAGATCGCAACTACTCTGCTCAACCGTGGCGGACGTGCCCACGCACGTCCATACACCCAAGCGGCATACACAGACTATGCAAACACATTACAGCCGAGAGATGTACGTCTTGGTACGGCCTCATATCAGATGGCGCTATGGGCACAACAGGATCGTGATCTGGGTGCCGTCGTTGATTACTCAAATGCTGCGTTGGCGGCTTTCCACAGAGAAGGATCAATGAATCAGGCAGAGCGCTACGCCCGGCTATTACTGGTGGATGCATTGTCTCAAGAGGGGCGGGACGACGAGGCGACACCCCACTGCGTGGTGTTGGGGGAGTACAAGGATGCGTCAGAGCCTCTCACCGCGCTGTTTGTTGTTCCATTGGATATTGAGCGAGAACAGTTACGCGAAGCCAGGGGGAAGGCGATCAACGTCGACTTCACGGTGGATGCTCAGGGCTTTGTCATTAATCCACGAATAATGAGCTCAACTGTCGATGGTTTAGACGAGGTCGCGCTGGCGGCGATCTCTCAGTTTCGCTATGCACCACGCTTCGTGGATGGCGAACCGGTGGTGACAACTAACGTGCACTATACGTTTGACATTAGTAGAGAAGGCCGGATGGGACGGGTGCGTAACCGGTAGGGTATCACCTGTTGCCGACCCAAAGGACGCGCTCCTCGTCGAGCGGTGCACTCGCTACCTCCACCGGCGTGCCGAAGATTGCCGTCGAGCGCGTTTGCGTGTCGTATGCGACCCAGCTCGCTAACGCCTCGGTGCGTGGATTGCCGGTTCTGGCAAAGCTGATCACCGCGTCCTGCAGATGCGCTGATAAGGCATCGGCTGCTTCGCCTTGGCCGAAGAACTCAGCACTCCGCTCGCTGTAGGCATGGGTGCCGAACAAGAAGCCGATGAAGATTGCGTGGCACGCTCGGAGAATACCGCCGTCCCACGGCGATTCCGCGGTGAAGAGGTACTGATAGATTGGCTGGCCACGCTCGGCCAGCGCCTCGGCGAGAGCAATCGTGGGCATACGCATTCTGCGGCCGGTCTGGATCGCCGCATAGATCGAAACCGGGTCGGTCGCAAAGCCGCGGCCCTTGAGGATCTCACGGTAGGCATCAATGAGGCCCAGCGCGTCCCCTGGGCTTTTCGAAACCTCGGCAAGCAATCCGGCTTCGTCGAGGTTCGCGTACACCAGACTCCCGCCGGCCGCTGTTTTTGCCGATCTTTGTGCGCATGTGAAGAGCCTATACTCGTCCCGCTGTGTGCCGACTAGAACCGGGATCCCGTCCGCCGCACCGCGCTTGACCGCCTCCAGCGGTGGCTCCGGCAGCAGGGTGCCGTCGATGTGCGGCCGAAAGGTGCCGCCCTGTGCGCCATATTCTATGGCGGCATTCAAGAGCACCTCCGGGTCCAGCGCGATGAGCTTGTCGATGTCGTCTTTCGCAGACAAGCCCAGTTGCTGCAAAAAACCTTCTGCGCTTTGCTGCGCGTTCTCGAGCGTGCTCGGGCCGTTCATCACGCTGCTGATTGGCATAGCGCGATGGAAGAGTCCTTGCGATGGCCCAAGAGCCAGGTGCGCGGCGACGCTGGCGCCGCCGGCCGATTCTCCCAGGATGGTGACGTTGCCGGGATCTCCTCCAAACGCCGAGATGTTGTCACGCACCCACTCGAGCGCCCGGACCTGGTCGAGTAGACCCTCATTCCCGGACGCAGGAATGCGACCGTCGGTCAGCTCGGTCAAACGTAAAAAACCGAACGCGCCAAGCCGATAGTTGATGCTGACCACCACCACGTCACCGCGGTTCACCAGCGATGTGCCGTCATAAACCGGCGTGCCTGCAGTTCCACCCGTGAAAGAGCCGCCGTGGATCCAGACCAGTACCGGGCGCGCGTCGTCGTCGAGGCCGCGCGTCCACACGTTCAGTTGCAGGCAGTCTTCGTCGCGGTATTCGGCATTGCGAGCGTTGAAGATAAATGCGAGGGGGCTATTCGGGTTGTCGGTCACCACCTGCCACGCCTGCTTACCCCAGTCGCCGTTCGCGGCACGCACGCCCGACCACGGCGCGGGCGGTTCCGGCGCGCGCCACCGTCGTTCACCTACTGGCGGTGCGGCGAACGGGATGCCCTTGAAGCTGTGAACACCGTTGTTAATCGCGCCTTCTACTTTGCCGTATTGCGTCTCGACGATGGCCATGTCGTCCCCACCTATTTGACTTGATGAACGCCTAAGTTTGGTCGTGACTGTAAGCCAACGCAAGCGCCAGCTTCGCGACCGTTCCGGATTCACGCCGCTGGTTTGTAAAATCTGGTATAAAGGACCAGGATTGGAGGTGCTTCAAAAAACGACCTACAGGAGGATTGAACTATGGTTACGAACGTCACCATACCAAGGGAATGTGCTGGACCCGCTTCAGAGCTACCCGACAGAAACCCCTTAGCTAACAATCGAGAGTATGGGAAGGGCGATGCTGAAGTGGATAGGAAACTTGCGGCAATTCGTCAGCGTCGCTCCAACGCATTGGTGGACGCGGTTGCCGCTTTTGTTGAGGACCCGAACCAGACTGAGCTCATAAACAATGGTCGCGGCCCCGGGAACCCTGAGCCACGCGCGCCGACGTCCGATGAGCTCGACCAATTGATCGAAATGGGCGCTGGGACACAAGGTATCTTTACCGTGATTGAGCCGACGGATCTTGACGTGTACCGCTCATTCTTACCGGCGCCACTGGAAATGCCAGAGAAGCCGTTAGTGGGCGCAACACTGCTCGACATGAACAGAGAGGCCAGCGACCTGACTCGCTATCAGGAAGGCCGGGTAACGGTTCTTGCCAAGTGTCCCGACGGCGTCGAATCCTGGCTGATACTCAGCGCCCCGGTGCCGAGCCTGTATTACTGCCGTGAGGGTGTGGTGTGGGGCTGGCCCAAGTACGTGGCGGATGAGATCTCGTTCACGCCGGAAAGTACTGAGGTCAGATATGCGGGCAGTGTTCGTTACTCACTCGATTTCGAAGCAGGCCCCGTCGAGGACGAAGCCGCGCTCCGGGCTTTGGGACGCGTTGAAGGTAGCAACACCATAACGTGGCACTGGCTGCAGGGCGGTTCGTGTCTCCTTAGAGGAGGCGGTCGGGGCGGCGGTGAGCCCGCCAGAGAACTCGCCTGGCAGGCCGGCATGGTCAAAGTCTATGTCAGACCGGAGGACCCCTGGTCGAAACTGATACCGGAAGGTTCTACTACCCCTGGCTTTTACGGCAAGTGGGCCGGTGGTGGTGGGGGTGACTCCGTGCGGACGAAGGTCTGCACGGTTCTTGGCGGCGAGATAATTTACCCCTGAGCAAGGGCGCCTGCCCCGCGACGACGCTTTCGGCCATAACGGGTATGTCTTGCTAGAGGTCGGCCAGATCGACAGCCTTACCCGTGTGGGACGACTCCAAAATGCCGAACACCACCTTCATCGACTCGATGTTGTCCCGACCGCTCGTGAGGGGTTCTTTGCCCGTCCTGCAGCACTCCTCGAAGTGCAGAATCTCGTTGACGAAATAGTTGAGGCTGAGATCGGTTCCGCTCGAGTCAATCGGCTCGAACGGCGGATGGACTATCTTCTGTCGATCGCTGTCCTTTTGCCGATCGAGGTCTTCCCTGGGCGAATACATAATCGGTCCGAAATGGTGCAGCGGGCTTTCGGCGGGCCCTCCCATAACGGGCGATGGTGTCGAGTAAATGGTGCCTCCCATGCCCAGGACCATGTAGAACGCCCTGTCGGGAAACACATACGTACACCCGGCGAACACGTCGCCGACCGCGCCGTTTTCGAATTCCAAGTTGGCCACGACCAGATCCTCGGCGACGTTTTGCATGGGCGGCTGCCCCGAACGGCACACAGCACTTACCCGTTTGACGTTGCCAACGTAATAGCGCAGAAGATCGATGTGGTGAATCGAGTTCGTCAGCAGGATGCCGCCACCGTCCGCGGCACTGGGCGGATTCTTTCCGCCTGTTCCCTCCGTGAACAGGTGGGTTCGGGCAGCAACGATCTCACCCAACTTCCCCTCATCGATGAGCCGTTTCACCGCGGTGGCGTCGGGCGAATAACGCAATTGATGGGCGACCATCAGAGTCACGCCGGCCGTATCGGCAGCCTCGATCATGTCCCGGCAGGCCTGCAGCGTGTGTCCCATCGGTTTTTCCGTAAGCACATGTATGCCCGCTTGCGCGGCGGTGATGGCGAGCGGTGCATGGAAGTTGGGACCGGTGCAAATATCGACCGCATCGATATCGGCGTTACGCAGCATGTCATCGTAGTCGGTATAGACGGCCTTGACACCCGCCTTCTTGGCGTACTCCTGTGCCAACGGCTCCACGATGTCGCACACCGCAGTTAGTCGTACCCGATCGGGATGCTCTACATAGGCGGTCACGTGTCGATTGGAGATACCGCTGGTGCCTACCATGCCGACTTTCAGTGGGTTCGACATGTTTCCTCCCTTTGCCTGGCGAATTTGCAATTTACCAATAATGTTAGGTAGTTTGCTCTTACGACCACATCCTTATTCATCCATTTGATCTCCATCATCCGAAGCTTGTCGACCCTGGTGGCAATCAATCCATCATCTCTGTGATGCCGGAGTCCACTCGCGTAGCCTTTTCCTCATCGAACCACCACAGGTATGGCAGTCCGGTCCAATTCGTGTGAGGTACGCCGAGTGGTGGATGTCCTAATCGATCCCAGTAGACGAGGTGCCGGCCGACGGGATTTCCATCGGGAATCAGGTAGAAGCTATACAGGAGTACCCGATCCAGAGCCCGTCCCGCGGTATTCATTTCTTCTTCAGTTTTCGCAGCCGCGATCTTCTCCACCAGAAAGTCGATAGCTGGGTCTTTCATACCAGCGTAGTTGGTCATATTGGGCAAATCGACATACTGGGAGGTAAACTTGCTGCGCATACTCGCAGGAAAGGGCACTTTCCACGTGTAGTACTTACGGATGGTCCCGTCGAAGTCGTAGCTTCTCATACGGTTGACCAGTAAGTTGGGCTCCACCTTACGTAACAACGCGTGGATACCCAGCCGTTTCAGATTATCAACGAAGGGCACCAGCATCCGTCCGTGAGCCCCATAGTTGAAGAGGAGTTCAAACTTGAATGGCTCACCCGTGACTTCATGTACGCGTTCGAAGTCTCTAACCACCCAACCTGCTTCCTGAAGTAATGCATCCGCTCTCTGCAATGTCGCTCGATTTCGTCCAAAAGGTTCGTTTTTCGGAAGCTCCATTGGATGTGTAAAAACTCGCTCCGGGATCTTCCTGCGAAGCGGCTCGAGAAGCTCGAGTTCCGCTTTCGAGGGTAATCCCGTCGCCTGCATTCCCGTGCGCGCGAAATAGGTGTTGCTACGGTCCATGCCACTGTGCCAGAAAACGCGGTTGGCCCATTCGAAGTTGTAGGCAAGTGTCAGTGCTTCGCGAACGCGAATGTCGTTTAGCAGCGGCCTGCGGGTATTCAAGACCACGCCAAAGTGCATGCCGTAGGAGTACCCCATCGTGTAGGTCTCCTTTTTAAACAGTCCTTTGCGATAACCGGCGAAATCGTAGGCGGTAGCGAAATTGTCCTCGTTCTCTTCCAGGAAGAAGTCGATTAAGCCGCCTCGCAGGGCCTGCAACATGACGTTCCTGTCGAAAAAGTAGATGAAAAAAATACGATCGAAGTTGAATTGACCCTTGACGACATTGAGATCTTTGGCCCAATAATCTTCGACTCTGTCGAACACCAGTTTGCTGGGTTCTGCAAAGGAGATGCGATAGGGCCCGTTACCCAAAGGGGGTGCAATTGTTGTTTTGTCGATATCCTTGTCTTCCCAATAGTGTTTAGGCAGGGGTGCAAACTTTCCTGTCTGGATAACGAGCTGCGGTATTTTTTCCGCTGTTTCACTGAAGTGAAACGTGAAAGTCCAGTCATCGATTTGTTCCAGACGCTCAACATCTTGAAAATAGCTCCTCCAGGTTATCGACGCATTCTTGATGACGTCGAAGGTCCACAGCACGTCCTCCATCGTCACCGGTTCGCCGTCATGCCAGTAGGCATTTTCTCTGAGTTTGTAGGTCACCCAGCTATAGTCGTCAGCCACCTCGACGGACTCGGCCAGATAGCAGTAGTAAGATGCAAGCTCATCCTCTGAATAACGCATCAGGGGATCGTAGATCCAGGAGCCCAGTCTTAGTATCGGGCTAATGTCGCGTGCAACAAGACCCTTGTCCACGTACGGATTCAGGTTGTTGAAGGAGCCAATGATGGAGAGTCTGAGCTGCCCACCCTTGGGTGCATTCGGGTTAACGTAATCGAAGTGAGTCATGTCTGCCGGATACTTGAGCTCACCGAAATGGGAAAATCCGTGGCTTGGTGGCGCCGCCCAGATGGATGACGCTGCTGGCGCAATTGCGCAAAACAGGGCAAGCTTGAACAGCTGAAAACCCGTGGGCATGGTTGACCCCCTGGAGCATATTTCGTTTTATTGTACACTGTTGAGCTAACCAAACATGGTCGTTGCTGTTTGTCACGTACCGATCTTGTTTTCTGAACCGATAGCAGCGCGAGGTTCAGGGTGCTACAGTGGAGGTGATACAAGTTATTCAAATAGCCGACAGCATTACCAAACTTGGCCCGGAATTTTCGGGAGCTGTGCTCATCGCGGGTTCGCACGGTGGCCGTTACTGCGGTTATTTGGCAGCCCTGGCTGGTCTGCGAGGGGTGATTTTGAACGATGCAGGCATCGGCCTGGATGACGCTGGCCTTGGTGCACTCGAATATCTTCAACCTCTTGGCGTAGCGGCTGCAACGGTTAGCCATAACTCGGCACGCATCGGGGATGGTGCGGATATGCGTGAGCGTGGGCTCCTCAGCTATTGTAATGAGGTCGCTCGCGGCCTCGGCTGCATGGCTGGTCAGACGTGCAGCGAAGCGGCAGAATTCATGTCACGAGGTCAGACATTTGCCGGCGACGTGCCGGCCTATAAAGAATCGCGAACGCTACTCCGCCAGACACCGGTTCGAGTGATTGCCTGTGACTCGGCGGCGCTAGTCGAGAGCGGTGATGCAAGCGCGATCATTATTACCGGATCACACGGTGGTATTCTGGCAGGCAGACCTGGTTATGGGATTGCAGCGCAGGCACGAGGGGCTGTGTTCAATGACGCCGGTGTCGGCATCGATCAGGCTGGTATCCAGCGTCTCAGCGTGCTGGAGCACGCAGGTATACCGGCGGCCACGGTTGATGTTGCCACCGCTCGCATTGGTGATGCACGCTCGGCATGGGAAAGTGGTGTCATCTCTCACGTCAATTCGTGGGCGGCCGACTGTGGTGTTACTATCGGTGCGTCAGTACCGGACTTTGTGGAACTGCTCAGCTGAAAGGAGGAACAATGTCGTCAACAATAACCATGAATGGGGGACGAGCCCTTGCGGAAATGCTTGCGCTGTATGATCCAGCCCCTATGTTCGGTATGGCTGGCTTTCAGCTGCTGCCTTTCTACGAAGCTGTGCGCGATTTGGGGCTTAAACATACTCTGATCAACGACGAGCGCTGTGGCATATTTGCCGCTGACGCCTGGGCCAGGGTGACCGGCAGGCCTGGAATCTGTGACGCGACCCTTGGGCCAGGAGCGACGAACCTGGTCACTGGTCTGGTAGAGTCTTTAAATGCCGGCGTGCCCCTTATTGTTATCGTTGGTAACAGCCATCGTGAACATTCCTGGAAGAACATGACACAGGAGACACGCCAGTCAGAAATTCTTGCGCCGGCGGTCAAGTCGCTAATCCGAGTTGAACAAGGTTTGCGCATTCCAGAACTCGTGCGGCGAGCTTATGCCATTGCCACCTCCGGGCGGCCGGGGCCGGTCGTCCTTGATATACCTGAAGACGTCGCCCACGGCGATTATGACTTCCCCAGTGACGATCTTTACGCAGATCCGAACACTGGTTCGATTCCAGCGATGCGCCCCCGGCCCGGTCGGGAAGCCCTCGCCCAGGCGGCCGAGCGACTACGTAGCGCAGAACGTCCCATTATCCTGGCAGGAGGTGGCGTGCATCTCTCGGGCGCTTACGACGAACTGCTCACTTTCGCTGAGGCGATTGGTAGTCCGGTTGCCCAGACCTTGAGTGGTAAAGGAGCAATACCCTGCACGCATCCGCTCAGCGTGGGCCTGTTTGGACGCTGGTCCAGAATTGCTAACGACCTGATCGAGTCGGCAGATTGCATCCTGTCTGTTGGCTGCAAGATGGGTGAGATAGCAACGAAACGTTATGACCTGATGCCGCGCGGCGTCCCGTTCATCCATCTTGACATCGTAGCCGAGGAAATCGGCCGTACCACACCCACGGATGTTGCGCTTTGGTGTGATGCCGCCGAGGGGCTGCGCGACCTGCATTCCATTCTGGCCGACGATTTGGAGGCCATACCGGCTCGGCGCGCAGACTATTTGGCCGAGGTATCAAAGCGAATGACCGCCTGGCGTGCAGAGGCTGAACCCCGGTATACATCTGATGTGCGACCAATCGATATGGCCCGTTTGATTGGTGAGCTGCAGGGCGTTATTCCCGAAGATGGGTTGCTGGTGGTCGATGGTGGCTTTGCAGCTCACTGGACCGGTTTACTTTACGATACCCAGCGTGCCGGACGAAGTTATATTGCCAATCGAGGTTTTGCGTCCATTGGCTTTGGACTGCCTGGCACCCTGGGGGCCCAGCTAGGCGCGCCGGACGCACCCGTGGTTGGGCTGACCGGTGATGCCGGCTTTAATATGGTGCTGGGAGAACTCGAAACTGCGCGGCGTTTGGGTCTCGGTTTCACACTGGCCATTGTGAACAACGCGGCCTCGGGTTACGTCAAAGCGCTCCAGCACAACATGTATGGGCAAGGTAACTATCAGTCAAGTGACCTGAGCGAAACCAACTATGCAAACGTGGCAGAGGCGCTTGGTTGTCAGGGCATCCGGGTTGAAGACCCGGCCGAGCTGGGAGCGGCCTTCGCGGCGGGTATCGCGGAGCGTGACAGACCGACGATTATCGATGTCGTCGTGACCCGTGACCCGTCAAAAATGTTACCCGGTGTCGACAGTCGAACGATGGAGATAAAAAAGGGCGACAGACCAGCATAGGTAGGGAACCTCTGATTAAGTGCATTTTTTTCGTGGGCGCGCCGAGCAGCGGGCAAGGCGAACCCGCACGCAGAAAATCGCGAATACGCTTTAAATTCGCGAGGTTTCGAGTACGGGTTCAACGCAGCCATCGCGGAAGAAGTGTGATGCGGCATTCCGATGCGGCACTCCGACCTTAATCAGACGTTCCTTAAAATGCAGAGAAAGGAAAATAAAATGACAATTACCGCCGAGCAACAACTTGGGATGTTACGCCAGATGCAAACTATCCGCCGCTTCGAGGAGCGTGCCTCAGAAGACTATATAGCTGGCGCCATCTACGGCGTGGTGCATTGTTATATCGGTGAGGAAGCGGTGGCTGTGGGTATCTGCAACGCCCTGACCAGAGATGATCGGATTATCAGTACGCACCGTGGACATGGGCACTGTATTGCCAAAGGCGCTGATCTAAACCGCATGATGGCCGAACTTTATGGCCGGCGAACGGGATACTGCAAGGGCAAAGGTGGCTCCATGCACATTGCTGATTTTGGCATTGGTATGTTAGGTGCCAATGGTATCGTCGCAGGGGGAATCCCTATCGTGACAGGCGCGGGTCTCGCCGCCCAGCTTGAGGAGAAAGGGCGGGTCGCGGTCTCTTTCTTTGGCGATGGCGCTTCGAATGCAGGCCCCTTTCATGAGTCCATTAATATTGCCGCGGCGTGGAAACTACCGATGCTCTACGTGTGCGAGAACAATTTGTGGTCCGCCGATACGGAGGCTGCCGGTACCTTAGCGGTGCAAGACGTAGCGGCTCGCGCTGCGGGATATGGAATTCCAGGTGTAATTGTGGATGGTAATGATGTCCTCGCTGTGTGCGAAGTCGCCGAGGCCGCAGTCAAAAGAGCGCGAGCTGGTGAAGGTCCGAGCCTCATTGAATGCAAGACGTATCGCCAGCGCACTCACACCGAGAGAAAGGAAGCCATCGACACGCGTCCACCCGAACAGGTCGAAGCCTGGATGCAAAGAGATCCTATTAAACTGTTTGTCGCCGATCTGATGTCGCGGGACATCATTAACGACGAAGCCTGGGAAAAGATGGATGAAGAAATTGCTCAGGAAATTGAAGTGGCGGTGAAATTTGCCGAAGAGAGTCCATTTCCGGAACCGGAAGAGGCACTCGAAGACGTTTTTTCGGAATAACTAGGGGATAAAACTATGCGAACAATCACATATTCTCAGGCCGGCATGGAAGCGGTCATGGAAGAAATGGATCGGGATCCAACCACGATTCATCTTGCAACGAGCGCCCCGCAGCCGCTCACTGACGCCTTCGGGACATCTCGAGTTCGAGCCACGCCAATTGCTGAAGGTGCGTTTACCGGCATTGCACTTGGTGCTGCAGGTTCCGGTTATCGACCGATCGTCAACTGGAGCATGGTAACGTTTTCCTTCGTTGCCATGGACCAGATCGTCAATCAGGTATCAAAAATTCACTATATGTTTGGTGGACAGGCGAAGTTTCCCATCACCTTTCGCACCTCTTGCGGCGGCGGTGGGCGCATGGCTGCCCAGCACTCCCAGAACCCCTACTCGATGTTTATGAATCTGGCTGGCCTGAAAATGATCCTGCCATCGTCGCCTTACGATCTGAAAGGGCTGCTCAAGTCTGCCATCCGAGAAGATAACCCGGTTATTTCATTCGAGGCGGGCAACATGTATGCCTTTGAAGGTGAAGTGCCTGAGGAAGAATACACGCTGCCCTTGGGTGAGGCCCACATCGTACGGGAGGGCAGCGACGTCACGGTGCTGGCCCTGGGTCGGATGTTGCATGACACCCTTCCTGCCGCTGAAGTACTGGAAAAGGAAGGGGTTTCCGTCGAAGTGATAGATCCCCGAACACTGGTTCCTATGGATGTTGACACGATACGGGCCTCCGTCCAGAAAACCGGTCGGTTGGTGATCGTCGATGCAGCCAGCGCGACTGCTGGCGCCTCGGCCGAGATTGCAGCGGTGGTTGCAGAGCACCCGGAGACGTTTGCCGCCATCAAGGCGCCTATAAAACGTATTTGCGCGCTCAATGTACCCATCCCCTACAGTCCGACTCTTGAAGATCATGTATTCCCGGATCGAACGAAAATTGTCGACGGTTTGAGGGAAGTCGTTGCGACGTAATTTGTTGAGTTGGGAGAATGAGTGTTTGACATATTAACGCAAATCCGATATTTATTAGTTACTCATTAAAGGGGGTATCAATGATGTTGAAAAATCCAATTACGAAAAAATCACTATTCAGCGGTATTGCTGCGGGTCTGACTGCAGCAATGATCGTCGCGCCGGCATCGGCCGCGGACGAAGAAGCCGCTGACGAAGAAAGTTTCATGGAAGAGATCGTGGTCACGGCCACCTATCGTGACACGGACATGATGGACACACCGATTACCATTACAGCCTTAACGGATATCGAGATCAATCAAAAGGGCATCGAGGACATCAAGAGCCTGTTTATATCGATTCCTGGACTGAACTACGGCAACGCCACGAATACCTGGCACAACGTTGTGGCGCGTGGCGTGCCTAAGTTCAACTCTCCGACGGGGCCCATAGCGATTTATATAGACAACACGCCAGTATCGGGCGCGGGCAACAGGCAACCGCTGCTGCCGAATTTTGACTTGGAGCGCATCGAGGTGCTTAAAGGACCCCAGGGTTCGCTCTACGGCGAAGGCAGCATGGTGGGTGCGATCCGCTATATCACCAAGCGGCCTGACCCATCGGCTTTGGACTTCCAGATCCAGTCGAGATTTGAGGACCAGACACAGTCCAATGACATGGGACACCGCATCGACGCCATGGCCAATATCCCGATTGGGGATCAGCTGGCAGCACGCGTCACCGTTTTCTCGCGCCACAAACCAGGGCTTATCGATCAGTATGGACCCACCATCACTAGAGATGTGGACACCGTCGACGAGGAAGGATATCGGGCTCAACTCTCCTGGTATCCCACTGATGGACTCACGGTTAATCTAGTGGCTTATAGTGTTGATGCCGATATCGGCGGTCCGGGAATTGCATTTCACTGCTATAAGGACGACCGCCCGGCAACTTCTAATATCAATCCGAGCGACCTCGTAGCATCCGTACCGAACTTTCCGGTCATAGGGGGTTGCGAGTCCGGTCCTAATGGGGCGATGGACGGAGAGACAGCCCGATTCAAAGCCGGCCCGGACTCTGTCTATGTGACGCACATGGCCGCGCCCGGTTTTAAGGATGGCGGCAATTCTACGTCGGAGATCTTGAACTTCAACATCGAATGGGAAGTGGATCTGCCATTTTTGGGTGAGGCGGTAATAACGGCTGCCACGTCCTCGTATGATCACTCGATCTTCTTTTCGGAGGAACAAAGGACTGGCTCCCGCAACGGCACGGTGAATCCGAAATACACGGACGATTCGAGGGCCACTGCAGAGGTAGACCGAATTCAGGCTATATGCTTAGGGTTACCTGAATGTGCGGCAGCCCTGCCGGCCGGTGAAACTGCTTTCTGGGCCCGTAGTAGTGTTCGGGCTCACGCGGATGTCAACTCGCGTAATGCCCATGAGTTGCGCATAGTCTCCAACTCAGACCACCCGTTCCAATGGACTTTTGGTGTCTTTGACCAGGATCTTCAGAGTGGGTCAGACCCAGGCGTTTGGGGTCCTTGCGGCGCATCACATTCGCAAGCTGAGGTTCCCTACAATAGAAATCAGTTTTCAGATGTCGTCTGTCAAGGCGGGGGCTGGATCTTCAACCCTGCCATACCGCTTGACCAACAGCGTCTGATCCACCAGAGACTGCGAGGTACCAGAGGCTACACCCCCGGCTACAACTTGCGGGAAGAGATTGCGTGGTTCGGCGAGGTGAGCTATAGCTTCAACGAGCAGTGGGAGATCCTGGTGGGCCTGCGTACCGCTGACATGCAGTACGAGCGGAGACAAGGCGCTTTTGGCAGCTTTGCTACACTAGCAGAAACAAAGAGAGTCGGCGAACTACAGCAGCAAACCAAGACAGCACCGAAAGTCACGGTCACCTGGCGGCCCAACAACGATTGGATGATCTTTGCGACGGTAGCAGAGGCGTTTCGCTCCGGAGGCATAAATAGTAGACTTGGGGATCAGTACGCCCAGTATCAGGACGCCGCTGACCGTGGTATAGCAGGCGCCCAGGCATCCGCTGATGCCGCTTTGGGACTACTAACCTTTGAAGGCGACGACGTAGAGTCCACGGAAGTGGGATTCAAAGGGACGGTATTAGATGGTCGTCTAGACCTGATGGTGAGTGTGTATGAGACATCAATCGCCAATGCGGTAGTCACCACTTCTATAAGTTTTGCACCCCTGATAGACCCTACGAACCCAAATCTTTCGGACACATATAGTACCAACGTCAATGCCAACGTCGGCGCAGCCAAATCTCGCGGCATTGAAATCGAGATGCGGGGTCAATTGACGGACCAGATACGTGTAAGCGGAGGCGGTGCGTATGTCCCAGATGCGGAAGTCTTGACGCAACAAAGGGGCGGGGCAATTGGCAGTGGTGGAAATTTTAGCATCAACATCGATGGAGGCAATCGTATCGCTTATACGCCGGTACACAGCTACTTCGCATCGGCGATGTATGATTTCGAGCTCTTCGGCTGGGATGCTACGTTGCGTGGCGATTGGTACTACCGGGGTAGCAAGGTGTTCAGGACCGAAAACAACGAGCGTCCGACGCCAACTTACTACTTTGCCAATACCAAGCTCCAGATACGCAAGGACAACTACCAGCTTGCCGTCTATATGAAGAATGTCACTGATCAAGTTGCGCCTTTTTCGATCGGCGACAGTGGCTACCACGGCTTTCATCCGCCGCGGTCGTTCGGCTTGGAGTTTGGCTGGAGCTTCAACTAGAAGCGCTCAGCTCGCTGAATAGTCCTTAGCAAAGCCCGCACTGAAAGGTGCGGGCTTTTTTTTGGTGGCCAGATTGTGCGGGGGTCGAGATTGCGGGGAAATTGATCAGCTCGGTATTTTTTCACAAGGTTGGTAGTGAATATCCACTACCAACCTTTGTAAGTAGATTAGTGTTGGGCAATTTTTACTCTGGATTATCCCGGGTTTCTCGGACAGTTAATTAAGCCACATTTTCCATTTCAAGTGGTGTTTTGTAGCCCAATGTTTGGTGAGCACGTTGTCGGTTGTAGAACACCTCTATGAATTCTGACAACGCCTCTCTTGCGTCTGCTCGACTTGCAAACGGCCGGCCTTCAAGCAATTCAAACTCCAGTGTTGCAAAGAAACTCTCAGCGACTGCGTTATCCCAACAGTCTCCTTTCCGTGACATGCTCGGGCGGATCCCGGCAGACGCAAGCCGATCCAGGTACGTTGTCGCTGCGTATGGTCTTCCCTGATCTGAATGGTGTATGAGCCCTGTAGCCGGCTTTCGGTTTTCAATAGCCATCTTCAATGCACCCAGGTTGAGCACTACATCATTGCGTTCGCTAATCGACCAACCCACGACCGTACGTGAGTAAAGATCAATGAGTACACAAAGATAAAGATGTCCTTCTCGGGTCGGCACATAGGTCACATCACGGACCCAAGCTTTATCGGGCGCTGATCGATAAAAGTCTCTCGCCAGCAAATTTGGTGCTCTCCAGACAGTGTATTTCGGGCGGGTTGTCACGATAAAACGGCGGCGGCGCTTTGCCACAATGTCGTGCTGACGCCGGATTCGCGCAATCTGGTGTTTACCACATTGAACGCCTTCAGCCGTCAACACACGCCATGTCTTCAAGGAGCCGCTGTGACCTCGATGACGACGATGTATCTCCTCTACGTGTGACAGCAGAGCTTGATCGGTTTGTGCCCGCTTGCTGAGTTCACAGCCAGACCAATGAGAGTAGCCTGATCGGCTAATACCGAGAACCCGGCATAACAATGAGATCGAATGTTGATGACGCTGGTCAGAGATAAACGCGTACTTCACTCGCGGTGGTCCGTGAAGTACGCCTCGGCCTTTTTTAGTATCGCGTTCTCTTCTTCCAACTCCGCAACACGTCGCTGCAATGCTTCAACATCTGTCAGCTCCGCCGTACCTCGTCGGCCAGCACCGGGAAAAGCCTTGTCTCCTCTTAGTTTCAGTTGCCGTTGCCACTTGTACAACTGGTTACGTCTGATCCCTAACTCACGTGCAATTACAGACGGGGACCTGTTGCCTTTCTCCATCTGTCGAACAGCTTCCATCTTGAAGCTCTTGGTAAACTTCTTTCGTTCCATAAGACATCTCCTCGGGGTATTGTCCCCCATTCAGATGTCCGTGAAACCAGGGGTAGTTCACTCCGACCCCATTTGTCCTTCGCCCCGGGAGAGCTCGTGAGTCGCGCCAGCGTCGAAGTCACCAAATCCCTCCTGCTCGCCACCAGGCCAGGTCACGATGACATTCTTGATCTGCGTTTGTTCACCTAAACCGAAGTGAACTCGCGGATCGTTCGACGCCAGATAACTTGCTGACGGCTGCACCTCTCGACGCATGCGTGTGGTCCCTGCTGTTGCCGAGACGCTTGCGCCATGCGCGTCCCGACCGGTGGATGTCGTAACTCGAAAGCGTACCCATTGACCTCTTGTGGCTCGGTTCATCAACAGATAGGGGGCGGCGTCTTTGTTGACGACCAAAAGATCCAGGCCGCCATCGTTGTCCACGTCACCAACAGCGAGTCCACGGCTCGTATCGACCAGCGGTGAATCGACACCGCCCTCGGGGGTCACCGGTTCAAAACGAAACACTCCCGCGCTACTGGTACCACGATAGAGGGTGTTAGGTTCATCGAATACCGGTCTGGACGGGTTGGATGACTCGATTCGACCGTTCGCCTCATAGAGATCCAATAGGCCATCGTTGTCGAAGTCCGCTAAGACCACGCCAAAGCGTGTATGCCGAACGCTTGTAGAAGCGAGCCCAACAGCGCGAGTTGCATCGACAAAGAAGCTGCCTTCGTTGCGGAAGAAAGAATCGGTTTGCTCCATCAGGTTAACGACCAACAAATCGGTATCGTCGTCATCATCGAAGTCTGCCGCCGCAACACCCATTCCGGCCTTGGTAATGCCATGCTCGTCCAGGGCGACACCCCGAAGTAGCGATTCGTCTTCGAAGCGCAGGTCTCCTTGATTTAACCACAATTGATTGACCATCATGTCGTTGGCGACGAACACATCCGTAAGTCCGTCGCCATTGAAATCTGCGCCTACGGCGCCCAAACCATTACCGAAGGCAACGTTGATACCGGCCTCGAACGTGATGTCCGTAAAAGTGCCGTCGCCATTGTTCCGATACAACCGATCCATGGCGGGTACGTTGTACACCGTGGGTCCGCAATACGTAGGCACGCCGCGCACATAGCAGTCCCGCTCAATGTTAGGTGTCCAGTTCATGTAGTTAACGACGAACAGATCGAGATCATCGTCAGCGTCCAAATCCAGAAACGTCGCCGCCGCGCTCCAAAGTGGATCGTCTACGCCGGCCTCACGTGATACGTCTTCGAATATGCCAGTACCATCGTTCTGTAGCAGTACGTTCGGTCCATAGTTGGTGACATAAAGGTCGACATCACCGTCATTATCGTAGTCTCCCGCGGTGGCGCCCATACCATAACCTTGATCTCTGGCGCCTGACTCCACAGGCGCCTCTACAAAGTATCCATCGCCCCGATTTAAATACAGCCGGTTGGACGCGTTAGCGTTACCAGACTCAATGCGACCACTCTGAACCAGATAGGCGTCCAAGTCACCGTCACCATCCACGTCGGCGAACGCTGCACCACCGCTAACGATCTGCGGTACCAGAGGTCGGCCTAAGTAGCCCGATTGGTGTTTAAAGTCGAGACCGCGCGCCTTAGACTCCTCTTTAAACCATGCATTGCCTTCAGGTTGAGTGCATCCGGACATCGTCGATATTACGGTCATCAGGAACGCTACCTCGGTGAGGGACGCGCGCTGGTCTCGAGAATTCATTGCCACTAGTGTGCTGACTCCAGTTCCTTCAGGCGTCGCTCGTTTGCCAGGAGTTCATAACCTGGAGCACCACTCCGTTCTGCCATCCGCAGTGCGTGCCAGGCCTCGTCTATTCGACCGGTCTCACCCAGGCTGCGAGCTAGGTACACGTGTCCGAGCGCAAATTCAGGGTCCAGACGAATTGCGCGTTTAAGGTGCTCGATTGCCTGTGACCACTGATTGCGCTGGCCTTCTGCCATACCCAGGTACAGCAGAGTCGCGGGCTGTTCGGGCTCGAATTGTAGTGCCGTCTTGAGTGCGGTCGTTGCCTCATCGTGTCGACCGAGCCCGATTAACAATCGCCCGCGCTGCACGTGCGCGTCCCCGAGCGACGGATTTAAAGCGATGGCGCGTTCGATATGTTGGAGCGCTTCATCCAGTTCTTTACGCTGACGGTAATGGCGCGAGATATTGAGGTGGAAGGGATAGAAATCGGGATTGATTGATAGGCCTCGCTTTACGAGTGCGAATGCCTCATCGTCGCGGCCCACCCGTGTATACGCGGTGCTCAGCGTATTCAGCAGGGAGCAGCTACGCTGTACGTGGTGGCCTTGTGCGCACGTCTCGTCGGGTTGCTCGCGGCGCATGGTTTCCAGTATCTCCAGGGCCTTATCCACCTGGCCAGCACCGAGCAGGTTTTCGGCAAATGACAAACGGCCAATGCCACGAACGAAAGACGCTTTCTCCGCCATTCGTTCATCCTGCCAGGCAAGGGGCTGTGCGTCCCTACCCCTCGCCAGGGCCACGCGCGCCTTGTCCATGCGGCCCAGGGCCCGTAGTGCGTATCCGAGCGTTCGATAGATATACGGATGGGTGGAGTCCCGAGCTAAGGGTTCGAGTAGGGGTACTGCATCGGCATATTTCTCTTGCGCGATTAGCACACGGGCGCGTCCAAAGGTCGCCGACTTTTCCGCCCCTAAGGCGTAGGCTCTCTCAAAAGCCGTGTTGGCTTGGTCGGGACGATGCAGATCCAGCAACCAGGTGCCGCGCCACAGCCAGGCAGGTGCATAGTCGGCATCGATTTCGATCGCTCGTTCGAGGTCATTGAGCGCTGCTTGATGCCTCTCATGTCTCGCTTTCATGTGTGCAGCGAGGTATGGCCAGCGGAAGTCTTCCGGATCCAACGTCGCAGCCTGCTCGTAGCTGATCAGCGCTTCATCCTGGAAGCCGTTGGCTTCGTACGCCATGGCCAGACGGCCCCGCATCAGCCCCGAGCCTGGCAACGCACGTGCGTTTTGGATCATTCCCTGAAGGAACTGCGCCAAGTCCTTGTCCGGCGAGTCAATGCCGGCCACCACGGGTTCGACTACATCGCTTCTGCCATTACAGGAAGTCAGAGCGATTCCCGATATCACCCACACAAGGACCCAAAACACGATGCCGGTACTACCACCTGTTACCAGTGCTGTTCGGCCTTGAAGATTAAACAGTTGTGACATCATTCTGGAGGTACTCTCACGATGCGATCGTCAGGCTGGCGGTGGCGTGTCTCCGATTTTTTCTGGTGCCTGCCACTTGTCATTATGCTCGTTTGCATCGTCGATGATTTGTTGAATCGAATCCAGCGACTGCTCAAGGATCCTAAGGCCTGGCGCACCGGCTTCGCCGTGGCCGACCCTAATCTCCAGCACCTCAGCCCCATCCGGCCCACCCGTGTATTTGTAGGGCATACCCGAGGGCACCAGAAAGCCGGATCCTGGACCAAGGTGCTTCCTACCCATCACAATCTCGCCGGCAACAACGTAATACAGACAGTCGCCGCTTGCCGGATGGCTGTGTCGGAACAGCGGAAAATTTGCCCCAACCCAAAGGTGGACCATACTGATGCTCCCAGGTGTCTGCGCTTGAAGCAGCGGGGTTATCACCATCCCTCGCGCATAGGCTTTGACCATCTCACGGAATTTTTCACGAACCGGCGCTTCTCCATGTTTTTCCACCAGGGCACTGACGTCCCATTTATCCAGGGCACTGTCAATATCGTAATCCAGCCACGCGTATTTCCGATTGATCTCGGGGTTGGCAAACATTTCAAATGACGAATCCTCGGACGCGGGGTCTTTCTGTGCTTCAGTGGCGTTCTTCTTATGGGTCAACTGGCATCTCCTTTCACGATGACGAATTCCGGTCGCGTTGGTATTGTACTACTCCGTCGAGAGATAAACTCGTGCCAGCCTCTTCCAGTATGAAGTGAGTCTAAAGGAGGGCCGTGATTCCAACATGAAATGAGTCTGAACGACACTTTTTTCGTCCATGATGGTGGGATGAACAT
>Ga0115002_10002307_pt1 | contig 25002 bp, 17 predicted proteins | sample ArcticOcean_MG_C_8_FD_89576 | JGI IMG/M metagenome (GOLD analysis project Ga0115002, IMG submission 89576) | Marine microbial communities from western Arctic Ocean - ArcticOcean_MG_CB11_86 | ecosystem: Environmental > Aquatic > Marine > Oceanic | place: Arctic Ocean: Canada Basin | collected... | reverse complement strand
CCCGAGGGTAATCAGGCGCCAGTTCGGTCGCACGGCTGAGCAGTATTTCTGCATCGCTGTACTCGCGATGGTGTACGCTTGCTGATGCAGCGAGTAAGCGAATGGCTTCTACGTGGTCCGGGTCGCGGGACAGGATGTCACGGTAGATATTTTCCGCCTCCTCTGGTTTGCCATCACGCTCCAGTTGTCCAGCGCGGGCGATCTCCTCCGGGAACGCCATCCCCGAGCGGTGCTTGCCGTCAGTGGGCTTGCCCGCCTTCATCATGACCCGGGCGCGATCAATTTTCTCTTGAACGCCGGCCCGATCAGCCCCCAGCTTTTGGGCCTTCGTGTAAGACTTGACCGCTTCCGCGGGGCGTCCCGCAATCAGCTCAAGGTCGCCGTTAGTAACATGGCCCCAGGAAAATTTAGGGTGAAGCTGCAACGCCTTCTTGATGTGGGCCACCGCTTCTTCCGGCCGCTTTAGCGAAATTAGGGCGCGGCCAGCCACGCACAGCAGATGTGGGTCCGTGGGGTACCGGTCCAGTCCCTCCAGAGCTATGCTCGCTCCTTGCTCCGAGTTTCCAGAACGCAGCTCTGTAGTAGCACGATTGAAAATGTCTTCCGGAGTATTTGGATGGCTAATGGGAGCCTCCTAGACGAGGCGAGTGGAAAAATAAAGGGTGTTTGTTCATCTTATACACCGTTTTCCGGGGGCAACTGGAACGTTAGAAAACTTGTCGTCTGTGAAACCGATGCCGTACCCAGAAGGGTGAGATTAAATGCAATCTGTAATATATCATCGGAATGGCAAATTGCGGAATGCGCTGGGATGAATACGCCAGTGGTGGTGCCGAACGGCCGCTCGGCCGGGTTTTTACGGTTGATGACATCGCCGATGCTGTCCTGTTTCGGGCCTCTGAAGAGGCATCTTTTATTACCGGTGATGCGCTGGTCGTAGATGGCGGCGTTGTTGCCGGCTAAGCAGGGGGAACCATGCAAATCTTCAGATATCTGTTAATTCTGACTATTGCCTTTTCGGCTCCAGCAGTAAGCGCAGAAAACTACGACCTACCCATTCTTGAACATGTCTTCGAGAATGGGCTGCGATTGCTTGTGATCGAGCGGCCCGGTGACGATCGCGTGGTTAGCGAGATCTTTACGGACATGGGTGCGCTCAACGAGACGCCTGGTGAGTTTGGAGCGGCGCACTTTCTTGAGCATCTGATGTTCAAGGGGACGCCAACCCTGGGTTCCGTGGACTGGGCACGTGAAAAGGAATTGCACGAGCAGATCCGCGCCGCCGAAGATGCACTGATCGAAGAACTCAATCGTGCGCGGAATGAGCTCCGCGAGCGCGGCGTGTTTCATGACTACCAGCACCGCGAGACGACACCACGGATCGATGAACTGCGTGCGCTGATCGATTCCCTTAACCGGCAAGCAATGGAGTTCAGCGAAGAAGGCCCGATGAGTGTCTGGTACATGGCTTACGGTGGACTCGGTTTAAAAGCTGTTACCGAGCAGGAGTACATGCATTTCAATAATGATTTGCCGGCCGATCGAATTGATTTGTTTCTGCGCATCGAAGCGGATCGCATGCAGAATTCGATATTCCGGAATTTCGACGCGGAACGCATGATATTGGTCGAACAACGTCTCGATGATCTGATCTGGTCGGCCACGCCCTATTACGAAGCGATGAACTCACTGGTTGGCAGGGCATCCATGGTGTACGCACCCGAAGGCTATGCCAATGATTTCGAGCAGTACACGCGACGTCACGAACGCGAACTATACGAAACCCACTTCGTGGCCAACAATACAACGATTGTCTTGATTGGCGGCGTTACGCTGGACGAGATGATTCCCAAGGTCGAAAAGTATTTCGGCCACATGGAACGCGCACCGGAGCCCAAGCGCTACCAGGGACGTGAGCCGCTGCCATCTGCGGAGAAACGCCTCATCTGGCGCAGCGGCACGTTTGCCCCGCGCGTGGAAGTTCGCTACCAGATTCCCGGCGTTGGGCATCCTGACAGGCCGGCGTTCGACGTGCTGGCCGAGGTATTCGAAGCACATTTGCAGGCCGTTGTAACGGACGCCGGAATCGATGGCAGCATCGATATCAATTCGTTAGTCGTCCATACCTCGCGTTTCGGCGTGCCGGCATCGATCAACATCGAACTTAAGCTGGCGGACGCATCGCAGATTGAAAAAGCCGAGCATACGTTGCTGGCCGAGTTGCGAAGGCTCGGTAAGGAGCCATTAGCAGCCGATAAGGTCACCGACGCGCAGAAGAAGTTGCGCACAGAGTGGTACCGAACGGCCGTAGATTCGGGCGCGCTGGCGTTTGAGATAGGGCATTTCGAAGTCATGGACAGCTGGCGTACCCTGAAACCTTATCTCGAAGCCAGGGATGCAGCCACAGCGGACGACCTGCGAGACCTGGCAGGAAAATACTTCGTCACCATCAACCGATCGGTCGGCGTTATTCTTCCCGAGGCGGTACCGCAATGAAGAAGCTAACTTTGCTCGCAATAATCTTCGCAACTCCGAGTTTTTCGCAGGACCTCACGCATCCGCTGGAAATGGGCCTGCCCGAGAGTAGCCATACGCGCCCTGATCCGGCGGAGTACCAGCTGGTACTTGGAAACGGGCTTGTTGCATTCGTTGCCGAGGCCGACCAGGTCCCGTTGGTCACCCTAAGTGCATTCATTCGCGCCGGAAAGGTGAGTGATAAGAGTCAGGGCGCTGCAGAGTCTCTGCAGCACGCGCTGAAAAACTCCGGCCCGTCGGGAATAAGCAGCGGCGACTTCAGAGCTGGCCTCAAACAGATGGCAGCGGAATACACAGTCAATCTGCACGACGAGTGGATGGAGATTTCGCTCAACGTACCGGCGGAGGACCTCGATCAGGCGCTGCGAATTTTTGTTGGATTGCTGCGTAGTCTGTCTATTAGTGACGCGAATATAGAGAGTGCTGCCGGTAGCGTTGCTCCCGTGCCAGACGACCCGGAAGTGGAATCCGGACAGGAGCTTTACGATGGCTCCATGGGTGAAGCCGTGGATCGCTTTTACGAAATTCTTTACAAGGACCATCCCTTTGGCAGCCGACCGACGATGGATGACTTCGATAGTCTGAACGCTGATGACGTCTCTGCCTATTACGCGAAGTATTTCGTGCCCGGCAACTTGACGATTGCTGTTGCAGGGGCAATCGATGTGGACGACATCAATGGCCGGCTGGTCGACCTGTTTGGCGACTGGGCAGCGGCTGATATTCCCGAGCCGAAACAAATGCCTGCGGTGAAACGAACCCGGGCGGAGCTGCACCATTTTACGTCAAAAAATCTGCAAAGTTGGCTCGTCATCGGCCATGACTTGCCGCTGGTGCCTGTGGAGGAACAGGCGGCACTCGAAGTGATGAATTACATCATCGGCGCCGAGCACGTTAAAACGCGATTGATGGTAGAAACGCGTTATAAGTATGGCTACACGAACGATGCGAGTGGTTTTCTCGAGGATCAATGGTATGGGCCGGGGGGGTATACCTTCCGCTCGGTCAGCCGGCCCGAAGTCATCGAGAATATCTACCGAAACATGCTGGGCGAACTCATTCGTGTTCGAAACGAGGAAGTGACTGATCGTGAACTGTTCGTAGCCATTGGCGCGCTGGCGGACGGCACTTTTCCGGTCAGGTATCGGGACGGCTACGCATTAACACGCAGTTTTGCACTGGAACGATTGCGCTACGGTAATCACAATAAGTCGGCGTCGTACGTGCAGAGAATACGCGCCGTAACGAAAGAAGACGTCTTGGATGCCGCGCGCAAATACCTGCGTCCGGAAAATATGCAGACGGTCCTCTTTGACGAGGAGGCGTTTTCGATCGACTAGCCGGGTTTGATATCCCGCCGGCTCACATAATGATTCGCTTGAACACTTCGAGATCAATGTTTCGCCCGCATACCACTGCGACAACCTTTTTGCCCTTGAGTTTTTCTTTGTTTTTAAGGATCCCGCCAATTCCAAGGACGCCAGATCCTTCCGCTACCAAGCGATGCTGCTCGAACAACAGCCGGATTGCAGCTGCAATCTCGTCTTCGGAGAGCAACACAATACCGTCCGAGTAACGCCGGCAATAATCCAGAGTGATGGTGTCAAGGTCCACGTTGCCGCCACAGGTATCCGCCAGCGTCGGTTTGGTGTCCATGTTAATCATTTTGTCCTGGCGTACCGATTCAAACATGACCGGTGAGTTGGAGGGCGACACGCCAAAAGTTCGTACATCCGGATTTTGCGATTTTAGCCAGGCCGATGAGCCGGTCAGCAATCCGCCTGCGCCGCAGGCGAAGAAGGCTGCATCCAGATCCGGCAATTGCTGCGATATCTCGTAGCCACAGGTGCCCTGACCACCGACAACAATTGGGTCGTTGTACGGGGAAACGTAGACCTTATCTTCTTCGTCACCCACTCGGCGGGCTTCTACCTCCGCGCCCCAGGCATCTCCATCGACGACCACCAAGTCCAATCCGTGAGCCCTCAGAATCCCGAGACGAGACTCGTCCATGTCATTGCCGACGTAGATCGTCGCTCGGCGATTTCGAATACGCATGGCCTCAGCGACAGCCAGCGCATAATTTCCTGTCGACGCGGAGACCACGCCTCCATCCAGTTCCTCTTCTGTCAGCGACAGAATCTTGTTGAGCGCCCCGCGAAATTTGAACGACGCTGTTTTTTGAACCAGATCCAGTTTGAGCCAGACTTCGCCATTGATTTGATCGCTCAGGTAGCGGGAAAACTCAAGCGGTGTCGGAATCAGGTAATCCTTGGTTCTTTCGTGTGCTTCCATCACTAGCTGCGCCACATCAAGTTGCTGTTGGCGTTCGTTTGTCATTCTTGATCTCCTGATTGAAGGGCTGGATTAATCATTAATGCATACCTTCTTTGGCGAGAAATGTTGCTGTAGTCAGACCGTTTCATATTACAGTCCTCACGGGCTAAAATTAGATAGGCCTTATTTTGCGTCCTTTCAAATGGATATGTCCACAGGTAACCCGTCGGACATAATTTGGTGACGCCGCTGCAATTGCGTACTGACTATCATCATCGCTGCCGTTCCCAAAACGCAGTAACCGCCGTAGAAGATCATTTGCGTCGGCAGACTGATGCCCAGATCAATCAAAGTACCGGTCAGTCCAGGCCCGGCGGCGGTTGCAAATACTCCTACCGCTTCGGCAATTGAACGAATGGCGCCCAGATTGGCAACACCGTATATTTCCGGCCACAGAACACCAAACAGTGTAGATCCGATTCCGGTGCTGATTCCAAGCAGCGTCATCACGACGAACAACATTATCTCCGATCCACTGTAGGCGAGGGCGAAACAAGCGGCCCCGCTCGGCAATAGGAAGAATCGCAGCACAGAAACGGCCCCGTATCGGTCAACTGCCGCACCGGTTAGCAAAGCGAAGCCGATGGAGGTAAACGCAAGAACAGCTAGTGAAGTCGCAAATAAATGCGGCGGCCAACCATTCAAGGTCGTCAGATAGTTCTGATAGAAGAAAATGGTTGTACTAATGAACACGGGCCCAAGAACGCACGTAAGGAGTAGCCAGAATATCGGATCTCGCAAGACTTCCCGTCGCGTCCAGTTGCGCACCTCGGGCAGTGCATTTGTTTCAGGTGACAGCTGGCCATGCGGTACGCGTGGCTGGCGGAAGCACCAGTAAGCGACAGGAAAACCGATGATCAGCAATGAGGCGGCGGCAACAGTCCAACTGGCACTGTATCCATAAGTAATCGTCAGCGCTGCGAACAATAACGGGAGAGTAGCCTCTCCACCCGGATGTCCAAGTGAGACAAGCGACACGGCCCTGCCTCTCTCCGTCACAAACCATCGTGCCGTTGCAGTCAATGATATGTGGTCCATCATTCCGCAACCACACAGACGTAGCAGGAATATCGCGAAAACAAGTAGTGGCAGTGTGGGTGCGGTACCGGCGAGTAGCGCAGCGCCGGCGAACACAGGCACCACCAAAACGATTACCCGGTGCACTTTCATAACGTCCACCACACGGCCAACAATCGGAAGGCACAGGGCGCTCGCTACTGTAGCGTACATGTAGAGCCGCCCGAACTCGCCGTGGCTCAGGTCAAACGCCGCCTGCCATTCTGAGGCAGACGCGGAGATGAAATACGTTTGCCCAAAACTCGAGAAGTAGGTGAGCAGGAATCCGCCAGCGATCCAGCGGAAGTTTCGGATTATGAATTTGAGCATTGAGTTTCTTATTTGTCGCGATAGGTTGTCGGTTTACGGGAGAACTGGACCTATATAGCCCGTTAGGTCTAAACTTACAACTATTTCAATTTGCGGAAATGGCGGGAACAGCCGGACCAATATCACCTGCACTAATATCAAAGCCAAAACTGCCTGACAAAATGTAATACCGTATGGAGAATATTAATGAAGAGAATGATAATTGCTTCACTCACTGCATCCCTGATGTGCCTGTTCACCGCTCCCGTTTACGCAGACTCTGTCCAGCACCAGTGGTTCTGCCACCGCCTTGATACTGCAACAATGGATGACGTGATTGCTGCAACGGCTGCCTGGTTCAAGGTCGCCAAGAAAAATAATGGCGCTGAAAACATGACGTTATCCCTGAAGTTTCCAGTTGCGGTGGATACCGTCGATGGTAATTTTATTATTGTGAATACCTTCCCCGACCTAGCGGCATGGGCTGCTTTTACTGACGGCTATAAGGACACTGCAGCAGGAAAGGCGGAAGAAGACTGGTATAAAGTTTCGACCTGTTTAGGGAGCGAGATTTGGAATACGGTCGATTTCGAATAGAGATAGCAGCCCCAGGAATGATTCGTCCCTAAACGACATTATGCGTCTGGCCGGCCAAGCAAGTTTTCCAAATAGTGACGGCTAAGTATGCGAAGGAGATAACCATGTCACAGACGTTCCCATTTGTAGCGCTGGAAGAGAGAGCACTAAGCTGGTTGCAGCGTGTTATCCGCGTCGGAGCAAGAGCGTGCTCCGCGCTGGCTATTATCTTCCTTGCCCTGTCTGGATTCCCGGCTAACGCCAGTGGCGTGGACGCCGGCTTTCTTTCGGCCCTCGAGTGGCGATTCGTGGGTCCCTACCGTGGCGGGCGCGTTGTTGCGGTGGCGGGACATGCCGACGACCCCCTTGTCTACTATTTCGGGGCGGCCCACGGCGGCGTGTGGAAGACCACCGATGCCGGAATAAACTGGCGGAATGTGTCTGATGGCTTCTTCAAATTCCCCACCGTGGGTGGTCTGGACGTGTCTCTGTCGCATCCCGGCGTGATCTACGTCGGGACCGGTGAGGGGCTGCCACGGCAATTTATCTCGCCCGGGAACGGTGTCTACAAATCCATCGACGGCGGAAACACGTGGTCCAACATCGGTCTGCAAAAAACCCGGCACATCGCCAGGGTTCGCATTCATCCAACCAACCCCGACATCGTGTACGTCGCGGCAATGGGAGACATGTTCGGTCCCAACCCGGAACGTGGCGTCTATCGAAGCAAGAATGGTGGCGAGTCCTGGGAACGGGTCCTGTATCGGGGTGAGACTGCCGGTGCCGTCGACCTGGTGATCGATGCCACAAACCCTGAAGTGATTATCGCGGCCTTGAACCACCACGTGGCTTACCCGTGGGATGAGGAAAGTGGCGGCCCCGGCACCGGTCTTTTCAGGAGCGCAGATGGTGGGGACAGCTGGACTGATATCACCCGCAACCCCGGTATGCCAAAAAGCCTGGTCGGGAAGATCGGCATAGCCATCTCTCCGGCGCGCTCCAGCCGGGTGTATGCAATTATCGAGGCTGACGCGGGCGAGGGTGGGATTTATCGTTCCGATGATGGTGGATCCAGCTGGCAGATGACGCACACAGACCCCTGGAAACTGGACTCACCAAAATCGTACAACCACATTACTGCCGACTCCCTGGATCCCGATGTTGTCTATATTCAAATCAACGCGGGTTTACTTAAATCCACGGATGCGGGCCGGACCTTCGAACATGTACCCATTAAAAATTGGGATTCTCATGCCTTGTGGATCGACCCGGACGAACCCCGGCGTATGATCGAAGGAGGGGATGGTGGAGCCTCGGTGTCCCTCAACGGAGGCGAGTCCTGGTCGAGTATTAACAACCAGCCCACTGCAGATCTGCTAAGCCTGGCGGTGGACGACCAGGATCCGTATTGGGTCTACGCTGCCCAGAACGACAACAGCCACATCGCGATTCCCAGTAGTACCGACGATCGATCCATTTCCCGGTCACACTATCTTCCCCTTCCCGCCGGCGAAGGTGGGCAGACCGCAGTTAAGCCTGACGGCAGCGTGATCTATGCAAATGACAGGGCGAAATCAGTCCGGATCGACCGGGAGACGGGGCAGGCTCTGGAGATCACTGTATGGCCGGAGTATGTGTTCGGAACGCCCGTCAAAGATATCAGGTACCGCTTTTACTACTCATTCCCGATGTTCCTGTCGCCGCACGATTCGGGTGTGCTCTACACTGCCGCCCAGTTCCTTTTCAAGTCAACGGACGAAGGCCACAGCTGGAAGCAGATCAGTCCGGACCTCACACAGAACCGCCAGGAGGTGATGGGAGAAATAACCGGAGGACCCATCAGTTCCCTGGCGTCCTCGCTGTTCCACACCAGTCTGGTCCGGACCATTGCCGAGTCACCGATAAAAGAGGGTGAACTCTGGGTGGGCACGGATGACAGCACCGTACAGTTTACAAAAGACGGTGGACAAAACTGGACCGATGTTTCCCCCAGGGATCTCCCTGAATGGACCACGATTACAGCTATCGATGTCTCGCATCACCATCCAGGGACGGTTTATATTTCTGGTCAAGGCCACCGGGTCAGTGACCGCACACCGTATCTTTACAAGACAATGGATTATGGTGACAGCTGGCAGAAGGTCACCAATGGGATTCGTGAGAATGACTACACCTGGGTCATTCGCGAGGACCCGGTGCGGCCCGGGCTGCTGTATGCAGGAGCGGAAACCGGCGCCTACGTTTCGTTCGACGATGGAGACAGTTGGCAGTCTTTGCAGAATAATTTGCCACCGGTAATCGTGATGCATATGCAGGTAAAAGACGATGATCTGGTGGTGGCAACCCATGGCCGGGGATTCTGGATCCTGGACAATATCTCGTCCCTTCGCACACTCACCCCGGAAGTCGCATCGTCCCAAGCACATTTGTTTGACGTGGCGCCCGCGATTCGAAATGTTCGTAGCGGGTATGGCTGGACAAAACTGCGCTACGGTGCCAAAAACCCGCCCAGGGGAGCGATATTTGAATATTACCTAGCCGAGCCAGCCGTCAACCCGGTGACGATCACTGTTGCCGAAGCCAATGGAGAGCTCATCAAAGAATTCACCAGCGACCCGGATGATATCCAAAGCCCGTCCGCTAAGGCGGGAATGAACCGGTTTTCCTGGGATATGCGCTATCCCGGTACCGAGATGCCCATGACCAGCGGAGCACTGGATGGTGTTCGCAGTGTCGATTTTACAGGTGGCAATTACTTACCACCCACATCACCGTTTGCGCGACCCGGGCAATACAGGGTCCGGCTCATGGTGGATGGGGAAACCCGGGAGCAGCCTTTCGAAATCCGCATGGATTCGAGATTCAAGGCCAGTGACGAAGACCTCAAGGCACAATTCGACCTGATGGTCGATATCCGGGACTGGTCCCTGGAAGCCGCTGACACCGTACTCCAGGTCAGAGAAGTTCGGGCCGGACTTGAAGGACGCCGAAACGGACTGTCGGAAGGGTTCGGGGCCGAAGTCGACGCAATTTTGAAGGAGTTGCGGCAGATCGAAGGCATTCTGATCATATGGGTAGGCACCGAGGCGCACCCGATGATGTTCAGCCCGCCGGGATTGACTGAAAAACTGAACTCGCTGGCGAATGCTGTCAGTGGCAGCGATGCCCGGCCCACGGCATCGATGTACGCGGTATTTGAAGATCTTCAGAACAGTTTCGATATCCAGCGAAATCGCTTGAATGACCTGGTTCAACAGAGGGTCACACCTATGCTGCCAGGTCAATAAGATGAGGAAATAAAAGTGAGAAATCGTTTTCTGTTTGAGCTCATTTTGAGCGTACTTATGGTGGCGTTCCCAGGTGCCGGGGCACTGGCAAAAGACGCTGACAAACCAGAGAGCCGCTTGAATGTCGAAACATTCAGAGGTCTGGCGCTACGCAACATTGGGCCGGCATTGAAATCCGGACGGATCGCTGACCTGGTCATTCATCCTGCCAACGAGAGCATCTGGTATGCGGCGGTTGCATCAGGCGGTATCTGGAAATCCGTTAACGCCGGTACAACCTGGACACCCGTTTTCGACGATCAGGCCAGCTATTCCATCGGCTGTCTGGCGACGGATCCGGGCAACCCGAATGTAATCTGGGCCGGCACCGGTGAAGACGTCGGCACTCGTCATGTCGGTTTTGGTGATGGCATATACCGGACGGACGATGGCGGCAAGACCTGGCAGAACATGGGTCTGCGAAATTCTGAGCATATCGCAAGAATCATCGTTAGTGCCGAGGATTCGGATGTGGTTTACGTGGCCGCGCAAGGCCCCTTGTGGAGCAAGGGCGGGGACCGGGGTTTCTTCAAGACGACCGACGGCGGCAAAACATGGACCAAGACCCTGGGCGACGATGAGTGGACCGGCGTGACCGACATCGTGGTGGATCCGAGGGATCCCAAGCGAATCTACGCCGCCACGTGGCAACGTCATCGCAATGTAGCGGCTTATATGGGCGGTGGCCCGAAGAGTGGCATTTATCGCAGCGACGACGGCGGTGATAGCTGGAAGAAATTGAGTGAAGGCTTACCTGAGGGATCTATGGGGAAGATCGGCCTGGCCATCTCGATCCAGCGACCGGACGTTGTATATGCGGCAATCGAACTTAATCGCCGGCAAGGGGGTCTCTATCGATCAACGGACCGTGGCAATTCATGGCAGAAGCGCTCCGACGCGGTTTCCGGCGGTACCGGTCCTCAGTACTACCAGGAACTCTATGCTTCGCCACACGAGTTTGACCGCATCTACTTGATGGATGTTTATTTCAAGGTTTCGCTGGACGGCGGCAAGACTTTCAGCCGGGTAAACAGCAAGTACCGTTGGGGTGACAGCCACGCATTGGCTTTCAAGCTGAGCGATCCAGACTACATCATGGTGGGCGATGACGGCGGCATATACGAAAGCTTCGATCAGGCCGACAACTGGCGCTGGGTTGAGAATCTTCCGGTAGCGCAATTCTACAAGATCTCCGTTGACGACGACGAGCCTTTCTACAACATCTATGGCGGTACCCAGGACCACGGCTCGCTGGGCGGACCCTCCAGGACCGACAACATTCACGGTATCCAGAATTCGGACTGGCGAACGGTACTGGACTGGGATGGCTACCAGACCGCAACCGAACCCGGAAATCCCGATGTTGTCTACGCCCATCGGCAAGAGGGGCGCCTGGCGCGCATCGATGTACCCACCGGCGAGGCGATCTTCATCCAGCCCCAGTCTGAGGCAGGTGAAGAGCCTGAACGCTTCAATCAGGACGCGCCGATTCTGGTAAGCCCGCATGACCCCGCCCGGCTCTATTTCGCCTCCCAGCGCTTGTGGCGTTCTGACAATCGTGGCGATAAGTGGCTTGCGATTTCCGCTGACCTGACCCGAAATCAGGAGCGCATGAACCTGCCTGTCATGGGACGTTTGCAGAGCTGGGACTCTCCCTGGGATCTCGTCTACATGTCGAACTACAATACGATCACTTCGATATCGGAGTCTCCCCAGGTCGAAAGCCTTATCTACGTGGGGACCGATGACGGCTTGTTTCAGGTGACTGAAAACGGCGGCGACAGCTGGCGCACCGTAGAGGTCGACAGCTTGAAAGGCGTCCCGGCCACGGCATTTATCAACGATATCAAGGCCGACTTGTTTGATGCCGACACGGTCTATATGGCTCTCGACAACCACAAGTTTGGAGACTTCTCACCCTATTTGCTCAAGAGTAGCGACCGGGGCGCCAGTTGGTCATCCATTCGTGGTGATCTGCCCGACAGGACGCTGGTGTGGCGGATCGTCCAGGATCACGTAAAACCTGGTCTGCTGTTCGCAGGCACCGAGTTTGGGCTCTTTTTCAGCCCGAATGCAGGCAAGGCCTGGGTGATGCTGGAAGGTGGCGTTCCGACGATCGCATTCAGGGATCTTGCCATTCAGAAACGTGAGAACGACCTGGTCGGCGCCTCGTTTGGCAGGAGCATTTTCGTGCTCGACGACTACTCCTCCTTGAGGAGCGTATCAGAAGAGCAACTCGCCGAGGAGGCAACCCTTTTCCCAACCCGGAAAGCCTGGTGGTACCACCCGCGCTTCTTGCTGGATAGCGGTAAGAGCGGTTCTATGGGGGCCAGTCATTACTTTGCCCCGAACCCCGATTTTGGGGCAGTGTTTACGTATCATTTGCGGGACGGGTTGAAGTCGAAGGAACAGATCCGCCAGGCCAGTGAGAAGACATGGATCGATACCGGCGAGGACATCGCCTTTCCCGGCTGGGACGCGGTTGCCGATGAAATGGCCGAACTCGATCCCAGGATATGGATCATCGTCAAGGATTCCGAAGGGAATACCGTGAGACGGGTCAACGGACCCACTGCGAAGGGATTCAACCGGGTGGCCTGGGACCTGCGTCACCCGGCACCCGAATCGCAGCGCCTCAAACCGCCATCATCTTCCTCCGATGCCGAGCCGTCGGGACTGTTGGCGGCGCCAGGAGACTACACCGCCACCCTCAGTAAAGAAGTGGATGGCGAATTCAAGACATTGAGCCCGCCTATCCAATTCGAAGTGGTGCCGTTGAGAAAGCCTACGCTGCGGGGAAGTTCACCCGGGGCGGCCGCTGCTTTCTGGCGTAGCTACGAAGCGTCGGTCAGCTCCTCGACCGCGCTCAGCCAATCACTTCGCACCGAACTGGCCCGGGTTGATGCCATGCAAATGGCCCTGTCACGCGCCACTGTCGCCCCCGGTGATCTCGACCAACGCCTCAATATGCTAAAAAAATTGTTACAGGCTTTTGAAGATGAGCTTTACGGTAATCGGGCCAAGCAGCAGGTGGGTGAAATGACAGGGCCAACCATACGGTCACGACTTAATTTCGTCAGCTTGGGCGTGTACAAATCCACCTATGGGCCTACTGACACTCTGAAAAGGACACTGGAAATCGCCAACGCACAGATCCTTGAGATCAAAACTGAATTGAAAAAAGCGCGCGCTGATGCGGCAACCCTGGCTAAGGATTTAATGCAAGCAGGCGCTCCCTGGGTTGAAGGGAACCCTCTGTAAGAACAGGAAATAAAATGAAAACGCACAAGACAAGCAAAAATAAATTGCATATTGCCACACTCATTGCATGCTGCGGTTTGTCGAGTCACCTGAACCTCGTGCTTGCCGAAGAGGAAATCCAGCAGCCGACCTCGGCTGAAATCCTGGCGCATCCTGAAGTCAGAGGTGCTCTCAGAGCGATCGATGCATGGCTGGAAGGTACTCGTATCTATGAGCGTATCCCCGGCATATCCGTCGGCATTGTCCATGACCAGGAGCTGATCTGGAGCAGGGGCTACGGATACTCAAACCTCGAAGCGAAACGACCGGTCGATGCGGATACGCTTTACAGCATTTGCAGCATCAGCAAGCTCTTTACGTCCATCGGAATCATGCAGCTGCGCGATGCCAACAAACTGGCGCTGCGGGATCCTGTCGAGGATCACCTGGATTGGTTCGATATCAGGCAGGCGCACGAAAGCAGCGCACCGATCACCATCGAGAGCCTGCTGACTCACACGTCGGGATTACCCTACGAAGCCGGTTATCCCTACTGGGATGGACCGGATTTTCCCTTCCCGACCCGGGAACGGATGATCGAGGGACTCAAGAGCCAAAGCACCCTTTATCCGGCCCGACGCGTGTACCAGTACTCAAACCTGGCTGTCTCAATCGCCGGAGAGATTGTGCGGGCGCGGTCGGGGCAGGATTACCAGGATTACATGAAGGCAAATATCTTGGACCCGCTGGGAATGAGCAACACGCGCCCCTATTACCCGGTGGAAAAACGTGGCGAACAACTGGCCATTGGTTACTCTGGTTTCAGTCGCGACAACAAGCGGAAACCCGTCAATGTGTTTCTTGCGGGTGGCCTTACGCCGGCGATAGGCTTCACATCATCAGTAAAGGATTTGGGCAAGTTCGCCAGTTGGCAATTCAGACTGCTCGAAGAGGCTGGTAGTGAGGTGCTTGACGCGCACACACTGCGTGAGATGCATCGCGTCCATTGGGTTGACCCCGACAGAGGCATCGGGTTTGGTGTCCGACGCGATGGCAACACGGTGGTCGTCGGCCACGGCGGTGGTTGCCCAGGGTATAGCACCAATTTCCAGATGATCACCAAGGAAAAAATCGCCATCGTTACGATGACCAATGTGAGTAAGGGCCCGGCCGGGCGTCTGAATCGCAACCTGCTGAAGACAATTCGGCCCGCCCTTCGAGCGGCGCAAAGGACTCCCGTAGAAACCGTGCCGGATTTCTCCATGTACGAGGGCAATTTCGACGGGGGGCCCTGGGGTGGTTGGGGTGGTGAAATGGCCATTCGCCAGTGGGGCGATCAACTGGTCGCTATCACCATTCCTTCGGATGACCTCGGTGACGCCATGACGAAACTCAAACATGTAGATGGCGATACGTTCGTACGCCTGACAGATGACGACGAGCGCCGTGAAACCTGGTTTTTCGAGTTGGGGGACGACGGCATAACCCAACGCGTTCGTTATCATGATGGTTACTGGATTCGAATAGAGTGAATAAGTACCACTTTGGATAGCCAGACTCCCGCACAACTAATGCAATGGGATGGTTGTGTAAGTCTGGTGAACGGATTACCTTTGAATCCGTAGTAAGCCATTGCCTGCCGCACACACCCCTTGAGATCATTCAAAGACGCCATTCAAAACCGTGATTTTGCCGTCAGCGCGGAAATATTCCTGCGCCCTGAATCCAGCGCGGACTCTATCTGCGAACAGGCAGATATTCTGCGCGGCCATGTTGACGCCATATTGCTTACCGATAATCAATTTGGGCAACTACACATGTCGACACTGGTCGCGGCCAGCATACTGATAAATGCTGGTGTCGATCCTATCGTGCAGATCGCCAGTCGCAACCGAAACAAGGTCGCACTAATCAGTGACCTGATCGGCGCGGCGGCGCTGGGCGTCACCAGTCTCCTGCTGGTGAGAGGCGAGCGTGCACCGAAGGAATTTGATTCGCGCCCGAAATCGGTGCTCGATGTGGATGCAGTTGAGCTCATTCGGATTGCATCGACGGTCAGTCAAGACGAGAGAAATTCGCATTCTCCGGATCTTTATATTGGCGGTCTTGTGATACCTCACCGGCCAGCGAAGCAATGGAAGGGAAAACTATTGACGGATAAAATTGACGCTGGCGCGGGATATTTACAGACACACCTATGCATGGATATGGATATCCTAAAATCCTTTATAAATCGACTTGTGGACAATGGCATCGTACGCAGAACAAACATCATTGGGGCGACCGCAATTTTGGGTTCCGCAGAGGACGCCAGGTGGTTGCGAGAGAATCGTCGCAATGTGTTAATTCCGGATTCTGTCGTGGACCGCTTGGAACAAGCCTCCGATCCGCGGCAGGAGGGCATCAACATTTGTACTGAGACCTTGCAGGCGATGCTCGATATCCCCGGTATTTCTGGCGCTAACATTATGGCAGCGCAGGATCTTGCCACAATTCCGGAAGCGATCGACGCGGCTGGCCTCCGAGAGTAAATGGTCTGGACCGAAGTTAGATCACTGAAAGGTTGACAAAATTAGACCGTCCGGGCTATAACTATTTTAGTCTAAGGAGGACGGGAAAATGCAGGAATATCTCAGAGAGCAGATCGACTGGCCGCAAGCGTTCCCGGCGAAAGAGTACGCGCAGCGCCTGGCCAAGGTGCAGAGCGCCCTGAAGGCCGCGGAATTGGACGCAATTTACGTCACCCACCCGGCGAACGTCACCTATCTTACCGGCTACGACATGATCTGGAACCACCTTCGGAGTGTCACCGGGATGCTCGTGTCAGCCGACTCCGACGCCACGGTTTTCTTCGACGTGAGAGCACACACGACCATCGTCTACACAACGCCGGAGATCCGCGAGATCGTATGGCTCGACGATTCCAGTTCCAGTAGTAATACTGAAATCGACGAAGTCAATGTCATCGCGCGAGAACTCGATGCGCGCGGATTCGGCACGGCGTCGATCGGAATTGAGAAGTGGGGCTACTCACCACACGCCAGCGTGGTCGACGCACTCGAACGAGAGATCCAGGCGCTGGGCGCCAGGGTGGTCGATGCGACGGACCTCATTGAGGACATCCGCCTAGTCAAGTCGCCACTCGAGGTCCTCCACGTTCGCAAGGCGGCGGCGATCGCGGACGAAGCCATGTTGGCGGCGCGCGACGCCATTCGGCCGGGGATCACGGAAACGGAACTCGAGGGTGTGATCATGGCAACGATGATGACGGCCGGTGGTGGAGATCCCGGGATTCGAACCATGGTCGCATCGGGTCCCCGTAGCGGTACGCATCACAGCCCGCCGACGCGCCGCCAGGTCAATCCCGGCGACCTCGTCCACATCGATTTCTGCAGCAGCTACGACCGCTATCACGTCAACCTCTGCAGGACCTTCTCGCTCGGAGAGCCCGACCCGCGCTGGACGAAGCTGCTGGACGACGCTGTGGGTTGCATCGACGCGATCGTTGCGGAGGTATCGTCGGGCGATCCCCTCCACAAGGCCGACGAAATAGGCAACGCCTACATCGACGCGGCGGGTCTGCGGAAATACGTGTGGTGGATTGGGGGCTACTCGCTCGGTATCGCGCAGCCACCCGACTGGTGCGGGCGCCACTGGATGAACCGTAAGGAAGTCACCGGGCTCGACTTCGAACCAGGGATTGTGGTGAACCTCGAGAACTGTTTCGACGTCTGGGAGAATTGGCCTGGCGGCAGCGGTGCGTCCTATGTCGACAGCTTGTTGATGACCGACACGGGCCTCGAGGTCTTGTCGACTCTGCCGCGGAATATCATCGTGGTGGGAGAATAGCCAGGAGCCTGTCCGCCGTTTTGGCATAGAGCCCATAAAGGATTACCCGATGTATCAAATCGACCCATCGAGAACCGACCTCGTCGAAGAGTTTCGAAATAATCCCTACGGACCTTATAGTCCTGAGCTCAACCTCGTTGTGAATCGATTACGCCTCATGCCCATGGGCGATCGGCACATTCTGGTTTGCACCAAGAATGGCTGTGAATGGATGCTGGCGAAAATGCCGTCGAAACGCGGGGCTGCGGTGGAGCTCTTCAAAGACCGACTATTTACCAACTACGATGAGGGTATTTGGGAAGTTTTTAGAATGCGCTGGCAAACAGTGACAGGGGAGAGCTTGGCATGAACGATGTGCCAACAACACCGGTGTTGGACGTATGAAGAAAATATTGGGATACACAAATACCTGGGCCATCGCACCAGGCGAGGCGCTCAACGTCATGGTGAGCACCTACGGGCCAGAGCGATATCGCGCTGACCTGGTGCGGATCATTTGCGGCGATAACGCACCCGACCACGATATCTATCGCGAAGAAGATATCGAGGTACCCTTCAGCGGTGAATATCCGGGCCGGCACCAACCCATTGACGCAGGTTCTTATGCTGTGGTGCCTAATTCACCGGAATTTGCCGCGCTCGAGAGCTTCACCGTTCAGGCGTGGGTCTGGCCAACGACACCCCATAAGGGAGAGCAGGGTCTCATTACCCGGTGGGACGATGCACTTGCTCGCGGGTTTGCGCTGCTGATCGACGACACAGGCGCGCTTGCCATGAGGCTGGGGGATGGTCGTGGAAACACGACCGAGGTCAGCACCGGTGAGCCGCTGGCCATGCGACGCTGGCATCTGGTTAGCGGGTCCTATGATGCGCTGACGGGCGAACTCAACGTCTGCCAGGAACCCATCAATGTCGACCATGAAAATCATCAAGTCGCCAGCGCTACGAGGCAGGTTGAATTCAGCGCTGTGATCCAATCAAATTCGCCGCTGATGTTTGCGGCCTTGCCCATGACGTTATCGAATGGAAAGCCAGGATCTCGAGGCCATTACAACGGCAAGATCGACCGACCCTGCCTGGCTGCCGGAGCGTTGTCTCCGGCGGAACGTTCAGCATTGGCCAGGGACCCACTCCCCCATGAACGAAACACTCAAGTAATTGCTGCCTGGGATTTCTCACGCGATATTGGTGGCGCCGTTATCAGTGATGTGGGTCCTAACGGCCTTCATGGGAAGACGATCAACCTGCCGTCACGCGGTTGCAAAGGTTATAACTGGAGCGGCACGGAGCAGAATTGGGCTCACGCACCCGAGGAATATGGCGCTTGCCATTTCCACGACGATGACCTTTATGACGCTGGATGGGAGACGGATTTCGAATACCTCGTGCCCGCTGATCTGCGCAGTGGTGTTTACGCGGTGCGTCTACAAACGGACGACGACGAGACGTACATTCCCTTCTTCGTTCGACCCCCTCGAGGCGCAACCACTTCAAAGCTCGCCTTCCTGGTTTCGACCGTCACCTACATGGCGTATTCGAACTATCAATGGTTACTCCATGAACGCTTTGGCGAAGTAGCAGAGACCGAATTTACCACGCTGGGGAAAGGAGACGTTTTTATGCAGGAGCACCCCGAGGTCGGGTTATCGACCTACGACACCCATTCCGACGGCAGCGGTGTGCGCTATGCCTCGAGATTGCGTCCGGTGCTGAATACGGCACCCAAGGCGCACCTGTGGAATTTCAATTGCGATACCCGCATTTTAGTTTGGCTGGAAGATCAGGGCATCGAATACGATGTGATCACCGACGAAGACCTGCACGAGGAAGGTTCCGCATTGCTTGATGGGTACCGGGCCGTGCTGACGGGCACTCATCCGGAGTATTACACCACACCCATGTGGGACGGGATGCGCACGTATCTCGCACGAGAGGGTCGTTTGATCTATCTCGGTGGCAATGGTTTCGTCTGGCGCTGCGCCCTTTCATCCGAGATGCCCGGCGTACTCGAGCTGCGCCGACCCGAAGACGGCATTCGCTACCGTGACGAGGAACCCGGCGAGTCCTATCTGGAATTCACTGGGGAATACGGCGGTTTGTGGCGACGCCTCGGTATGGCGCCGCAGGCTCTCGTCGGCGTAGGTACCGTCGCCGTCGGGTTTGATGGTTCCGGATATTACAAGCGTAAGGAGGCGAGCTTCGATCCGCGGGTCAGCTTCATATTCAAGGGCATTGGGGACGATGAAGTGATCGGCGATTTCGGTTTTGAAGGCGGGGGTGCCAGCGGATCAGAAATCGATGCGATAAACCCGATGCTGGGAACGCCCTCGCATACTCTGGTCGTTGCCAGTTCTGAAGGCCATACTGAAAACACCTGGCTGGTGCCCGACGAAACCGGCTTTCACCACAGTGCCATGGACGGCCTCCAGAACCCGAACGTTCGGGCGGATATGACATTCTTCGAAACGCCCGAAGGCGGTGCCGTATTCTCTGTGGGTTCCATAGCCTGGAGCGCGAGCCTCTCGCACAACGATTACAGGAACAACGTATCGCGGTTAACGGAGAATGTGATTCGCCGTTTCCTGAACAGCGACCCTTTCCCCATGCCCAAATAATCTGTTGAGTAGGCTGCAAACCCTGCATGGCGTTGGCGGCGATCGCCGCATCAACGGCGTTGCCGTCGCGTTTTAAAATGTCGACCGCCACCGCCGGTTAGAGTGTCAAATCCCAAAGGCGTGAGAAGCAGTATTGCGAATAGGGCGACTTCCCAAAACTTCCAGGCGCAGCGAAAGTCAGCGGTCTGCGTCGGCGCCATGATTCGATTCCCCCTTTTCGCCTTTGCCATAGCTTCGCCCGACCGCTCGGTAGGCGAAGATGCCCAGTGGTACGAAGATCCCGGCCCATGCCAAAGACAAGAGAGCTTCGCCGGTCAGCCAATCGGTGTGACCGCCAGCACCAAGCGTATCCGTCGTCGCCTGATAGGGGAAGACGTAGAGGAAGACCAACAGCACAGACGTCAAAGCTCCAAAAACGGCGACCCCGATCGCTGCTCGCTGAGTCTTCACGGTTTCCGCCGCTTTGCGCTCGCCATCCGGGAGCTGGTGGAGGGAAATTCGATAGGCGTGTTCGGCCTCACTGACACTGCCCTGTCGTGAGATGAACACCACAACAAAAAGGCTGATGACGCCGCCGATTAGAATCGGATTGAGGTAAGAGGGCAAATTGATAATTCCCAATGAGTCCAAAAATCTCGGAATCACATTGCCCGCAAAGCCTGTGATGATGCCCCAGTAGGCAGCGTTCGCGGCGATTCTTTTGCTCCACACACTCATGAAGGCGACAGGGCCCCAGGAGGACGCGAAAATCGTGCCCACGTAGTAGGTCAGCCAAAAAATATTCGGCTCGACGTTGAGGGCGATGGCCAAGGTGACGGCACCCACGATGAAGATCATGATGCGGCTATGACGCAGCATGGCCTGGTCGTCGCCGGTGGTCGAAGGACTGATGTCGCGGCTAACGCTGAAGCCAACCAGGGACAAGAAGGTCGTCGCTGATGAGAGCGCGGCCGCCATTACGCCAGCGAGTAGAATGGCGCCCATCAAGGGGGGCATCAGATTCATGGCGGCCCAGATCATGGTTTCTTCGTGGGGGAAAATGTCGGTTCGACTGAGATTGACCACCGTGGCGGCTGCAAAGAGAGCCAGATTGCTCACGGCCACGACAATCGCCGCGATGCACGCGGAGCGGATCACCACGTGTTCGTTCTTCGCCATTAAATAGCGGCTGGATTGCCACGGGCTGATGGCGGTGACAAGGCTCCAGGCGATCGCGGTGATGACGGACCAGATGAAATAGTCAGTGGGTGTGTCCCAATCCGTGCCGGGCCCGATGGCGCCATGCTAGGTCATCAAGTCCGGTTTCTCCTCCAGCACAACGAGGCCATCCAAGGCGGTGATCCAGCCCTGATGGGCATCGACGATGTAGTAGAGGGCGAGAAAGCTGACGACCGTGAAGAGCAGAAACATGATGGTGTCGGTGATGATGACGCCGCGAGAACCGAAATAGAGGGTGAACAGGGTGTAACTCAACCAGGAGACCCACAGGGCTTGTGAATAATCGAGGGGAGTCAATCGGTAGTGGATGACTGCGGTGCCTTGGGTAACGGCGAGCAAGTAACCGCCCAGGCCCAGAATGACGGTCACGCCAGCGGCGATTTGAACCCGGTCACTGTTGAAGCGGCGCCCGAAGAATTCCGCAACCGTGAGTACGCGGCTGCGGCGCAGGTAGCGCCCAAAGTAGATGGCGCCAAAGATGTAGCCCGTCACCTAGGTGGCGGGCCAGATGATGTAGGCACCTCCCTGGCTCGCGTAGGAGAAGCCCGTCTCGCCCAGGAAGCCATGGGTGCTCATAACGCTGGCCACCAGTGTGCCAACGATCAGTAGGGTGGGCGCCTGGCGGCCGACTACGAAGTAGTCTTCGAGATGCTTGACTTTGCGGCCGGCATAATTGCCCACGCCGATGTAGATGAGCAGGCTGATCAGGATGCTGGTCGAATAGATATCCATGTCGAGTACTGACAACCTAACTCCTTATTAATTAAGAATAACCCAGCAGGTTTTTCGGTGATGCAATGCCTCGCCTTCGCGTGCGGGACTTCTGCGGGAGTCAGTCCTGCATCGTTATGCACGGTTCTGCAAATTGTCCGTGGGCGCCTCCTGATTATTTGTTAAAAACAATCAGTTAACATCCAAGCTCTGGATTCGGGAGGCAGGGGCCCTCACGATAGAGACTGCGAGCTAACCGATTGGGCCGACTTCTTTCCGGGCAGAGTTCAAATCTTCTCACCCCGAACGACAGTTTCAAATCGAACCCGCATATTTCCCTCAAGTGTCCGTTACGACTTTGAATTGCTTATCGAGGCCACTGTCTGAGTATGGCAGCAGCCTCGACACTGGACAAATATCGGGAGCGGGACTAAATGTGTTAAGCGACGAGTCCGCGAATCTGAGTACATCAAATTTAACGGGGCGAAGCAATGTCATTATCACGCCCCACATTGCGTTTTATACTGACGCGTCGATTTTGGAAAGTCGCAAAATTGCAGCAAGCAATATTCGAAATTTTCTGGACAGCATGCATGACAACGTCAGACAATATATCCATCATTCAGAAAATTAAGTGATCAGGCATGAGTGGCATTGTAACTTTCGATGAAGAGCCACCACCCGGAACTATAAACCTGGGTAGCGGCCAGCCGTCTGCCGATCTGCTACCCGTCGACCTCTTGCGACAGGCCAGTCAGTCATTTTTCGACGGCGCTCAACCCATCGAACTCAACTATGGAGTCACTCAAGGGGATGAGCGGTTTTTGAATCTGCTTGCCGCCTTTCTGACCAATGGCTATGGATCAGAAGTAACTCCTGATCAGTTGTTCGTGACGGGCGGCAACTCTCAGGCAATGGATATGATGTCGGTCGTCTTCGCCAAGCCCGGCGATACCGTTTTCGTCGAAGAGCCTAGTTTCTTTCTGGCGTTTCAGATTTTTCGCGATCATAGTCTCAATATTGTCGGTATCCCTGTCGACGAAGACGGACTTTGCGTAGACGCGTTGCGTCAAGAGCTCGCTTCTCACAAACCGGCGTTTCTGTACACAATTCCAAGTTACCAGAACCCCGGCGGGCAATGCACGTCGGAGGAGCGACGACGACAGATAGTAGAACTGGCTGAGGAACATGACTTTTTGATCGTTGCCGATGAGGTCTATCAGTTGCTAAATTATTTCGATACGCCACCGCCTGCATACGGCACCATGGCTGCAAGCGAGAGAGTGTTGTCACTGGGTTCATTTTCGAAAATTCTGGCCCCGGGTTTGCGTCTGGGCTGGGTACAAGCAGCCCCAATTTTAAGAAAAAAAATCAGCGCCATCGGCTTTGTTAACGCCGGTGGCAGCATCAACCACATTAGCTCTCACATCGTTCGACAGATGATCGAAAACGGCGCTCTGAATTCGCATATTGAACATCTGCGATCTGTATATCGCGGCAGAGTGGCAGCAATGGACGATGCTTTGCATGAACATTTCGACAGCATTGCTCAGTGGACGCGACCGGATGGAGGATATTTTTTCTGGATTCGGCTTGACGAATCCGTAGATACCGCCCCACTTCGGGAAAAAGCTCGCGAACTCGAAACAGGCTTTCAGGCTGGTGCGGTTTTTTCAAGTAATGGGCAATTCAGCCATTATATTCGGCTCTGTTTCGCGCATTACAATGAAGACGATATTCGCGAGGGCATTGCCCGGTTGCGGCCTCTTTTTGACTAGGATAGCGACTGCAATGGCCACGATAATTCGTGAGTGAGATCGAAGTACTAAGATTTGAGTTTGCCTTTGAGGCTCACTTTTCGCCTGTGTGTTGCTAATTGCGAATTATGACCATTGCCCCTACGACACTGTACTTCGCCAACACGACAGTAACACTGTGGGACTTTTGCGGGAGGCAGCGGGCGACCTGGTTCGAAGCTATCTGCTCTTGAAAACCCGTAGCTATGGGAGGGGATATAGCCGGTTCTACATACTCTGCGTAGCATCAATTTGGCCTGGAGGGACGTAGTCGAAGATGAAGGTGATCCGATCCTCGGCACCCTTGTTCATTACCGAGTGCGTTTTTTGATTGTTGATTTCGTAGGCTCCCCCGACTTTGAATTGGTACGGCTGACCATCGATCATGAATCGCACGCGGGGATTCGTCGTTATCGGTACGTGTATACGATGACCACAATGAAACGAAGGATGCTTGTCCGTATGCGAAGTTATGACATTTCCCGCCAGTAGCTTTGCGGCCATAGCCCTGATCACGGTGCCATCGGGCGTGTAAAACCGCTTTATGATTTCGTTCATCAATGGCAACGCAACCTCGGACAAGCGTGGCCAGCCAGGTTCCTGGCTGATGACAATGTTCGGCCATTTGTCGATTTCAACGAACACCAGGACAATCGACTCGGTCGCGTGGTGCACCTCAAACTCTTCCTGCCGGTACTTGTCCTCATTCCAGGCATTTTCGTCCTGTGCCAGGATCGCCTCGCGTAACGCATCGCTGTCAATCGGACCCAGTTCGCGAAGTGGGGTATCAATGTCCATTAATAGGTCTCTTCATATTTCATCTGCGGACGATCCAAGCGTGTTTGTCGTATTTAAAATTCTACGTCAAGTCCTGTGCTGCGCGGCAACCCTGCTCGATCGCGCCCGCTGCATAAGCGCCTACAGTGAGTACTCCAAAAAAATGCAAGTTAGCAACGTTCGCGCGACAAAACTACCCTAATGGGCTAGAATATTCTACTTTCAGCGTAAGCGGCCTTTGCTTTTATAATCGCACTCGCCAGTCGTTCGACTGGGACTGTGCAGACAAGCACTCTTATCATAGTTTTGCTAATAGAAATAATTATGAACCAGAAAATCGCAAATTCGTTGTCATCACGTGATGTTACTCGCAAGGGAGCGGAGAGAATTATCGAAATTGTGCGAGTTGGCACCGAAATTCTTCGGGAAGAGGGGTTTGCGTCAGTAACAAAAAGGAGAGTTGCAACGCGCCTGGGCATAGCTCACGGCAATGTTGGCTATTATTTTCCCACTCGTGAGTCGCTGTGGCGGGCCGTCATTGACTACGAGATATCGGAAGTTGACGACAAATATCCAAGCGACCTCAAAACGGATACGAACGACCCACAATCCAGTTTCGATCAGTACCTGTCGGTTTATATGGTTTCATATGAGGAT
>Ga0115002_10002306_pt1 | contig 25011 bp, 22 predicted proteins | sample ArcticOcean_MG_C_8_FD_89576 | JGI IMG/M metagenome (GOLD analysis project Ga0115002, IMG submission 89576) | Marine microbial communities from western Arctic Ocean - ArcticOcean_MG_CB11_86 | ecosystem: Environmental > Aquatic > Marine > Oceanic | place: Arctic Ocean: Canada Basin | collected... | reverse complement strand
CATGGCTTCGCCAACAGCCTTGGGGTCAGATTCGTTATGTCCTGATGCTCACGGCCCTCGACAAAGAGGACGACATCGTCGAGGGTCTCAATGCGGGAGCGAGTGACTATCTCGCCAAACCACTGCGTCGCAACGAATTGGAAGCTCGCGTCCGCGTTGGTGAGCGCGTCATAGAGTTGCAGGAGCAGCTGGCGCAGCGAGTAGCCGATCTCGAGGCAGCACTCCTGCAGGTGAAAACCCTTCACGGCCTGCTACCGATCTGCTCCTACTGCAAGAAGATTCGCGACGACAAAAACTACTGGACCCAGGTAGAGGGCTACATCGAAGAGCATACCAATGTCAGCTTCTCTCACGGAATCTGTCCGGACTGCTATACCTCGATTGTCGAACCACAATTGCGGGAACTCGAGAAGCAGGCTGGCCAAGGCGAATCAGATGACGACGTCGAGCATGATGGAATCGCCTCGTCCACGCCGTAACCCGGATGACTCCCCGCGATTGGAAGTGTTGGTGATCTATTGGCAGAAGCAGCTAAGCCAGAGGCCATGGGGCACCTGCCAGGCAAGGGCCGTCCACTGAATCTGACGGATATTTTCACGCAGATCCCGAGCAGCGCGGAGCCAGTCGTCTCATGCAAGACCACAACATTCTGCCGCAGCCCCTGCAGGACCGTCGAGACCCAGAGATCAGTCGCACTCGAGTCGAGGAGGCACTACACAAGGCCCGACATCGCTCCATTGCCGGAGCAGATCATCCAGAGGGTGCCACCTCGTCGGTCGTGGTGGCATCGACTCCTTGCAGGAAAGACACTGTGACACATACCCCGGCGCACAATCCTGAGAAACCGCTCTTCGGCCGCTACGAAAGACTGCGCCCAGACGATCTGGCCGCAATGGTCTCCAGATGTCCTGTCGCCTATTTGCCTCTCGGGCTTCTTGAGCATCACGGTTGGCATTTGCCGATTGGCTTCGACGGACTAAAAGCCGATGGTCTGTGCGAACGCCTCGCCGAACGCGTTGGCGGTGTCATTCTCCCGACCATGTGGTGGGGCGGCGGCGGCGGTCATCATGTCTTCAAGTGGACTCACTATCAATCCCAGTCTGCGTACAGTGACATCGTATCGACGACGGTCCGGCAATTGTTCGATAATGGATTTCGTGCGATCGTAGTACTCGCAGGGCACTATCCCTGGCAACAGACCCTCGATCGCATCATCCCACCGCTGCGCGACCAGTTCGCGGATCGGCTGCTTCTGGCAGGCACGGAACTGACCATCGGTGGCGATCTGGGACTGGCCGGTGATCACGCCGCTTTGGAAGAAACCTCCTATGGTCTGGCGCTGTTCCCGGATCTCGTTGATATGAAGGCCATGACCTCAGGTCGGGGAGAGGACGTTTGGCCGCAGTCTGGACCACCCGCTGAGTCTGATCGACACCCGGCAGTTGAGTTTGATCCGGCAAAACCACTTTTCGCGCAGATGGGCGAAGACTCGCGTATGGCATCCGGAGCCAGAGGCACGCAAGCGGCGGACACATTGTTGAACGCGCTACAACAACGGCTGGATGACTTTCTGGCTCGATGACACATATCACTGTAAGATCAAGAAACCAATTCTCGACACACAACCCTCAACAGGAGCCGTGACGATGGCAGACCGCGTCGAAATCCAATACTGCGCCAGCTGAGGATACATCTCTCAGACCGTCAGTTTGGCGGAACAAATCTTGGCCATGAAAAAACTCGATCTTCAACAGTTGCTTATCACACCGCATCGAGGAGGACGATTCGAGGTGTTTGTTGATGGAGATCTCGTGTTTTCAAAGCTTGAGCAGGGCAGGTTTCCAGAGTTCGAAGAAATCAAATCGCATTTGTAGAGATGGCGAATGCCTTGACGCCTTCGATTAGTGGGGGATACCCTTCGCGTCAGGTTTTCGCGCGATCCATGATGTCTGTCTCACTCGAAGCAGGAGGCTCTCATGGAACCGGACTACGTAGGGTGGTCGTAGGTCACTCACACGACGATGGCCACCGTAACGACCCCGCGATGTAGAGACGGCGGCAGCACCGTCGCCGATCTAGTCGGATTGACATGATCCGACGCAGAATCAGGGAGAGGAGCCGATGACGGATCCTCTCTCTTTTTACTCGAGAAACTGATCATGGCGCACCCACATCTACCAGGGTCTTGTAGCCTTCGCCCCCGGCACATCGGCGGCACATCGGCCGCTGCGCTTTGCATCCTATTGCTGCTGGTATCTTGCTCACGTGACTCACCGACGGCCGGTGAGGGTGAGGGTGAGGGAACGTCGGCGGGCGCCGAATTCGCAGCGCTTTTCCTACCGCCAACCGAGGCAGAGAAACAGCAGATCCTTACATCTTGGGAGCAACCTGTTGCCGCCTCCCAGATCCAGATTGAAGCGATCGACACGGTCATGATCGCATCAGATGCCGTGGTTGTCCGAATCGTGTCACACGAGGTCGAGGGTGAGCGTCATGTGGGGGCGATCACTCATCCAGTCGGCGTGACGGATCCGCTACCCGTACTTCTGTATTGCCACTTCGACGTAGAGGGAATTCAGTTCGAGAGTGCTGTACTGGTGTTGACTGCCGTCGCGGGACTCCGCGGTGGGCAGTTCGCCTATGTGATTCCCGCCTACCGCGGGCAGTCTATGCGTCTTGGTACACGCAGCTTCAGATCCGAGGGCGAGCGCAGCCCGTGGGATGGTGAAATCGCCGATGCCATTGGACTACTGAAGGTTGCCTGGACTTTGCCAGAAACAATTAATGGACGAGCCGCCGCCCTCGGACTGAGCGCCGGAGCGACCGTCGCGCTGCTGGCTGCTGTGCGTGAACCAGGCATTGAGGCCGTCGTCGATTATTTCGGCCCCAGCGATTTCTTTGGTGCCTTCTCGCAGAACATGCTACAACAGATCGTCGACGATGATATCCCGGAGATTCGACGCATCTCCCTCGTAGCGGACTTGCTGGTTCTGCCATGGACCAATGGCCGTATTTCAACACCGCAGATGCGGCTTGAATTGTTGCGCCGATCACCGGCGCAATTTGCGGATCGGCTGCCGGCGATTCTTGCCCATCACGGCACGCGAGACGATATCGTTGATCAGAGTGAAACGACCCGCTTGCAGACGGCGATGGATGGCGTCGGCGGACAGATGCAGTCCTGGTCATACATCGGTGCTGAACACAGTCCCTTTGGGATGAACGGTGCGCTGGCTCGAACCGCACAATTCCTCACCGACTTTGCGGCATCGCCCTAAGTCGCGTTCCAATGGCTTTCGGGCCCCATAGTGCTTTACCTCAGGGGAAGCCCCATCTGCTTTTGCCCGGAGATCGTGTCCACAGTCTCTACCTGCTTTAGATCATTGAAGGGATGGCTGCCGCCGATGCAGTAGGTGCACAGATTGCCGGAGTCCATTCCAAGGCGCTCGAATCCTCTGTCCATGCCAGCGAGCGAGATATACACAACAGGCAACCCCATCGCCTCACTGATCTGCTCCGGATCTCGACCGCGGGCGACGAATCCCTCCCCATCGGGGGGCTCCGGTGGCATATCGACACCAAACATACATCCACGCGGAATTCCATCATCGGGGACGATCCCGATGGGGGGCGTATACGACACGAGATAGACCTTCTTCACGCCGGCCTGATTGATCAGTAATTTCGTCGCTCGTACTGAGTTATTGCCACGCACAATGCTGTCATCTATCAGGATCACCGTTTTTCCACTCAGATGCTGCTGCAACCCCGGTAGCAGATGCAGATTCTCATCGATTGAACGTTTCCGATCCTGCGCATTGGACCCCTGAAATGAACGCTCGCCGCGCATCTTGTAGAAGAGAGGTTCGAAGGGCAGGTTCGACATCGCTGCGTAGCTGCGTGCGGCCACCTCGGGACAGCGTGGTAGATAGGTCACAAGGTCGGCATCAGAAGGCTGGAATTCCTCGGCGAGCACCTCACCGAGCGTCTCCCGAACACGGCGAGCACTCACCTGATTGAGATTGGAATCCACGTCTGCAATGTAGTTCCACTCAAAGAAACAATGACGTACATCGGGTTTGACGATGGCCTCTTTGGAATAGTCACCCTCGGGAGACAGATAGTAGACGGTCCCCGGATCCAGATCCTCGATATAGTCTCCACCATTCTTGCGAAAAGCGATGTCTTCGGAGGCGACACCGTATTTGCCATCCTTCCACCCTAGAACACCCGGCTTGATTCCTGTGCGATCTCGCAACACGATGACATCCCGCTTGCGATAGTCAGCAATCGCCATGGTGTAGGCACCGGGAATCGTTCGTAGGAAATTGTGCTCCCCGTCCCGTCGATAGAGATACAGAAGCGCCTCTGTATCACAGCTGGATTGCATCCGGGAGAGATCGAGGTCATCCATGTGGCTCAGATCGACTTGCCCATTGTGGACGGCCGCCATTTCACAGTCGCGGATAAGGATGTGATTTCCGCGTTCTTCTACTTGGCCCCCGAGTGTATGCGGATGCGCATCGGAAAGGATCGAATCCTTGCGGCCTCTGGTCGCATAACGCACGTGAGCCATGTAGGTATGATAGGACGGGCTCGGAAAGATCTTATGAAGATCTGTGACATCGAAACGATCGACGCCGCCAGCCCACTTGATGACATCGATCCGACCCTCCCCCACGGCGGCAATGCCTGCCGCCTCACGACCACGATGCTGTAACGAGCGCAGGAATGCGTACGCATCGTGCAGTGTGTGGGCGACGCAAAAACCGCAGTTGTGGCGAACTACATCCTCCATGAGGGCCGGGCTTCCGTATCAGAGGGTGGTCTGTATCGACGCCGGGCGGTCCACATCCTCTGCAGGCGAAAAGTATGGCCTTGAATGAATGCCGATCGACGCCATCGTCGCGGTGACTACCTGTTGGTGCATGCTGGGGAGGGCTTTAGAATATAGGGTGCGAATCAATGCAAGGATACCTGATGGTCATCTGGCCGTGTCGTCGGAAGCCAGGACACATACTTGGCGATTCTGCGAGAGGAAAGCTGGGCGAGCCAATCCATGCAGGAGAAAGCCGGGGCCCATCTGCGATTCATACCACTTGATTCCCGAGGCCCCTGCTGGCAGCACACGTTCGAAATAGATATCGACAAGATCAGCGGCTAACCTCTGGGCTGATTCGATCCAGCGGGGTTCCCCTGTTAGATCGTACAGATCAGACAGCAAGCCGAGACCGAGACCGGCATCCATTGCCGGTACATTGACATGTGCAGGCAGTGGCTCAGTGGCGTAACGATCTCCCACAGACCCGGCCCAGTCCAACAGACGCTCATCCTGCGTGTAGCGGGAAGCCGAGCAGAGCCGTGAGGGCCACGTAGGAAGCCGGCCAAACACCATAGACACTTCCCCAGACCGGCATCGCCTGAAAGACTTCGTTCGTCGACCGTTTCGAAAGGATGACGAAGATGCCCGCATCCAGATCGTGCGGAGCGGCAAAAAAGGCATCGATATAGGCTGAGGCTCGACTGCGCATCCGACGCGCGAGGTCTGTGTCAGAATCCAACCGTGCTGCCGCCTCGAGCAGACTCACGGCGAGCGACGGCGTTGCCCGCAGGTGATCATGGATGGCGCTACCCGTACGTGATGGATTTCGCAGCTTGTGACTGTCGCCGATCGAATCGGCATCCAGGTCCCAGAATGCGTGCTCCCCCCAGGGGAACAGTCCAGTTTGTGTGGCAGTACAATGGGTGGCAAATCGCTGCAGATAGCGATCAGCAGCGGCGCGCAAGTTCATCACGCCCCCGGACAATCGCCAGCCTGTAGAGCGTGGCGAGGGTGGCCTCATCGTGAATCGTATTGCTGCCCCGACAGGATCGGTCCCCGTCCCGCTGCCCCTCGATGGCAGGCGGCATCTCCTGCAACATCTGGGTCCCATCGAGGTCGATGATCGATGGAATCAGTCCTTCAGCTTGTCAGCAAGGCGAACCAAGGCGCCCAGTGCATCCTCGACGCGTTCAAGAATATGCTCCATCACGCCTCGCTAAAGCCCATTGCGCTCATGCCCATTAACCGACGCATCGCATGGGCATCAGAGGGGACGCGGCATCAATGCCAAAGTCGAGCTCGAGGCGCTCGCCATCATATTCAAAGATGATCCGCCCGTCACCCAGCTTCGCCTGTGCAATGGATGGCGCTTCGTAGAGGTCGTATTCATCGTCTATGGGTTGGTCGTCAGTCTTCCGCACCGCCTCGCCCGACGCAGGCCAGCCCATCTCCAGACGTGCTCCGCTCATCGTCCTCATCGTCGCCCTGCCTTGTGCAGGCCAGTTCGCCACGTCGAGTGCCCCAGTGCGGCTGGACACGAACGCATCGAATCCGCCCTCTACATCAGCCGCCTCGATCGCCTCCACAGCGACTCCGGCACAGCGGTCATCTATACGTAGAAGCCAACCATCGATGAAGTCATCTTCCTTGATCAGATCCCATCGATAGGTTCCGATCGGTCGAACACCGACGAAGTGTGTGCCATTCATGTCTGCACAGAGCCAGCCATTGCCCGTGTCTTTCCATGCCGCCGTCGCCGGTAGATAGAGATTCACATACGGGGCCTCGTCATCTTCCGGGATACGATACAACACCAGAATCGCCCCTTCGTGCTGGAGGATCCGCTCATAGGGTGATGCGCCGAAGAGACGATCAGGCCATTGGAGATATGGTTTGGGCGCAGCGATACCACGTCGAATGCTCTGTGGCAGACCACCGAGAAAAGCGGAGAACCGTAAGGGGGATCGATATGGGTGATTGGCGACGATTTTGGCGCTGTGCTTGGGGCCTCCCCAGCCCAGATCCCACGAGACCAGGTCGATAGGGCCCGCTGGTGGATCTATACCAAGTTGGGTACTTCCGAGAGCAAAGGATTTACTCAGATAGGTGTATTTGCGCACTGCACGCGGAGCTCGATCTGCATGCCGAGGGATCTCGCGTGGTGCCTTTGTTTTGCGCACAACGTGGGGTAGACTGCTTTGGTCGAGAGCGATGCGGGCAACCATTTCGGGGGGGCGCCATCTGGCGGTGAGAGCGATTCCCCCAAGTGGATGGGAATGTCGATCCGCATCGAAGGGCTCACCACCAAAATACAAATATTGCAGCACACCGAGATTTCCAGAAACAGTCCACGTGTTCTCCCGATAACCCTCTCGGGAGTGTCCGCCTGCCCATCCTCCCTGAGAATACTCCAGCGCCATATCAGCCGTGAAGAGGGTTGCCGCCTGCGCCGCCTGCTGTCTCAGATCAGCATCCTTGGCGTGATCAGCGAGCACGGCCATCGGTAGCAGATGCCAGGAGTGATATTGAGGTGAATCGTATTCGTGGTGTCCGCAGCGAGCCGTGCGGTCGATGATGCCGCGCAACCACCGATCGGCCTCCATATGGGTCGCTGCCGGTGTCAGCCCATTCCACCAGACGGGTGCATCAGGCCACCGTTCGTAGGCGAGCAGACTGCCCACATAGTGCATCAGCCAGTGATTCTCCGTATTCCCACGACTCAGCACACCATCAGTGAAGACTGTGCGAACATGATCGAGGGACTCTCTGGAGAGTTGATCTCCCCATCGACATACGACACTCATCGCTGCCAATACGTCAAATGTGCCAGCCGCATTTCGCGCGAAGGCTCCATCGCCGATGGAGCCGAATTTTTCTGCCAGCAGGGCCGATGCGGCGTCCCCGTCCTGGCCACACATCATTGATGCGTGAATACCCCAGATCGATGTCGCATCGCGCTCATTGATCGCCTCTGCAATCTGCAGAGCTCGGGAATCGACATCCTCTGTATATGTAGTCATTGCACCTGATCCGGTGATAGTAGATGTCGAATGGTCTTGGGCGCTTCGGCGGCCTGCTGCCAGGCGTCGCCGTCCTCCGTCCACCAAAGTCCGCCAGGGGCCGCGCCGGCCACCCAGGTCGATGGCGTGCGGCCATCAACAGCGACGGCGGCCATCGGCAGGGTGGGTCCCGTCGAGCGCCAACCATTGCCATCGCTGACGACGATTCCGCCCGTCGTTCCTGCTAACAAGACACCGTGATGATTGGTTGCCAGAGACAGGACCGATTCGGTGGGTGCCGATTCGGTGGGTGCCAGACAGGCGTGATGCTGCCAAGCAAGTCCATCGGCTGCAAACCAGATGTCACCATCGTCGGTACCTGCCCACACGCCTTCATCCGTCGACAGCAAGGCCCGAACAGCCACTTGGGCAATTGACGTTGCAGACCAGCGACGCCCGTGCTCTGTGCACACAAACAACCCGGTCTCGGTGCCGACAAGCCAGGTCTCAGAATCTAACAGATGCAGAGCGGTACTAAAACGGGCGCTCGGTGCAGACAAAGCCTCACTGCAGTTCGACCAGCGCAGAACATCGTGCGCCGCAACCGCGGGCAGGTGCACACCGTAGCCGGTGGCCACGACGAGACTTTGGAGCTCGTCACTCGTCATACTTACCGCTTCAACGAGCGTCAGCACTTCATCGTGGAGTTGCCGCCAACGGGGCTCACCACGCGCGATGAGCCAGAGTCCCCCATCTGCGCCTGCGACGATCCCATCGGCAAAACTCGTCAGACTATTGAGCGCATGCTCGTAGGGGCCGGAGCCACGCCACGTGCCCCCCGGGCGTCCCAACCACAATCCACTTTGAGTTGCTGCGAGCCAATCATCCCCATCCCATTCAGTAACCAAACGATGGCACTCGTCGGATTCGTTGTCCGGGGCGCTCCCTTGCGCTTTCATCAACAGCTCATCTGCCTTCCCCTACAATCCCTTGAAATGGTTGTCAGATCGCCAGGGCACCCATGGGTCCCACACTACCAGAAGCGGGGGGGATGGCAACCAAACTGCGGCAAGAAAAGTGCAGCAAGGATGGGCAGTCCTCCCATCAAAAGCAGCAAGCTGCGTGGTGACCAATTCAGTAAAATGCGTGTTACGTGGCCGCTCCGACGAAAGAATGGTAGCGAGCGCGATATGCCGCGCAAAAGGCGGTTGTATAGGACACCAGAGCGGGCTTCTCAAGTTCATAGATCAAAGCGGTAGGCAGCTTTCGCATTTTTCCACCAGATGTTCTCCTCCAGGCCGGGGTGTTCCCCAACAAAGGCTTCTACGGCGCCCACAACGGCAGCCAACGACGCGGCGCGTTCGCACACGGGCCAATTGCTGCCAAACACGAGACGATCACCACCGTATGCGTCCAGAAGAGCGGTGAAGGTCGCCTGGTAGTGCTGTGGATCGGTGGGGGCTGGTTGCTCAGTCGACAACTCGACGAATCCCGAGACCTTGACATACACCTGCGGGTGGGAGGCCAGCTGTCCCATCCATTCCACCCACTCCGGATCAGGCGCCGCACCATCTATGGGCACGTGAGCGACATGGTTCACGACTATTCTCAGATCCGGATACGCCGCCGCGATCCGCGCAACACCGACAACCTGCTGGCGCCCACGGATCAGGACATCGAGCGTCAGATCTCGACTTGCCAGTGCACCGATCGCCGCATCAACGGCGGCCGATTCCTCGTCAAAATGGCCACCGCCAAAACGCAACCCGAGGAACAGTGGGTGTTCGGCGTGGTGATCCAAATGCGAGTCAAAGTCGTCCCCCGGATCGATGTGGCCAATGAAACCAGCAATCCAGGGTTCCCTTTCACCCAGATCCAGAATCCAGCGATTGTCCTCGACCCAGGCACTTGCCTCAACGACAACCGTGCCCGTGATGCCACAAGGCTCGGCCAACGCCCGATGGTGTTGTGGAAGACACGTCCGATACAACAGTTCATTGTCAGCCGGGGGCCAGGGAATCCCCTGATCACGACTGGGATCATAAAAGTGAGTGTGCGTGTCAATGCGAACGGCCACTGGCGTGCTCCTTCGTGTTGCAACCAGGTATCAGTGTGCTTCCAACCATGTGTCAGCCGTACCCATCTCAATGACGATGGGCACGTTCATCGGGATCGCTGTGATCATCGCCTCTTCAACGACCTGACGGACCTCTTCTTCTTCCTCGCGATACAGGTCAAAGACGAGCTCATCATGCACTTGCAGCAACATCTTCGTCTTCCATCCTCGGCGAATCTGTTGCTGCTGGATGGTGATCATGGCGACCTTGATCATATCCGCTGCGGTGCCCTGAATGGGCGAATTGATGGCGTTGCGCTCGGCGGCGGAGCGAATATTTTTGTTGCGTGAATTGATGTCACGTAGGTAGCGTCTGCGTCCCAGCAGAGTCTGCACAAATCCGTTCTCCCGGCAGAATTCGACCGTCTCATCCATATATCTCCTGACACCGGGGTATTCCTCGAAATACTGTTCGATCATCTGGTGACCGAGATTGCGAGGGATACCGAGACGTTCGGACAGACCGAAGGCTGAGATGCCGTAGATAATGCCAAAGTTGACCGTCTTGGATTGTCGACGCATATCCTCGTCCACCATCTCCGGTGGCAACGAATAGAGACGACTCGCCGTGACGGTATGAATGTCCTCTTCATCTGTGAAGGCTTGGTTCATCCGCTCATCACCACATATCTCGGCGATGATTCGCAGTTCAATCTGCGAATAATCGGCAGCCAGCAGAGTCCATTCGGGTCCTTCGGCTACAAAAGCACGACGGATCTCCCGGCCTTGCTCGGTTCGGATGGGGATATTCTGCAGGTTCGGATTACTCGACTGCATCCGACCCGTCGCCGCCACGGACTGCTCGTAGTGTGTATGCACGCGACCGGTGCGCGGAAAAATTGCGCCAGGCAGCATATCCAGATACGTCGACTTGAGTTTCGTGCACAATCGATAATGAAGAATCTGGCGAGCGATCTCATGTTCATGCGACAACCGCGTCAGCACCATCTCATCTGTTTTGTACTGTTTTGACTTGGCCGTCCGGCGAGCATTGGGATCCAGTTGCAGCTTCTCGAACAGGATCATGCCCATTTGCGAGGGCGAATTGAGATTGAATGGCTCTCCTGCCAGTTCCTCGATGCGCTGCGCCGACGACTCGATCTGAGTCGCTAGATCATCCGAGATAAGCTTGAGACAAGCGGCATCCACACGTATGCCAGCCATTTCCATCCTGGCCAACACGGGAATCAGAGGCGCTTCGACCTCATCGTAGAGCTGTCGCTGCTCACTCTCATCGAGTAGTGTCCGCAGTGCCGCCGCCAATTGCAGGGCGATGTCTGCATCCTCCACGGCGTATTCGGTCAGAGCCTCAACTTCGACCTCACGCATGCTCTTCTGTCCGTCTCCCTTTTCACCTATCAGATCGGTGATCGGTATCGGACGGTAGCCAAGCAGGGCCTGTGCCAGATAGTCGAGACTGCGGCGCAGATCAGGAACGGCAAGAAAAGCTGCCACCATCGTGTCAAACAATGGCCCCCCCACCTCAATCCCATGCCAGAGAAGAACGGTGATATCGTATTTGAGGTTGTGTCCGACCTTTTCTACAGACCCATCCTCGAACAGGGAGCGAAATTCCTCCAAAATCGCCTTTGCGGCGGTTGCTTCTTGGGGCAAAGGAACATAGACGCCTTGTCCTGGTTCGAGGGCGATCGCGATACCGACGATTTCACAGGTTTTGGTATCCAGACTCGTCGTCTCCAGATCGACAGCAAAACTCCCGCTCTTGCGAGCTGTGTCGATGAGTGCCTGTCGTTCGTCCCGGGTCGACGCCGTCTTGTAGTCGTGCTCAACCTCAGCAAGGGTGCGGATTTCTCCAGCGTGCGCAGTATCCCCTCCTACAGCGACGCGCTGAACGACCATGTCATAGTCCTCACCAAACAAACGCTGCCCCAGGGCATTGAATTCGAGTTCGGCGAACAATCCCTTCAACGCCACATCATCAGCCGGCTTGCGACGCAGATCTTCGATCTGCATTTCGAGTGGCACCTCTCGATCGATCGTCACCAACTGTTTGGACAACAGCGCTTGATCATGGTGATCGATCAGCAATTGTTTGCGTTTTCCCTTGATCTCCTCGACTCGATCCAGCAGAGCCTCGACGGAGTCATAATCGGCGATCAGTTTCTGCGCCGTCTTTTCGCCAATACCCGGGACGCCGGGGATATTATCACTCGTATCTCCCATCAAACCCATGACATCCACAACCTGGTCAATCCGCTCGACCTTCCACTTCGCTAGCACATCCTCTACACCCAACAACTGCGGCGGCGCCGCCCCACGACCTGGTCGAAACAGGAACGTGCGCTCTGATACAAGCTGTGCATAGTCCTTGTCAGGGGTGATCATGTAGGTCGTGACGCCGGCCTGCTCCGCCTGAGTCGCCAAGGTACCGATCACATCATCCGCTTCCCATCCGTCAACGCGCATCACGGGAATCTGGAAGCCTTCACAGACCTGGATTACGTAGGGAAGCGCAATGCCAAGATCCTCAGGCATCTTGTCTCGCTGCGCCTTGTATTCGGCGAAGGCCTTGTGCCTATGTGTGGGTTTCGGCGTATCGAACACTGCCGCAACGTGGGTCGGGTCAAAGCGTTCGATGATCTCCAGCAACGTGTTGGTGAAGACCAGTGGTGCCGACGTATTGATGCCCTTGGCATTCATGGTCGGATTGTTGATCAGGGCAAAGTGCCCGCGGTAGGCCAGGGCCATGCCGTCAAACAGACACAATACCTTGCGATCTTGCAGTTCTAACTCACCAGTGATGCCCAAGGCACGACTGGTGGCATCCATCGTCGTCATGAAGCGGAGCCGGATCGTGAAAAGGAGGGGGCACGACGACGGATCTTGATGCCCGACGCCGGCTCTAAAGAACGCCTGACTGCGGACCGGATCAAGCGCACGCGCTTGCCGCTGCCTGCCAACCCGGCTTGGTTACCAAGGGTGCAAAGTGCTGCAGCGACTTTGAACAGGCGAGGAGTTAAGCGGTGGGAACGCGTGACAGGAAGGTAAATGACTTGGCGAAAGTGGCCGTCGGGCGCGGTGGCAGGCTGCAAAAAGATGGCTCCGAGAAGGGACTTCGACGCCTGCAGACCCACCTGGTTCGATTGCAGGAATGGGTGCGCAACGAAGGTCTCAAGGTCGTCGTCCTCTTCGAGGGGCGAGACGCCGCCGGCAAGGGGGGCGTGATCAAACGCATCACCGAGAGTCTGAGTGTCCTCGTGTTGCCCGCGTCGTTGCCCTTGGCACACCCACTGAACGCGAGAAGACACAATGGTATTTCCAGCGCTATGTCCCCCACCTGCCCGCTGCCGGAGAAACTTGTCTCTTCGACCGCAGTTGGTACAATCGTGCCGGCGTGGAACGTGTTATGGGATTCAGCATACCCTAGGAGGTGGAAAGAGTTCCACCGCTCCTGCCCGGAATTCGAGCGAATGCTCGTGCGCTGAAGCTCGGGTTCGGTGGGTGGAATACTCACATGCGAAGGATGACATGTTTCGCCATACCGATATCAGACAAGCTCCCTGGTATGTTGTCGACGCAGACGACAAGCGCCGCGCTCGTCTCAACTGTATCCACCCTCTGCTGCGCCTTCTCCCCTATGAGGACCTTCCGCCACCCAAACTGACCTTGCCGGCACGTCAGCCGGATACGGGCTATGTCCGCCCTCCTCTAGATGAACAGAGCTTTGTCCCACAGGTCTACTGATTTTGTCGAAGTCTGCAGATCTCATCGTCGTAGGTGCTGGAAGTGGTGGATTCGGCGCAGCCTGTGGATCCCGAGTTGGTTGATCCCACAGACCCAGGTCGACCACAGACCCAGGCTGCCATAGCGGCCTACCACTGAAAGAGGACACCAAGCATCATCTTTTCGCGTTGAAAGGCCATCTCATAGGCTTCAGCCATCCGTTCGAAAGGCAATCGGTGCGTGATCAGACGACTCGGTGCCAGGCCACGTCGCATCCAGCCCAGCGTGTGCTCGCAGGTCCGGACCGCATCAAAGCGGTCCCCAGATCTGGCTGGATATTGGTCTGCAGCCTTTCCCGATACAGCGATCAGGGAGATTCCTTTGCCGTAGAACCAGTCCATTGACACGGGATTAAAGTCCAGTGGCGGCTCGCCCCGCCCTGGTAGGGCGACAACCGAGACGCGTCCCTCGGGTCGCACAATCTGGCAGGCAGTGCGCCAGGCAGGCCAGGGATTGGCAGTGAGAATGACGAGATCGATGCCGATGCCACCGGTAAAATCATTGAGCTTCTCCTGCAGATCTTCGTCGTCCCACATGAACGCCTCATCGGCCCCCATGTCGCGCGCCATCTGCAGCCGCGTCTCATGATTGCCAATGCCCACAACCCGTGCTCCCAGATAGGGTGCCAGGGCAACGGCGCCCAACCCCAGGACCCCGAGACCGACGACGGCGACGGCCTCACCAGGCACATAGTGAGCCTTTCGATAGCAGAAGGCTGAAAGCGTATACAGATGCGACCAGACAGCATCCTCTGAAGAAACCTCCGGCGGTACCCGAACCAGCCCCTGGCTCTCATCAGCCACGTACTCAGACTGATGCGGTTGTCGGGATACGACGCGATCGCCGACACTCACACGCGTGACCTGTTCCCCTGTCGCCACGACGATGCCAAGATTGCTATCGCCAACCCAGCGCGGATAGTCAGGTGCCCCGGCGACGGGCTCGGCGCCTTCGTAATTGCCCCGATCTGTGCCGATTTTGAAAGCTGATACCTGCGTCTTCACGTGCACCTGTGTAGGACTCAGATTCGTATCGAGGGGATGTTCCTCGATACGCAGGTCACGTGGTCCATGGAGCATGGCGATCTTCATCTATATGTCCCTATCGTGGATCGCCGACACGCCAGCGATGCGCCTCGACGCCGTCCATATTCAGTTTTACCCCAAGTCCCGGTCCGGTTGGCACCAGCAGCCGACCTTCTTCGACACGCAGCGGTTCATCGATGATCTCATCGCGCCAGTCGATCCCGGTGACGAATTCCATCGGGGCAGGATTCGGGATTGAAGCCTCCAGGTGGGCGGCAGCGAGAATGCCAATCGGGCCTTTGGTGTTGTGGAAGGAGATGGGCACATGAAAAGTATCGGCAATGGCCGCAATCTTCTTGGCCTCCGTGAGACCACCCGAATACATCATGTCGGGCTGCGCAATATCGATCCCGTCCAACTCCAGCAGTTGTCGAAACTGACTCTTGGTATTGAGTCGTTCGGATCCCATGATTGGAATTGAAATCTCCCGACGGATCTTCGCATAAGCGGACAGATCATCTGGAGCGACTGGATCCTCATAGGCGAACAGGTCGAGATGCTCGAGTCGCTTGGCGAGGCGGATCGAGTTGGCCACGGTGAATCGTCCGTGACAGTCGATGAAAAGCTTCGTCTCGGGCCCGACTGCCTCCCGCACTGCCTCAAAATTGGCCTGCGTTGTGGCCGGATCACCGTCGTCGAGATACGTATCCCAGTCCAATGCCGCCCGATCACGCCAACAAGCTCCGCCTTTGAGAGCGAAATAGCCTTCTTCCTTCTTCTGCAGCGCCATCTCGGCCTGCTGCTGTGGCGTGGCGCCACCAAAATGCGTGTAGACATCAACCCGATCACGGAAGGCGCCACCGAGCAACTCGTAGATCGGCAGTCCTGCCACCTGGCCTTTTATGTCCCATAGGGCGATATCGATACCAGCCATCGCGCTCATCCACACGGGGCCTGCCATTCGCCAGATTCCGCTGACGGAAGATCGGCGATAGATATGATGCCAGATCCACTCAATCCTGCTTGGATCCTGCCCGATCAGTTCGGTCTTCATGTGTTCTACTGCGGCACATACGACGGGTTCTTTCTGTGAATAGGTTGCCTCACCCAGTCCAATGAGTCCTTCGTCGGTGTGGACGCGCACAATCGTCCACTTCCGACCGGGTGAATTGATCATCAGCGTGTCGATATCGGTGATCTTCATGAGATGGCCTCGCAGGCGCCGATAAACTCATTCGCCGTGGTGGTGTAGCCGATCAGGTGCTCGAAATTGCGCAGGGTAATACGATTGATCCATCCGCCCTCGGGCAATGACTCATCGACTGTATCAGGAAATTCGATGGTACCCGGTGGATTGGAGCAGTCCCGCAGCAGAACGACACGATAGTTTCGTCCCACTGCTTCGGCGCAGGTGTAGTGTAGACAGGCTCGCCTGGAGTAGCCGACGACAAAAAGCGTGCGAGTACCCCAGCTGCGCAGGTGCTGATCCAGGAAGGTGTCGTGAAAACCAGACCAGATCCATTTCGGAAAATTCGGCTCTGAGGGTCCCGGCGCAACCTCTTCCAGATACTCGGGTTTGTAGTCGGGTCCGAGTCCGCGCCAATGATCCATCACGTTGCTGTCGTCGGCATATTTGGTTTTGCTCCAGAATTCGCCGACAATGTTGCCAGGATCCGCCACCAGTCGCAGATCATTGTGTATATAGGCGACCCGCAGCGAGGCCTCGCGAGCCGCGGCCAGCGCTGGCGCGATAAACTGCTGCGTCGTGGAATTGGGTGTGGTTCCATCTACGTCCACCAGCAGAAAAGCACTCTCCTCTAGCGACAGGTTGAGCGTTTCATAACCATAGTCGTAGCCACCTGGATAGTCTTTGTAGTAACGCACAGGTATGTCGATTTCAGGCACGGGGATCTCCTCTCATCAGAGTGCCGGCAGTGTGGGAAGGGTAGCCTGCCATCTCATCAAGAGCAATGGGTTCAGGCCCTCAAGAACAATGAGTTCAGGAGCTATGGTTCGGGAATTATGGTTGTGGGCTACCAGCCATCGAGCGAATATTCCTTCCCCCGTCTGTTTCCGACTAGGTCCTTCTGACCAGCCGCTTGTACACATCCACTCTGCATCAGGGACGCGGCACAGATCGTGTTCACACCGTCTATTCACGTTCCGAAGAAAGTGCTTCGGGGCTGGCCAGCGACTTCAATCTGCCGCGCTACACGACCAACATGAAGCAGGCAGTTGAAGATCCCGACACCGATGTCGTCGTCATGGCTTACCAAATGACCTGCAGCTCGAAGCCGTCTCTATGACAGCCGCGGCGAGCCGGTGGCGGAGCCATAATCGACATGGGGTGCCACTGCGTCGAGATCATAAAAAATTTCGTCGGCAAACAGAACCGACCCGTCGAAGCGATGTGCTGGAGTGACACCCTCGTCCACCCCGTCACTGCTGAAGATTATGCAATCGCTCTCGTGCGGTTTGAGTCTGGAGCCATCGGTCAGATCGAAGTCAGTGGGGCCTTACACGGATATGTTCAACGACATGTTCGCCGCAATGGATCAGGACCGCGCACCACGAGAGACCTTCACATTCGCGATTCGATCCCGCATCAGCAGATAGGTGATCTCGAGCCGATCGAGAAGGAAGTGATGCCGGATGGAACGACCAAGCGCCTCCGACACGACCCGAAAACGGGACGCGTGACGCAGCAGGTCGATGCATACTCACTCAACGGCTACGAGCAACACGTCAAAAATCAGGGTCGCATTCGGTGGAATCGTACCACCCGCTCCGGTCTGACCATAGCCCAGAGCTGGAGGAATCACGAGTCGTGCACGTCCCCCCTGGCGCAGCAGGGCGATCCCTTCATCCCAGCCCGCGATCACCCGCCCTTGCCCTAGAAGAAACCGGAAGGGGTCACCGCGCGGGTATGAACTATCGAAAATCGTCCCGTCATCGAGCATCCCCGTGTAGTGGACGGAAACGATGCTGCCACGGCCTGGTTGTTTACCCGTTCCCTGCTCTACGTGGATGACGGTCAGGCCAGACTCAGTGACCAACGCGTCTGCCCCTTCAGCAATCTCCCAGATCCCGTCGGCCACGGTGGGGGCTGGACTTGTGGGAGAATCGTCGTCACAACCGCCGATTGCGAGACACAACAAGGCAGCGACAGCGAGCCGACCCATTCGCCGTCGCGGAATTTCGCTTCCTGAATTGGCGCAGGACACAGCTCGTGGTTGCGTCATCGTCGGTGATTCAACCGCAGGCCGGAATCGACGGCACGAATTGCGACGACCCAACCAGACGTCGCATCACAGTAGGCGAGGGCTCCATCGTCCCAGACACACAGACCGTGGGGTTCCGGCTCAGAGACTGGGATCGTGATCCGATCGAGTTCGCTGCCATCATCAACAGACAGCAGGACGATGACCCGTTCACTGGTATGGATGACCCAAACTCCAGCATCGGTACGAACTACACCGTGAGCGCGCGTATAGGGTAGCGGAATGACCCGCTGTGTGGACCAGTCCCTGATCCGCACCTGCGTCAGCGTCTTCTCCTTCAGCGTGGTAATCCAGAGATGCCCTGGCTCCACGTGGTCGTAGTCGATGCCATGCACGCCACCATCGGTTGGCACAGGACGCCGTTGCAGCGTAGCCCCTGTCTCGGGATCGACCTTGAAGATTTCTCCGGCCCCTGGCTGGGCGTCGACCTCCCGCGCTTGTCGCCAGAGCGTCGCGGCACAGTTTGCCGCCAACCAAAGCCCCTCTTCGCCGATGGCCATGCCGCTGGTGTTGGACGAATCACTGGGGATCTCACGCTGACGGAAGGTTACACCGTAGTCACCTGCCGGGCCGGCATCTACCAGAGCCAACCGGTCAGAGATCTGATCGGCAATCCAAACGCCCCCCTCGACACGCTCCAGTGCGTTAGGCACCGAATAGGGTGCCCGGAAGAGTTTTTCGAATTCCACGTCCATGTCAGTTTCCTCTCACGTCAGATTGGCGTGTTTCGTGCTCCCGCAGCGAGCGCTTCACACGTTCATCATCCCACCGCTCAATGCGCGAGAATTCACCCTTCGTCCCCTCGCGGAAGGGCGGATTTTCGCTGCTGGTGTAGCAGCAGATCAACGCCCAGCGTGAATCGGGACTCTGATTCGCGTCCGATCGGTGGAGCAGATTGCTGTGGAAAAACAGGACTGTCCCGGGTGTCATTTCGCAGTACACCCTGTCAAAGCGATCTTCGACGGCAGCGATGCGATCAGGATCCGCTCCCGTTTGGTCGCCAGCCCGACCATGCTCCAGCCGCCCCATTCGATGTGACCCCTTCAACACCTGCAAACAGCCGTTGGCCTTGTGCGCTCGGTCGACGGCGATCAGACAGCTGGCCATGTCTGGATACAGGAAGTTCGAGTGCCAGTAGCCAAAGTCCTGATGCCATTCCCATGCGCCTCCCGTGTGAGGCTCTTTCATCATCATCTTGTGATGGTAGTGCCAGACCTCACAGCCCATCAGTTGTTCCATCGGCTCAACAATGGCACAACTACGCGTATATGCTGCGTAGGCGTCATCGGGTAGTTCATGACGCAGAGACAGACGGCTCGTGCGCCCTTCACGATCAAGTCGATCGTTGGCAATCGAGGCGAGTACTTCATCGTCACGTGCCACCCGTAGCAATTGCCCCATGTCGGCGCTGGCGAAATAATCGGGCAGGAACAGGTAGCCCTCCCGATGGTACTGCTCGACCTGCTCAGCTGTCAGTTTCATTGGCATCAGGCGACGCGCCCTTTTAGATGGCCGGCCCGTGTCGTGGTGCCTCTCCAGAGGCTGCTCATTTTGTTTCTCGCAGTGCGACTTCACGCCCTGATTCGGCACTACGCAGCATCGCCTCAAGCATTGACTGCACCTGCAGACCATGACGCAACGGCGCCGAGCAGGTATCGCCGTCCAGAATACAGCCGACGAAGTGCGACGCAAGTGATTGCCACGCGTCTCCCGCGTCCTGTCGTCCAAGCGCAACGCTGACATCCTCTTCACGCCCTTGTGCATCGGTGGTGTACAGAGTCAGTGGCTGCAGACGCGCACCCGCTTCGGTCCCAAACAATTCGATCTGTCGCTCCGCAGGCTGATGAGACGCCCAGAAACTCTCGATCTGCAGTCCCGAGCCATCCTCAAAACGAATGAAGCCACCCGCGAAGTCGTCTGTATCGAATTGCCGCCACACCTTGCGAGGCGTCGGCCGCGAATAGCCCCGCCCCTTGGGGCCGAAGGCCGCTCCGGACACGCCCGATACGGTAACGGGGCGCGGATGTCCCATAATGGCCCAGGCCGCGTCGAGATAGTGGACCCCCATATCTCTGAATGCACCACCTCCAGGCTGAATGAACCCAAGATTCCACGCTGGGATGCCATTGCGACGAACACTGCGGGAGCGCGCATAGTAGATATCGCCAAAGTACCCCGCACGGGCCTTGGCCTGCAGATATCGATTCTCTGGGCTGAATCGAGTCGACAGAGACATCATGTTGACGACCCCAGCCTTCTCGGCTGCCTTGACGAGACGCCGCGCTGGCGGCTCACCATCTGCTAACGGTTTGGTCACCATCACATGCTTGTTACGCCGCACAGCCTCAAGGGCAACAGGTACGTGCCACTGATTCGGCGTACCGACAAACACAGCGTCGATCTCCGGGTCACGACACATCTTGCGGTAGTCTGTGTAGCGCTTGATGGGATCGTCTGCAGCAGGCCCTCCCTCCAACTGAGTTGCAAACTCTTCCATGCGATCGGACTGCAGATCGCACAGCGCAACGACACGGGCACGAGGATCTGCGTGCAGAGCGCGGCCATTGGGTCGGCCGATCCCCATCCCGACAATGCCCACTCGAACAATGGCTGAAGTCATTTCGCCGTCTTTACACTCGCTGGCTTACCGGTTCGAGCCGACTCCCAGGCAGCCTCTGTCAGTTCGATCACTCTGAGCCCACAAACAGGAGGAACCTGGACCTCATCGCGACCGCAGATGGCATCGATAAAGTTTCGATCCGGCGACGTGGCACCTGGCAGATTCGATGGCTCACTTGGTTCGGCACCGGCGGCTTTGTATGTCAGGTGACCATTGCGGATGTAAGCAGCAGCCTTGGAACCATAGATCGTGATATCTTCCCACATGCCACCGGAGGGTGCGTTGCCAATGACGGAAATATTGCCAATCGCCCCGCCCTTAAAGCGCAAACTGAGAGCTGAGTTGATGTCAACTTCTGATTCGAAATTCTCTACGTAGGCCTGCACCTCGTCGACTGCGAGCCCCGTCATCCACAGCACGATATCAAGTAGATGCGAGCCGGAGTCGTTCAGTTGCCCACCACCAGATAAAGACAACGTCTGGCGCCAGAGTCCCTTCGTCCCACGATACCAACCTTGATCCTGCATAGCTGAGATGAACTGAATTTCCCCCATCTCTCCACAAGAAATCTGATTGCGTAGATAGCGATAAATCGGCTGCAGGTGACGTTGGTAGGCGACCATCAGTATTCTGTCCGCCTTCTGTGCGTGGGCCATCACTTTGTGCGCATGTTCAACGGTGCAGACCATCGGTTTTTCGGTCAGCACGTGGAGCCCGCGATCCAGTGCGTTCGTGATCTGCTCAAAGTGCAAGGTGTGGGGAGTTGAAATCTCGACTGCATCCATCTCCACCTGTTCCAACATCTGCTTGTGATCGAAAAAGGTGGGTATGTTGTCAGGAAGGGTTGCATTGCGCTCGCGAGCGCGCTCCAGACTTGCCGCGCTGGGGTCACACAAGGCCACGACCTGGGCATCTGACATCTCATGAATGCGACCGATGTGCCCGGAGGCATTGCCGCCACAACCGATAAATCCTACACGAATACGTTCCATCTGGCTCTATCTCTCTCGTTTTATCTGGCGAATATTTGGGCTCAATATATCGCCACGGACACATCTCAACCACCCGCGCCCGATGACCTCAGACCTGCGATCAAGCGAAACCAAAGAAGATTCCAAAAAAAGGGGGGCAGATGCCGTCTGGCACCTGCCCCATGGAAAAAATTGTGTGTCGTCGTTTAAGTCGCTAACGGACGATGGCGCCAGATGGCAGTTGCTTGTCGGGTTCGACGAGTGCCAGATTGCCGTCGTCGTCCTCAGCCGCAAGGATCATCCCTTGCGAGACGATGCCACGTAGCTTCGCGGGCTTGAGATTGGCCACAACCACGACGCGCCGCCCGGGAAGATCCGCCGGATCGTAAGACTGGGCGATCCCACTCACGACTGTGCGAGATTCTTCGCCAATTTTCAGCTCTAGTTTGAGCAGCTTGTCCGTCTTTGGCACAGCTTCAGCGCTGACAATCTCGGCCACCCGCATCTGCACGCGGAAGAAATCATCGATACTGATCTCCTCCTCATCAGCAGAAACTTTCGTCTTCTTCGACGTACCAGCCATCGCCTTGCCGGAGACATCTGCGTCTGCCTCAGATTCAGGCACCTCAGCCTTTGGAAACAGGTTCTCTGCCTGCGGGGGGATCTGTGCACCAACCGGGGCCAGCCCCCACTGTTCGGCAGCTGTCAAATCTCCCGCCGGCAGGGATAAACTCTGTCGCAGCTGCTGAACCTTCGTTGGCAGCGCGGGCTCCAGCAGAATGCTGACGATGCGGAGGCCCTCGACACAGGTATATAGAACTGTACCAAGTCGCTCACTACCGTCCTCCTGCTTGGCCAGTTTCCATGGCTCCTCGTCGTTGAAATAACGATTGAGCCGGCGTACGAATTGCATCACTTCTTCCAGTGCCGCCCAGAAGCGAAGTTGGCCAACCCGTTCCGACACCTTCGATGTCAGTGAGATCCCCTGATCAATAATTTCCTGATCCGCTGCAGTGGGTACAGGTGTCGGCAGTGTGCCGTCAAAATGCCGCAGCAAAAGGGCCCGTACGCGCGACACGAGATTCCCCAGGTCGTTGGCCAGGTCCGCATTGTAGCGACCCACGAGAGCCGCTTCACCGATGGAACTGTCCTGACCATAGGGCACGTCCTTGATCAGATAGTAGCGGACCGCATCGGGACTATATCGCTGCGACAACACAAAGGGATCGACCACATTCCCAAGAGACTTGCTCATTTTCTGTCCATCGGGGCCCATCAGGAAGCCGCCCACATTCAACCCCGCATACAATGGCGCCCCCATGGCATGCAACATCGTCGGCCAGAAAATGGCGTGCGTCTTGAGGATATCCTTGCCGATCATGTGGCGCGCGCTCGTCCAATAACGCTGATAGCGGTCGCCCTCCGCATAGCCAAGGGCCGACACATAGTTCAGCAGCGCGTCAAACCACACATAGGTGACGTGTTTGTCATCCCACGGTAGACCAATCCCCCAAGGCACTCTTGTTCTAGGTCGTGAAATCGACAGGTCCCCTATCGGTTCGGATAGGATCGACAGCACTTCGTTGGCATAACCGACGGGGCGGATGAAATCGGGTGTGTCGCGGATATGAGAGGCAAGCCATTCGCGGTGCTTCTCCATGCGGAAGAAATAATTCCCCTCGCGACGAGGCTCGGGCACCGCGTTGTGGTCGGGACACTTCCCATTCACCAGTTCACGGTCTGTTAGAAAGCGCTCGCAGCCCACGCAGTATGCGCCCTCGTACTCGTCGTAGTAGATATCCCCTTGGTCATAGACGGCCTGCAGAACACCGCTTACGACGTCCTTGTGGCGAGACTCGGTGGTGCGAAGGAAGTCGTCGTTTGAGATCTGCAACGCCTTCCAGGCATCAACGAATTTTCCCGCCACGCCATCGACATACGTCTGTGTCTCTACACCGGCCTCCTGAGCGGCCTTGTAGATTTTCTCTCCGTGTTCGTCCGTGCCAGTCAGAAAAAAGGTGTCATCTCCTGCTAGTCGATGAAAACGAACGAGAAAATCGGCCACCACCGTGGTATAGGCATGCCCCATGTGTGGCTCGCCATTGACGTAGTAGAGTGGCGTCGTGATGTAAGTCGGTTTTGTCATTGTTCGTCTTGTTTCGCTCTCATTTACCGGTGAATCCAGCTATTGCCAAGTGGGTCCAGTTAGAGACTCATGCCAAGCGGACGATCTCGTCCTGACGTGACGTCGTGACTTGCGGCCCTGCCTCCGGATCGACGTAGACATCAACCTCCAGGCGCACGCCAAAGTCGTCGGGCAGATAGATCCCAGGCTCGATCGTGCATCCCGTATGAGGCAGCAGAAGGCGTGTATCGCGACTCTCTATATCATCGAGATTAACCCCCATTCCGTGGATCGCGGGCCCGGGAGAAAGACTGTGACCTGTTCGATGAACGAAGGCCTGCCCGTATCCGGCCTGATCGATGTGGTCTCTGGCCAATCGATCCAGTTGCCAGCCTGCAATCGGCTCCCCCGCCTGCCATGCACGTTGCATTTCTTCAATTACTAGATCGCGGGCACGCCGCACAATGTCAAACACCTCTTGCTGTTGTCGACTCGGGGTTCCGGCACAAGCAACCCAGGTAATGTCCGCATAGACATTCTGGTCCCCCGGTACGCGAGCCCATAGATCGATCAGAAGCCAGTCACCTTGCTGAATCAACGTGGGCGCTGTCGAAGACGGTGAAAAATGTGGATCTGCAGCATGACTATTTACACCAACAATGGCCGGGTGATCCGTCTCGAATCCTTCAAGTTTCTCGCCGATTCTGCGCTGCACCTCGTACTCGTCGCAGAGGTTGCCGGCAGACAGTCGCTGTCGGACCAATTCGAAGGCGTCTTCCATCGCCGCAGCGACGGCAGTAGCGGCACGGTGGTGTCCTGCAAGAGCGGCCTCGTCCCAAGTGGCAAGAACGCCCTGGAGTAGATCCGCGGAGGAGACAGGTTCCAAACCAAGGGACCTGAGCATCTCGATCGTTCCTGCGTCGACCCAGGATACCGTGGGCAATTCACCCATGGGGGAATACTCCATAGCCACTCGTCGCGCCGTGCCGAGGGCCTGCCGGAAGGCTGTCTCCAATTCGCCGCGACTGCCGTAGCAGATAACGTCGAGTCCATGCTGGGCGAATCCTCCGGCTTCAATCGCGTGACAGATCAGACGTGGGGAGTCGTGCGCTGGAATCACTAGAGCGACGCGCCTGGTTGCCATGGGTAGGACCTCACCTTCCGGTGCTGGCAACAACCTCGGCAATACCGGATTGCTGCCACGAAAATCATGAATCAACCATGCGTCGAGACCCGCCTCCTGAAGCAGAGACTGTGCGCGTGTTAACAGATCAGACATCGGTGTCGTGTGTCCTCAGATCCAAGATT
>Ga0115002_10002305_pt1 | contig 25019 bp, 18 predicted proteins | sample ArcticOcean_MG_C_8_FD_89576 | JGI IMG/M metagenome (GOLD analysis project Ga0115002, IMG submission 89576) | Marine microbial communities from western Arctic Ocean - ArcticOcean_MG_CB11_86 | ecosystem: Environmental > Aquatic > Marine > Oceanic | place: Arctic Ocean: Canada Basin | collected... | reverse complement strand
CAACGCCCCGAAGTCCACCATCAGCGGTGGCCTTCGCCACCTCGTAGGCGGTGATAACGACTGGCGGGCGGGCGCTTTGTTCAGGACGATTAGGGCCACCCGTATGAGAACGGAACCATCACCCCTGGGTTTTTTTGCACGGGATAGGCAGGGGCGGTTTTTTGTGTGGAGTTTGCCGGGCGCTCTTCAGGCCGAGTTCTCCGTCTTGGGGATGAGGCCCAAATCCTCGAAGGCGGGACGGGCCGCCTCGAGTCCGGCGTGCATAGCCTCAGCGGCACCATTGTGAAGTGACTACTCAAGGATGTGAAACATGATGAATGATTGTGTGTGGAGTGGCTATCTGTGGCCTAGCCGCCGAATAGATCCTCGCCGGTGGGTTTTTGCCGGCATTTTTCGGTGGGCTCGGTGCCCTGGACGAAGGCCTCTATGCGTGTTCTGCCGGGGCACTCGGGTGAGGGCAAAAGGCCGGATGCCTGGTCGATCTTGACCAAGGTGATGCCGGGCGGCGGGGCCGCCGGAGGCGCCGGTGCGCGGCGCGCAAGCCAGGATTTCATGATGTTTGTCCAGATGGGGAGCGCGGCCGAGCCGCCTGAGGCGCGAAAACCCATCTGCCTATTGTCGTCGCGCCCCACCCAGACGCCGAGGATAAGGTTGTCGCTGAAGCCGATGAACCAGGCGTCGCGGTATTCGTTCGTGGTCCCCGTTTTTCCGGCGACGAAGGCGGGCAGCTTCTTGGCGAGTTTAGCGGTGCCGTCGGTGACGACGCCGTGCAGCAGGGAGCGGACCTGATAGGCGACTTCGGGGGGGATGGCCCGGTGCGTCTGGGGAACGTTTTCCTCAAGGACCCGCTGGCTGCCGTCGGTGATTTTTTCGATGTCGTAGGGACGGGCGCCAATTCCTCCGGCGGCGAAGGGGATGTAGGTGGCGGTGAACTCATAGGGGGTGATCTCGAAAGCGCCCAGCGCCAGCGATAGGTAGGGCTGAAGCGGGGCGCTGATGCCGAGCCGCTTGGCGAACTCGACGGCGGCCTTAGGCTTGAGATGATCAAGCAGCTTGATGGTGGCGAGGTTGAGGGATTTTTCGATCGCGAGCCGCATGGTGACGGGCCCGTAGAATTTGTTGGTGTAATTGCGGGGCTTCCACGCCTTGAGTGTGCCGGGCATGCGCCGCACGAAGGGGGTGTCCATCAGTATCTGGGCCGGGGTGTAGCCCATCATCAGGGCGGCGGCCATGATGACGGGCTTGAAGGCCGAGCCGGGCGAGCGCTTGGCTTGAGTGGCGCGGTTGAACTGGAAGCGGCGAAAGTTTGTGCCCCCGGTGAGGGCGCGAAGGGCCCCGGTCCTGGGGTCGAAGGCGACGGCGGCGCCCTGAACGGTGTCATGCCATTCGAGCTGCAAGCTCTTGGCGTCGCGATCCACCTTGATGACCCGGCCGAGGACGAGATCACCTTCCCGCAGGGCATGTATGCTCTCTCCCTTCGGAATTTTGAGGGCGGCTTCGAAATCGCCGATGGTCCCCCGAATGGCGCCCCCGTCGATTTCGGCGATGAGGAGTTGGTGCTTGTCGCCGAGCCGGGGCGGGCGCTTGCGCTTGCCCGATGCGCGCAAAAATCCGCGCCGGTGGTTGATCTCCTCGATGCCTTTGAGAAGAGCGGCGTGGGTGGTTTTTTGCAAGGCGAAGTCGAGTGTAGTTCGGATGGTGAGGCCGCTGCGGTAGAGCGCGCTTCCGTAGCGCTGGCTGAGCTTGCGGCGGATGTACTCGGCGAAATAGGCGACCTCGGGCGAGGCGTCGATGCTGCGTGGGATGAGGCGAAGCGGCGACCCGGCGGCGGCGGTCTCCTGCTCGCGGGTGATGTTGCCCACCTCACGCATTCGCTGGAGAACAAGGCGGCGGCGTTTGATGGCCCTCGCGGGCCGGATGCGCGGGTTAAAGCGCGAGGGTGCCTTGGGCAGGCCCGCAATCGTGGCCGCCTCGGCGAGGGTGAGCTTGCCGACGCTTTTGCCGAAGTAGGAGAGCGCGGCGGCCTCGACCCCGTAGGCACCCGAGCCCAGATAAATCTGGTTGAGATAGAACTCGAGAATCTCGTCCTTCGTGAAGCGCCGCTCGATTTGAAGGGCGATCAGGGCCTCGCGGATTTTGCGGGCCAGAGTGCGCTCGGGGGTGAGAAAAAGGACCTTGGCGAGCTGCTGGGTGATGGTCGAGCCGCCCTGCACCAGGCGACCGGCGCGCAAGTTGCTCCAGAAGGCGCGGAAAATATCGCGCGTGCTCACGCCCGGGTGCTTGTAGAAGCGGGCGTCCTCTATGGCGAGGAAGGCCTGGCGCAGCTGGACGGGAATTCGCGAGAGGGGTACCGGCACCCGGCGTTCCTGAAAAAGCTCGGAGATGAGACGGCTGTCCCTGGCATAGACGCGGGTGATGGTGCTGGGGCGATAGTTTCGCAGGTATTCGAGCTCGGGGAAGTTGTAGAAATAGGAAAATCCGGTTCCCGCGCCGCCCCCGAGGATCAGAGCGATCATGGCTAGGATGAGGAATATCTTTGTGCGCCTTTTAGTTGTCTTATAGGAACTCAATGCGCCATCTCTCCTCGGCCAAGCCGCCCCGGCAGACCGCCCACGTCCACCTTCTCGTTTCGCGGCAGGATAAACGCCGTCGTTCACCGCCGCAAGGGGAGCTTCGGGAAGGCCCCATGGAGCCGGAGAGCATCATTGACAACGGCGGGCCCTAGATAGGATAAAGGTTAATCAGCCCGTGAAAAATTTATCACGATCCGACCGTTGTCCACTCTTTCGATGGAGGTGGCATGATCGAGTCTATGCGCGTTCTTGTGCTCAACCATACCTACGAACCCATTAATGTTTGCGGCGCGCGGCGCGCGGTTCGGATGATGCTGCTTGGAAAAGCCGAAACAATAGAAATGGACGGCGTGATGGTCCGCAGCGAGCGGATGGCGTTCCGCATGCCGGTGGTGATCAGGCTTCTGCGCTTTGCTTATGTGCTTCGCAAGGCGGAGGTTCCCTTCAACAAGAAAAACGTGTTCCGCCGTGACGGCCACACTTGCCAATATTGCGGCTCGTCGACCGATCTGACGATCGATCACATCTTGCCCCTCTCGAAGGGCGGGCGGGGAAGCTGGGAGAACGTCGTCTGCTGTTGCCGCAAGTGCAACGCCCGGAAGGGGAACCGGTTGCCCGAGGAGACGGGCATGCGCCTGCTCCGCCCGGCCAGGAAGCCCAAGTACTATCCCTTCGAATGGATGAGCGCCCGCATGGCCAACTCGCACCAGTTGCAGTGGGAAAAATACCTCGCCCCCTTCACCTCTTTGTAGACCGCCCTTTATTAACCTCTCCCAATTCGATAGATTGCCCTGTTGGAAACGTGTTTCCGGGATAGCCGCCTATAGAAATGGGTTTTGATTTCGATGAGCGAATTTCAGCTTGTCTCCGAATTTCAGCCGACGGGCGATCAGCCCCAGGCGATCGATGCGCTTGTCGCGGGTTTCGAGGGGAGCGAGCGCGAGCAGATCCTGCTCGGCGTCACCGGCTCGGGCAAGACCTTCACCATGGCGAACGTCATCGCCCGCCTCGGAAAGCCCACCCTCGTCATCGCCCACAACAAGACCCTCGCCGCCCAGCTCTATAACGAGTTCAAGGGTTTCTTCCCTCACAACGCGGTCGAGTATTTCGTCAGCTACTACGATTACTATCAGCCCGAGGCCTACATCTCGACGACAGACACCTTTATCGAGAAGGACTCGGCCATCAACGACGAGCTCGACCGCCTGCGCCACTCGGCCACCCGCTCAGCGCTCACGCGCAAGGACGTCATCATCGTCGCCAGCGTTAGCTCGATCTACGGCCTGGGCTCTCCCTCGGACTACTACGACCTGCACATCCACCTCCAACGCGGCCAGGAGATGAACCGCGAGGAGCTTTTGACCCAGCTCGTCCGTATTCAGTACCGGCGCAACGACGTCGAACTCCTGCGCGCCACATTCCGCGCCAGGGGCGATGTGGTGGAGGTCATTCCCGCGCACGAGGAGGACCAAGCCGTCCGTGTCGAATTCTTCGGAGACGAGATAGACGAGATCAGCGAGATCGATCCGCTGCGCGGCACGGTGCTCCGGACCATCGAGCAAATCGAAATCTACCCGAACAGCCATTACATCACCCCCGAGGAGCGCCTTTCGAAGGCCAAGGAAAGCATCGAGGAGGAACTCTGGCGGCAGGTGGCCGACCTGAATGCCCAGGGGCTCGAACTCGAGGCCCAGCGCATTCGACAGCGTACCCTTCAGGATATGGAAATGCTGCGCGAGGTGGGCTACTGCCACGGCATCGAGAACTACAGCCGCCACCTCGACGACCGCGAGCCGGGGGAGCCGCCGTCGACGCTGTTTTCTTATCTTTCACGAGATCATCTCGTCATCGTTGACGAGAGCCATCAGAGCATTCCCCAGATCCGGGCGATGTATAAGGGCGACCGTTCGCGGAAGGAGAATCTCGTGCGCTACGGCTTCCGCCTGCCATCGGCTGTCGATAATCGGCCGCTCAAGTTCGAGGAGTTTGAGAAGCAGTGGGACAGCATCTGCTACATTTCGGCAACGCCGGGCCCTTATGAACTCGAAAAGACTGGGGGCGTCGTCGTCGAGCAGGTTCTTCGTCCGACAGGGCTCTTGGACCCGCCGGTTGAGATACGCCCGGCGCAGGGACAGGTGGACGATCTGCTGGGCGAGGTGCAAAAGGCGGTCGAGCGGGGCGAGCGGGTTCTCGTCACCACGCTGACCAAGCGGTTCTCCGAAGATCTGACCGAGTACTACGATGACCTGGGTGTTCGTGTCCGCTATATGCACAGCGACATCGAGACCCTTGAGCGGGTGAAGATCACTCGCGATCTTCGCGCGGGTGAGTTTGACGTTTTGATCGGAATCAACTTGCTGAGAGAGGGCCTTGATCTGCCCGAGGTGGCGCTCGTGGCGATTTTCGACGCCGATAAAGAGGGTTTTTTGCGCTCGGAAACCTCGCTGATACAATCATCGGGCCGCGCCGCCCGTCATATCGATGGGCGGGTGATAATGTATGCTGATCGTGTCACCGGCTCGATACAGCGGGCGCTCGATGAGATGAGTCGGCGGCGGGTCATACAGATGGCCTACAACGAGGAGAACGGCATCACGCCGAGATCGATTAGCCGCCGGATGGACGAGATGATTGAGAGCGTTGGGGAGATGGACTACGTAGACCTGACGGCGGGCGTTGCCGAGGAAGAGGCGGCCTGGGGCAGGATGAGCGAGGAGGAGGCCGTGGACCTCGGGCAGCTTCGCACCCAGATGCGCGAGGCGGCCCAGAAGCTCGAATTCGAGCGTGCCGCCGAGCTTCGCGACCGGATACAGACCATCGAGCGGCGCCAGCTTGGTGCTCTCGGCGGTGAGTGGGTGCCATGAGTGAGATGGAAGTTAAGCCTGAAGCAGAGGCGGTGGACGCCCCTCCGGAGCAAGCTCCCCCGGAGCAGGTGGCTCCTCCGGGGCTGGTGGCACCCGCAGGGCAGGCGGCCACCACCATCGACCGGGAAGTGATCGGGCGCCTTCCCGAGAAGCCGGGCATCTATATTTTCAAGAACGCCGAGGGCGATGTTCTCTACATCGGCAAGGCGGTGCGCCTCAGGAGCCGGGTGCGAAGCTACTTTGGAAAATCGACCGGGCGCGGCCCCTGGATCGAGAAAATGGTGCGCGAGGTGTCGGTGATCGATCACGTCGTCACCTCGACCGAACTCGATGCCCTCATCCTCGAGAACAACTACATCAAAAAGCACAAGCCGCGCCACAATCTTCTGCTACGCGACGATAAACATTTTCCGTATCTGAAACTCAGTGTGAACGAGGATTATCCGCGCCTGAGCATCGTGCGGAGCCCGGCGGGCGACGGGGCCGAATACCTGGGCCCGTTTCCCGCCACGGGGCGGCTGCGCCGGACGATTCGGTTTCTCCACAAAACGTTCAACATCCGCCCCTGCACCGGGGGCATAGAGGATAAAACGGCGAAGCGGTGCATTTATTATCAGATGGGCCAGTGCCTCGGGCCCTGCGACGGGCTTCAGACAAAAGAAGGGTACGACGAGAAAATCGCGGACGCCCTCGATTTTTTGAAGGGCAGGAACAGCGAACTTGAGGCGAAGCTCGAGCGCGAGATGGCCGAGCACGCCGAGGCCATGCGTTACGAGAAGGCCGCGAAAGTGCGCGATCAGATACGCGCCATCGGCGTGGTGTTCGAAAAACAAGAGATGGTCATTCCCCTCGGCGGGGACCAGGACATCCTGGGGCTCCACCGCAAGGAGGACCGGGCGTACTTCAGGCTTTTCTTCGTCCGGGGAGGGCGCCTGTTGGGCGATCGGGTCTTCACCCTCTCGCTCAAGGTCGAGCTGGCCGATGGCGAGGCCGTCTCGGCGTTCATCAAGCAGTACTACATGGGGCAATCCTACTTTCCGGCTGAGGTGTTGTTGCCCGCCACGCCACCCGACGCCGAGGTCATCGCCCGGTGGCTCACCGAGCGGCGCGGGCGCAAGGTGGGCGTGATCACCCCTCGGCGCGGGAGCAAGCGCCGCCTCATCGACATGGCCTGCGAGAACGCAGTTCAGGCACTCGAGCAGGGCGAGGAGCGCCTCAGTAAAGATCAGGCGACGCTCGAGGCCGTCCGGCTGGCGCTCGGGCTTGACTCTCTTCCCGTCCGCATCGAGGCTTTTGACATATCGAACCTGCACGGTCATCAGATCGTGGGCGCGAGCGTGACCTTCCAGGCCGGGCGCTCGCTCAAGGACGGCTATCGCCGCTACCGGGTCCGCTCGGTGGTCGGGGGGGCCGATGATTTCGCTGCGATGCGTGAGGTTGTCTCAAGGCGGTGCGAGCGACTCGTGAACGAGGGGGGCGAGATGCCCGATTTGATTCTCATCGACGGGGGCAAGGGACAGCTATCCTCGGCCGCAGCCGCACTCGAGGAGGTGGGCGTCGCCGATGTGGAGCTGTGTTCCATCTCGAAGGGGAGGATGGCGGACAACTCCGACGATCAGGACGTGTTCTTCCTGCCAGGGCTCTCGGAGCCGATTCGAATGAAAGAGGGGAGCCCGGAGAAGCTTCTTCTTCAGCGCATCCGGGACGAGGTGCACCGATTTGCCGTGACCTATCACCGCAGCCGCCGCGCGAAGGAGGACATCCGCAGTGGGCTCGACGATGTGCCGGGTCTGGGCCCGAAGCGGCGCCGGAACCTGCTCCGAATTTTCGGGAGCCTGCGCGGGGTGCGAGAGGCCTCTGACGAGCAGCTTTTGGAAGTCGAGGGGGTTACGCCGCGTCTTCTCTCCGCCATTCGGGAGCATCTGGGCGGGCGTGAGCAAACCGGTGTTCCCAGCGAAGAGGAGCCCACCCCATGACGTGGCGCGATCTGGGCTTTGCCGCGCTGGCGGGGCTGATGCTGGGCTCTTTGTTCCCGCCATTCACCTTCGAGGCGATTGCGTGGGTGGCGCTCTTTCCCCTTCTGTGGGTGCTCGATGAAAAACCCCCGCTTGAGGGGGCGATCCTTGGTTTTGTCACGGGCTTCATCGGCTACCTGATCATCATCTGGTGGGTCGCGGTGACGATGGTCAACTACGGGGGGCTCCTCGCGCCGTTGGCGTGGCTGTTGGCGCTGACGCTGGCGGGCTATATCGGCCTCTTCGTCGCCGCCTTCGGCTATCTGCTGGCCTGGCTCACACCCTCTAGCGGCTACTCGCGGATGTTCATGGGCCCAGTTTTTTGGGTCGCGCTCGAAATTGTCCGCGCCTATTTTCTCTCTGGATTTCCCTGGGCGCTGCTTGGCTACAGCCAGTACCGCGTTCTGCCGGTGATCCAGATTGCCGACCTCGTGGGGGTTTACGGGATTTCATTTTTCATCGTGCTGGTCAACTCAATTCTCTGGCATTTTTTTCGCCACACGGATCGGGCGCCCTATGTCGTTTTGGGGGGCGGGGTGATCGCCGCCGCCATCGTTGTTGGCTATGGCTATCTCCGCCTTCATGAGTTGCCCAAGGAGATGGGCCCCCCGCGCCCCGTCGGAATCGTCCAGCCCGACACCCGGCCGGATCAAAAGTGGGAGCCGGGACGACGGGCGGCCATCGTCGGCGAATTGACGAAGCTGACTGGTAAGTTGAGCGAGGACTTCAAAAAGATGAGCCGTCCCGTCCCGCCTCTTATCGTGTGGCCCGAGGCGGCCGCGCCATTCGTCTACTCCGAGGAGCCCGGGTGGCAAAAGCGCCTCGCTGGCCTCGCACGCCGCACGAAGAGCCACATCCTGTTCGGCTCCCTTTCCGCGAAGCGAGAAGGGGAGGCCCTACATCTCTACAATTCGGCCTATCTCCTTGGGCCGGGCGGCGAGAACGAGGGACGCTACGACAAGATGCACCTCGTGCCCTTTGGTGAGTATGTCCCGCTGAAGTGGCTCCTGTTCTTTGTCGAGAAGTTTGTGCCCGTCATCGGAAGATTCGAGGGCGGCGAGGAGGCCCGCATCTTCGACGTGCCCGGCGGCAGGTTCGGGGTGCTCATATGCTTCGAGGTGATTTTTCCCCGCGTCGTCCGCCAGATGAGCAAGGCGGGATTCCTGGTCAATATCACGAACGATGCCTGGTTTGGGCGCACAGCCGCCTCTGAGCAGCATCTTTCGATGGTGGCGATGCGGGCGGTGGAGTTTCGCACCCCCATCGTGCGCGCTGCGAACACGGGTATCAGCGCCATCGTCGAGGCCTCCGGGGCGGTGCGATTCAGAAGTCCTCTATTTGAGAAATGGCGCAAGGCCGACACCGTCTCCCCGCGAACGGGGCCGCCCACCATCTATGCGCGAATCGGGGACACGTTTGCCATCCTGTGTTTCGTGATGACCCTTCTGGCGGGGTGGCTCGCCTGGATCCGCCGCCACCCGAGGTTGTGATATGATTGCTGCCAGTCGCCCGGCTGTTTTGTATGAAAAGGGTGCTCTGGTACCCTCTGAGGGGAACGATGGAAGAGTATATTAAGAAGTGTGACTGGCTGGAGGCGCGCCTCCTTGAACTCCGAGGTCGGCTTTGACCTCGATAGACATGAATCCGAGTGCGCCCGGCTGGACAAGCTAGCTGGCGGGGAAGGATTCTGGGACGACTCGGAATCTGCCCAGAACACCCTGAGGCAGCGCTCTATCCTGCAGCGGACGATTAACGCCTGGACGGACATCCAGAAAAAACTGACGGAGCAGGTCGAACTCATCCAGCTCATTGAGATGGAAGGGGGCGAGCCCGACCCTGAACTCATTGGCGAACTGGCCGTTGCCCTCCAGGCGGTTGAAAAAGAACAGGAGCAGCTCGAATTCCGCCTCGTGATGGACTCCGAGGAAGACCCCGGAAACGCCATCCTCTCGGTGAACGCAGGCGCCGGCGGCGTCGAGAGCCAGGACTGGGCGGAGAATCTGCTTCGCATGTATTCGAGATGGGCCGAAGCGCATGACTGCACGGTGAAGCTCGTCTCGATCCTCGTGGGGGATGAGGCGGGCATCAAGAACGCCACCCTGATAATTCAGGGCGAGTATGCCTACGGCTATCTTCGGGCGGAAGTGGGTGTTCACCGCCTGGTCCGCATTTCGCCCTTCGACACCGCCTCGCGGCGCCACACCTCATTCGCCTCCGTGGACGTGGCCCCCGAGGTCTCAGATGACGTAGAAATCGAGATCGACGAGGGCGATCTGCGCATCGATGTCTACCGGAGCTCCGGCGCGGGCGGCCAGCACGTGAACACGACCGACTCGGCGGTGCGCATCACGCACGCCCCCTCGGGCATCGTCGTCACCTGCCAGAACGAGCGGAGTCAGCACAAGAATCTCGCCACGGCGATGAAGCTGCTCCGGGCGCAGCTCTATAAACGCGAGATGGAAAAACGTGAGGCCGAAAAAGAGCAGCTTCACGCCGCGAAAAAATCGATCAGCTTCGGGAGCCAGATACGCTCCTACATCCTTCACCCCTACCAGATGGTGAAGGACCATCGAACGGACGTGGAAACTTCGAACGTCGATGCCGTCTTGGACGGTGACATCGACAAATTTATCGACGCCTATCTGTTGTCCCTGATCGAGGGACGGGCCGAGGCACGGCCCAAGGGCTAGACGGATAATGTCATTTGCCAGCAAGGACGCGAATCGAAAATGAGTGAGTCGCCGGATCAAAAAAAGCAGGACGAGGCCCCGGAGGAGGCAGTTGCCGGGGACGCCGAGGGCCAGATCAACGAGCTGGTCGAGCAGCGCCGCCGCAAGGTCGAGGCCATTCGGGCCGGGGGCGGAGACCCCTTTCCCAACCGCTACGAGACTACCCACCGCATCGGCGAAATCGTCACAGAGATGGGCGATCTCGGTGATGAGCAATACGAGGAGACCAAGGTGGGTCGCTACGCCATCGCGGGCCGGGTCATGGCCAAGCGCCTCCAGGGCAAGGTCGTGTTCATGGACCTGCGCGATGGCACAGCGCGGATTCAGCTCTTCATCCGGATGAACGATCTGGGCGAGGAAAAATTCGCGGCCGTCAAGGAACTCGACATCGGCGACATCGTTGGCTGCGAGGGCGGTGTCTTCAAAACGCGCACGGGCGAGCTTTCGATCTACGTGCGCGATCTTCAGCTTTTGACCAAGAGCATGTACCCGCTGCCCGAAAAATGGCATGGCCTCCAGAACGTCGAGACGCGCTACCGCCAGCGCTACGTGGACCTCATCGCCAATCTTGATGTGCTTGAAATCTTCAAGAAGCGCTCAAGGATGATTCAGCTCATGCGCCGTTTTCTCGACGAGCGGGGCTTTCTTGAAGTTGAAACCCCGATGATGCAAGCCATTGCTGGCGGCGCGACGGCCAAGCCCTTCGTCACCCACCACAACACGCTCGACATGGACCTGTTTCTCCGGGTGGCGCCCGAGCTTTACTTAAAGCGCCTTGTTGTTGGCGGCATGGATCGTGTTTACGAGATCAACCGCAATTTCCGGAACGAGGGGATCTCGATTCAGCACAACCCCGAGTTCACCATGGTCGAGTTCTATATGGCCTACGCCGACTACAACGATCTGATGAATCTCACCGAGGAAATGCTTTGCGGCATCGCCCGAGAGATCGCCGGAGGAGACACGGTGACGTACGGGGGCGAGGCGCTTTCGTTCGCCGCCCCCTGGGCCCGTCACAAATGGCGCGACTCGATAGTTGAGATCGGGGGCGCCCCGGCTAATGTCCTCGATAGCGATGCGGCGGCCCGCGAGCATGCCCGCGCCATCGCGGCCAAGACGGGATACCCCATCGGCGACGAAATGGACCACGTTCATTTGCTCGAATATCTTTTCGAGGCGCTGGTGGAGGACAAGCTCCGCCAGCCAACATTTATCTACGATTTTCCTCGCTCTCTCTCGCCGCTCTCCAAGAGTCGCAAGGACGATCCCGAGACGGTCGAGCGCTTTGAACTCATCGTCGCCGGGCGCGAGATCGCCAACGCCTATACCGAGTTGAACGACCCGGACGATCAACGAGTCCGCTTTGAGGCGCAGGCGGCGGCGAAGGCGGCCGGAGACGAGGAGGCGCACGAGGTGGACTGGGATTACTTGCGCGCCCTTGAGTACGGCCTGCCGCCAACGGCGGGGGAGGGAATCGGCATCGACCGGCTGATCATGCTCTTGACCGATTCGCAGTCGATACGGGACGTGATCCTCTTCCCCCTTCTTCGGAAGCTTCAGGACTAGCGCATGCATATGCCCGTCGAGCTTTTCGTCGGGATGCGGCACCTGCGCTCAAAGAAAAAAAACGCATTTGTCTCCATTACAACGTGGATATCCGTACTGGGCATTTCCCTGGGCGTCGCCACGCTGATCGTCGTGGTGGGCGTCATGTCGGGCTTCGAGCGCGAGCTGCGCAGTAAAATACTCGGCACCCAGAGCCACGTCGTCGTGGTCGAGTCTGGTGCCGCCTCGATGCGCAAGTGGGGCGATGTTCTTAAACGTGTACGGAAAGAGCCGGAGGTCGTGGCGGCGGCACCCTTCGTGTTCGGCCAGGCGATGCTCTCCTCGAACGGAAGCGTCACCGGCGCGGTGGTTCGAGGCATCGATCCGGAGCGTGAAAAGGATGTCACCGACCTCCGCAGCTACATGCGGGCGGGCTCGCTGGACAGCCTCTCGGCGGAGGGTGGGATGCCGGGCGTCGTCCTGGGCTCCGAGCTGGCCTCGGCGCTGGGTCTTCAACTCGGCATGGAGGTGACGATCATTAGTCCCGTTGGCGCTATCACGCCGATGGGGGTGCTTCCAAAATCGAAAACCTTTAAGGCAGCCGGAATTTTCCGAAGTGGTTTTTATCAATATGACTCGGGCATGGCGCTTATCGACATGAAGGTGAGCCAGGATTTTTTTGGTCTCGGAGAGGGTGTTACCGGCGTTCATCTCCGGGTGAAGAATATTTTCGGGGCCGAGCGGGTGTCGCGCCGGCTTCAGAAAGATCTGTCCTATCCCTATTGGGTGCGCTCCTGGCAGTTGATGAACCGCAATCTTTTCTCGGCCTTGAAGACCGAGAAGACGACGATGACGATTCTTCTCTTGCTGGTAATCGTGGTGGCCGCCTTTAATATCATCGGCTCGCTCACCATGGTGGTGATGGAAAAGGGACGGGAAATCGCGATCTTAAAGTCCATGGGGGCGACCCGGGGGGTCATTCTCCGAATATTTTTCATCCAAGGGGCGGTTATGGGACTGGCCGGGGCGGCCCTAGGAACGGGCGGCGGGCTGGTATTGGGTTGGAATCTCGGGGTGGTCGAGTCGTTTTTGGAGAAATATTTTGGTTTGGACATCCTCCCGCCCAGCGTCTACAATATCAGTCGGCTCCCGGTGCACATGACGGTGTCAGATGTGACGCTCATGGCTATTGGAGCCTTTTTAATCAGTCTGTTAGCGACTGTTTATCCTGCTTGGAGGGCTTCCCGCGTCGATCCCGTGGAGGTGCTTCGGTATGGTTGAGTCGGCCTCAGATGAAGTGGCGGATACTAGATAAGTGACTGATAAAAATAATGTTATAGTTTCAGCCCGCGCTATCGAGAAGTTCTACCCGATGGCAGGCGGGGAGGTTCAGGTCTTACGTGGGCTCGACATGGAAGTTCATGTTGGCGAAACAATAGCGATAACTGGGGCCTCTGGAGCCGGAAAAAGCACACTTCTTCATATCCTTGGGGCCTTGGATCGCCCCACCGGCGGAGAGATTTTTTACAAGGGCGAGCATCTCTCGCAGGTGTCCGATGCTGAGCTAGCAATGTTTCGAAATCGTGAAATCGGTTTCGTGTTTCAATTTCATCACCTTCTTCCGGAGTTTTCTGCGCTGGAAAATGTTACAATACCGGGGATGTTGAGAGGAGACGCCCGGGGAGAACTTGAAGAAAGAGCCCGGAGTCTTCTTGATAGAGTAGGTTTGAGCGGTAGGATTGACCATCGACCCTCGGAATTATCGGGGGGCGAGCAGCAAAGAGTGGCTATCGCAAGAGCTTTGGTGAATCGGCCGGCGTTAATATTGGCCGATGAGCCAACGGGTAATCTTGATTCAGGCACGGCGAATTCGATCTTCGATTTAATGCGGGAGATTAATCTTGCAGACGGAATGACGTTCCTGGTGGCGACGCACAATGCTTCAATCGCCGCCAGAATGGATCGTCAAGCTGTCATGGTGGACGGTAGAATTGACGCCGTGTAACAGTAACTCGCAAGGAGGGCGGTATGTTTAAACGTTTTACGGAGCGCGCCCGTAAGGTCATTATCCTCGCCAGAGAGGAAGCGGATAATTACAGGCACGAATATCTGGGTACCGAACATATTCTGCTGGGCGTGTTGAAGGATGGCGGAGGCATCGCGATCGCAGTTCTTCAAAAACTAGGCGTCGACCCGAAGCAGTTGCGCCTGGAGTTGGAAAGAAATTTACCCAAGAGCACGAGCGGGCCGGTCGAGGGTGACATTCCCTTTACCCCCAAGGCGAAAAAAGTTCTTGAATATGCCGTCGAAGAGGCCCGACTGATGGGTCATAACTACATCGGTACAGAGCATCTCCTGCTTGGCATCGTCCGCGAGAAGGACGGCCTTGCGGCGAAGATACTCGGCAGCTTCGGCGTGAAACTCCAGCAGACGCGCGAGCAGACGATCAACCTGCTCCGCGAGCCGGTCGCTACGCGCTCGCGTGACAAGAGCAAGACCCCGGCGCTCGATGAGTTCGGTCGCGACCTGACAGAACTTGCAGAGGAGAACAAGCTCGACCCGGTGATCGGTCGGAGCAATGAAATTGAACGTGTTATTCAGATTCTGGCCCGCCGCACAAAGAACAACCCTGTTCTCATTGGCGAGCCGGGTGTCGGGAAGACAGCCATTGTCGAGGGCCTGGCCCAGATGATCGTCGCCAAGGAAGTGCCTCAAATTCTAAGCGGCAAGCGAGTTGTGGCGCTTGACCTGGGCGCGCTTGTCGCCGGCACGAAATATCGTGGCCAGTTCGAGGCGCGCCTCAAGGCCATCATGAAGGAGATCACACAGAGCCAGGATGTGATTATCTTTATCGACGAGTTGCATACCCTCGTGGGCGCTGGCGCCGCCGAGGGTTCGATTGACGCATCGAACATGCTCAAGCCCGCGCTCAGCCGTGGCGAGGTACAGTGCATCGGCGCGACCACGCTTGATGAGTACCGCAAGTACATCGAGAAAAACGGCGCGCTAGAGAGGCGTTTTCAGAGCATCATGGTGGAGCCACCCTCGAACGAGGACGCCGTTAGTATCCTGCGCGGCCTCAAGGATAAATACGAGAAGCATCACAAGGCTCGTATCGTGGACGAGGCGATCATCTCGGCGGTTAAGCTTTCCTCGCAGTATGTCTCGGACCGTTATCTGCCTGATAAGGCGATAGACGTCATCGACGAGGCCTGCAGCAAGGTGCGCCTTGAGAAGGAAACATTCCCGAGTTCAATCCGGGAGCTTCAGCGCCAAATTGAAGATACGGTTCGCCTCAAGAAGGACATGATCGAAAATCAGGATTTCGAGAAAGCAGTGGAGCTTCGCGATCAAGAAGAGCAGGATCGTAGCCGTCTCGATGAGCTCAAGGCCGAGTGGGAGGCTGAGCGGACTGACGAGGAGGCGATGGTTACGGAGGACGACGTGGCCTATGTCGTCAGCCGCATGACGGGCATTCCGCTCCAGCGGATCGAGGAGGTGGAGAACGAAAAACTCCTCCGCATGGAAGGGGAGCTCAATAGCAAGATCATTGGTCAGGAAGAGGCTACCCGCCTCCTCACCAAGGCGGTGCGCCGCTCCCGCGCGGGACTTAAAAATCCCAAACGCCCAATCGGCAGCTTCCTGTTCCTCGGACCCACCGGCGTTGGCAAGACCGAAATGGCGCGGGTGCTCGCCGAGTACATGTTTGGCGACGCCTCGGCACTGATTCGCATCGACATGAGTGAGTACATGGAGCGTTTCAACGTCTCGCGTCTGACCGGTGCTCCTCCGGGATATGTGGGATACGAGGAAGGCGGCCAGCTCACAGAGCGTGTTCGGCGCAAGCCCTACTCGGTTATTCTTCTCGACGAGATCGAAAAGGCCCACCCGGACATCTATCATATCCTGCTGCAGGTGATGGATGACGGTGCGCTAACAGACAGTTATGGGCGGCTCATCGACTTCAAGAACACGATCATTATCATGACCTCGAACCTGGCTGCGCGTTCCATTGAAAAAGGGACCTCCCTAGGATTCCAGCAGGTGGAGACGGGTCAGGGCTATGACCGGGTCAAGGATAATATCCGAGATGAGCTCAAAAAGACCTTCAACCCTGAGTTCTTGAACCGCATCGACGATGTGGTGATATTCGGGACGCTGGCCCACGAAAATATCCTTCAGATCGTGGACATCGAGATCGCCAAGGTAAACGAGACGCTCGCCGATAAGGGGCTGTCCCTTGAGCTAACTGAAGAGGCTAAGGATTGGCTGGGCAAGGAAGGCTACGACAAGGCCTACGGCGCCCGACCACTTCGCCGGTGCATCCAGCGCCACATCGAAGACACACTCAGCGAGGAAGTTCTCCGCGGGAAGTTCAAGGTGGAGGGCGTTATATTGGTCAAGCTCGCGGGCGATGAGCTGGTGTTCGAGACCAAGGAAGATACTGAAGTATTCAGCATCCAGGATGCCTGATATCGGTCTTGGATTTTATTGAAATAGCCCACTCTTTCCCCACTGGGAGCCTGCTTCATGGCAAGTGTAGCGAGGGTGGTGGTTTGCGTCTGCATATCTATTTTGTGTCTCGCTTTTTCTCCTCGAAGCGTCCCGGCGCAAGAATTTGATGTTGTCGCGCAGGCTCCTTCCCCGGCCATTACGATTAAGGCCGTAGAGATTCACGGCAACAAACGAGTGGATCGATCCACTGTCCTTTTTTATATCAAAATTGCCGAAGGCAGAGCCTACACCAATATCAAGCTCGTTGAGCATATCCGCGAGGATGTGCGCACCATATACGGGCTCGGATTTTTCCGTGACGTGAAGGTGGATGTTGAGCCCTTCGAGGGTGGGCTCCGTGTCATATACCGGGTCACGGAGAAGCCCACCATCCGCAAGGTCGAATTCCAGGGCAACGTCAACATCGAGGAAAAGGACATCCGCGAGCGGCTCACCGTTAAGGTCCAGACGATCATTAACGAGGCGACGATCAAGGAAACGGTGCGGAATATCCGCAAGCTGTACCAGGAGAATGGATTTCACTTCGCGCGGGTCGAGGCTGTTCTCAAGGAAGGCACCCGAAACACAGTCGATGTAGCCCTCGTAATCAACGAAGGCGAGAGTGTCGAGATAGAAACCATCATCTTCCGCGGTAACAAGAATATCTCAAGAAAAGACATCCTTGACGCCATGTCCACCAGCGAATCAGGATTTTGGTCGTGGATCACAGAATCGGGTATTTTCAGGGAAGATGAATTCGAAAAAGATCTCCTGCGGATACAGGTCCTCTACAAGAAGCATGGCTACTTTAAGGCGCAGGTCAGCCAGCCGGTCATCAAGGAGGATCGCGAGCGGGGCAAGTTGAATATTGTCATCCCGATTAGCGAAGGTTTTCAATACGCCACCGGAGAAATTGAAATCCGCGGCGGAGAGGACGTTATCCCGCCCGAGGAACTGCGAAGTAATTTCAGGCTCTATCCGGGAGAGGTTTTTGATCATACTTTCATGATAGAGGATGTACAAGGGGCCACCGCCTCCTTCGCCGCTCGTGGATATGCCTTCGCCCATGTGAGCTCCTCGACCGTGCCCGACGATGAGAAAAAGACGGTCAAGGTGATCTATGAGATTAAGAAAGGCCGCCGGGTTTATATCGGCCGGATCAAGGTGAAAGGAAATACGCGAACACGCGAGAACGTTGTTCGTCGCGAGATTCGTGTAACCGAGGGGGCGCTCTACGATGTGAAAGGACTCACGAATACGCGCAGGCGCTTGAATCGCAGCCAGTATTTTGGTGACGTGAAAGTATTGGAAAAAAGACGTCCCGGTAGCCGTGATATTCTTGATATCGACATCAAACTTGAAGAGAAGCCGACGGGTTCCATCGGCGCAGGGGCGGGTTTCAGTACCGATGATGGTGCTTTGTTATCGGCGCAGATTCGTGAGGGTAATCTGTTCGGGCGCGGATATCAGGTGGGACTGCAGGGGAGCGTATCGTCCAAGACCCAAACTGGGACCGCCTCATTCACGGACCCAAACTTTCAGGACAGGGATTTTTCTCTCGGCGGCAATTTATTTGCCACCCAGGAGGAATTTTCCACGTTCGAAAGCCAGCGACAGGGTGTCCGGATTAACCTGGGTAAATCGTTGACTGATGATTTGGGGGCGTTTCTTTCCTATGAGATTTCCTCCCTTAAGATTTCAGGTGTCTCAGCATTGGCACGACAAGATATTATTGATTTAGAGGGCGATACTCAAATCGAGAGCAAGATGTCGCCATCGCTGGTTTACGACACCCGGAATAATCGAATTGTTCCAGAGGATGGCACTTTATTCGTCGTGAACCCGGAGATGTCAGGCGGTTTCCTAGGCGGCGACATCAATGTCGCATCGATACGTATCGCTTTCAGGCAGTATCTCAATGTCGGCGCTAAACTTCGCTTCAGGCTGTTAAAAAAACTGATATGGAGCTATAGAACAGAATTGCAATATGTCGACGCCCTGAGTGGTTCTCTCCCAATATTCAGGCGGCTGTACTTGGCGGGCCGAACGGCGATTCGTGGTTTTAATAGGGACGACCTTGGTCCGAGGGACCAGGCAGGGGAGGCAATCGGCGGATATACGACGGGGCTTTTTTCCACCGAGTTGGTACATCCGTTTTTTGGCCCCGCCCGTTTCGCGGTATTTTTGGATGCAGGGAACGTATGGGAGCGGCACAACGCCTATGATTTAGCTGACATGAGGTACGGGGCTGGAGTCGGCATGCGCGTTATTACTCCTTTCGGACCTCTCAGATTAGATGTCGGCTACAAACTGGATAAAAAGTCCGGGGAGCGTCCACGTGAGGTGCATTTCGGTCTTGGCGCATCTTTTTAATGGGCATCGCTGACTTTATTTGAACCCTGGAAAGGGAGAAGAGTTGTGTTGAAACATAACCTGAACTGTATTTCAAGATTCGCAATTGCTGCATTCATTCTTGGATTCGGAACCGTGGTTTCCGCCGAAACGCGTATTGCAGTGGTGGACGTGCAAAAAGCAGTTGCCGGATCCGATGCGGGCAAGAAGGCGCGGGCCACTCTTGAGAAAGAAAAAAAACGTCTTAAGAAAGTACTCATTCAGAAAAGAACGAAACTTGAGGGGATGGTGAAAAATATTCGCGATCTCCAACTGGAAATTCAGCAAAAAGGCCCAATATGGCGGAAAGAGGAGCGGGATCGGAAAAAAGAAAATTTACGCCTCCTGCGGAGGAATTTCTCACGCCAGGAAGACGAACTCAAGCGTTTGGTGCAGGAGAGTCAGAAAGATCTCCAGTCCCGCCAGCGAACACTGATGGGTAGCCTCCTAAAGCAAACCCGCGAGGTGGTCCTTGAGATTGCACGGGAAGGAAAATACGATTTGATTGTCGACAGGACTATCGGCGGCGTCCTGTATGTCGATAAAAAAATGAATATAACCGACCAGGTGATTGAGCTATACAACAAAAAGAAGAAATGAGATGCGCCTCGCTGAGATCGCCAAGAAGATTGACGGGGAACTCATAGGCGAAGGCGGGTTTGAAGTGCGCGATGTCGCTGAATTTGAGTCAGCCACACCCGATACACTGAGTTACGCCGAATCTGAAAGACAGATGAACAAGCCCACCGAAGCTGGCGCGCTCATTGTTCCGCCTGGTGTCGAGCCCGGACGTCCGGGCGTGCGTTGTGAAAATCCGAAACTGGGTTTCGCCCGCGCCATTGCCCTGCTCCGGCCTGCGAAGCCCGATACTCCAGAAATTCATCCATCAGCCATCATCGATGAAACCGCCAGGGTTGGCGGAGGTGTGTCAATTGGCGCGACTGCGAGCATTGGAGCCCACGCGATTGTCGGGGATGGCTGCATTGTTGGCGCCGGGGCCCGCATCGGCGATGGGGTTGAGTTGGGCCAGGGCAGTGTTCTTCATCCGAATTGTGTCATTTATCCTGATGTCTCCATCGGTGCTCGCGTGATTCTTCACGCCGGAGCGGTGATCGGCTCTGATGGGTTCGGGTATGTCCCCGATGGCCGTGGCGGGGTGGAAAAATTCCCTCAAACGGGCACCGTTGTTATCGAGGACGACGTAGAGATCGGGGCCTGCACGGTCGTGGATCGGGCCTCGATAGGTGAAACACGGGTCAAGCGCGGGGCCAAGATCGACAATCTGGTTCAGATTGCCCACAACGTCATAATAGGCGAGGGATGCCTTATCGCGAGTCAGACGGGTATCTCCGGCAGCGTAACGCTTGGCCGTAGCGTTATCATGGGTGGCCAAGTAGGAATTGTCGATCATGTCAAGATCGGCGACGGGGCGATATTCGGAGCCAAGTCAGGTATTACAAAAAATCTTGAGGGAGGTAAAATCTACCTCGATGCACCCGCCGTCGAAATATCGGAGGCACGCCGGCGGCTAGCCGTGTATTCCCGTCTCCCAGAAATCGCGCGCCGCCTTGCCAGTGTCGAGAGGAAACTGGAGGAAAAAGAAACTTGATATCTCCCGAAGACATACTCAAGTTACTCCCGCATCGCTATCCGATGCTGTTGATCGACAAGGTCCTCGAATTGGACGCTGAGGCCGTTTCGATTGTCGCCATAAAGAATGTCACGCGTAACGAGCCGTTTTTTAACGGACATTTTCCGAACAGGCCAATTATGCCCGGCGTCATGATGATCGAGGCGATGGCCCAGGCGGCGCTTCTTTGTATTTTCGGATTAAAGCTTGCCGAGCCGACCGCGGATTTTATGTTCGCCGGAATCGAGCATGCGAAATTCCGGCGGGCAGTCGTTCCGGGAGATCAACTTCGCATCGAGGTGAAACTTCTCCGGCATCGTTCATTTCTATGGAAGGTGGATTGTGTCGTTAAGGTTGAGGATGAAACGGCTGTCGAAGCCGTGCTCACCGCCCATGTCATCGAGCCCCGGGCAAAATCGTGAGCACCATTCATGCGGCGGCCCATGTCAATCCTGATGCGTCGCTTGGCGAGGATGTGTGCGTCGGCCCGGGCGCCGTTATCGGCCCCTCCGTGCGTCTTGGTGATGGTTGTGAAGTCGGGGCGCACGTCGTTATCGAAGGGCTGGTTGAAGTAGGCCCCGGTTGCCGGATTTTCCCGAGTGCGGTGATCGGTACCGAAGGTCAGTACACCAATCGGGACGGGCCGGGTGGCAGCGTCGTGATCGGCGCGCGGACGGTGGTGCGCGAGATGGCCACCATCCACCGTTCGATTAAGGAAGGCGGCGTCACCAAAGTCGGCGAGGAGTGCTATTTGATGGCCCTATCGCATGTCGCGCACGACTGCATCCTGAGCGACCGGGTGATCTTGACGAATTCAGTGTCTTTGAGCGGCCATGTCGAAGTGGGATGGGGTGCTTTTATTACGGGTTTAGTGGGGATTCACCAATATGCCCGAGTCGGGGAGGGAGTGCTTCTGACGGGTCCCGCCGCCGTCCGCAAGGATGTCCCGCCCTTCACGAATGCAGATGGAAACCCTCCCGTTGTCAGGGGGCTCAATGCCATCGGCCTGAGGCGAAATGGGGTGTCGGCCGAGATACGGGGACATCTAAAACAAGCCTACCGAATACTTTTTGAGGATTCGAAAACGGTGGAAGTTGCCCTCTGCCAAATAGAGGCCGCGTTACCGTTGGGACGCGAGATCCAATCCGTGATAGACTTTACACGTTCTTCCGAAAGGGGTATTTACCGGGGCGGGGTTTAGCTTTCGATACCTGGAAAGGTGAGAGGTGAAAATGGGTTTGTTACGCATTGGTGTGGCTGGTGTCGGCCATATGGGAAGCTACCATGTGGCCGCGCTCAGTGAGATCGCGGATGCAAATCTGGTGGCGCTGGCGGACTCCGACGAGAGCCGGGTCCGTGAGCTGGCCGATAAATACGGCGCCGAGTCTTTTTCCCGCTTCGAGGATCTCATAGGAAAGGTTGATGCGGTCATCGTCGCCGTGCCGACGGCGCTTCACTACCGAGTTTCTAAGAAATTCCTTGAAAACGGGATTCACGTGCTCGTCGAAAAACCCATATGCACCGATGTCGAAGAGGCCCGCGAGCTATTCCGTATCGCCACGAAAAAGAAAATAATCCTTCATATTGGCCATGTCGAGCGCTTCAACGGCGCAGTGCAGGAGTTGTCCGAGATTGTTCGCGATCCGAGTCTGATCGAGTGTCGCCGTCTGGGGCCCTTCGTTTCGCGGGCAAAGAACGACGGCGTGGTGCTTGATTTAATGATTCACGATCTGGATATCATTCTTCGGCTAGTGAGCGAGGATCTTAGATCGATTTCAGCGACCGGCGCCATTGTTGTGAGCGATAGGGATGATGTCGCGAACGTGCAGCTTCAATTCTCCGGCGGCTGTGTCGCCACATTCACAGCCAGCCGCATCACCCAGCACAAGGTCCGCACACTCTCGATTTCGCAGCCTGACGCATTCATCCGGCTCGACTATGCCGATCAGGAACTTAGAATCTACCGCCAGGCGTCGAGCGAGAGCACCCTCTCGCGCGAGGAACTCAAGTACAGCGAGCAATCTCAGGTGGAGCGCATGTTCGTTCACAAGGACAATCCCTTGAAGCTGGAACTCAGATGTTTCCTTTCTGCCGCCGAGGCGGGCATCGTGGTTGACGATACTGAACGCGAGTTGCGCTCGTTGGATGTGGCCTTGCGTGTTTTGAAGATGCTCGACGTTCCCGCCCCCGTAACGATTTAACGCTTCCCGAATATGTCCGGCCCCCGAGAGCGGATAGGACTTATCGCCGGCGAAGGCTCTTTGGCTGTTGAATTCGCCTCCAGGGCCCGAGAGAGGGGGTACGAGGTCGCCGTGGTGGCCCTGTCTCCGGCGATTCGCGAATCCCTTTCGGATGTTGCCACCTTAATCACCCAGCTCACGCCTGTGCAACCAAAAAAAATGGTCGCCTTTTTTCACTCTGAAGGCGTCCGGCGCGTCGGCTTCGCAGGTAAGGTGGAGAAGAACCTTCTCTTCCAGGGATTAAAATTCGATTTCGAGGCGATCCGCTTCATGTCCCGGGTCAAGAACCTGGCGGACATCACCATTATGGATGCCGTGATCGAATTTGCCGGGAAAAACGATCTTGAGATCATCCCCCAGACGGAGTTTCTCGATCACCTGCTCGCGCCCGAGGGTCAGCTCGGTAAGTGTCCCATTCCCGCAGGAGAGGAGGAAGGAGTGAGCTATGCTTTTAAAATGGCGCGCGAGATCGCCCGCCTTGACATTGGGCAGACCCTTATCGCCAAAAAGGGCGCGGTGGTGGCTGTGGAGGCTATGGAGGGCACCGACGAAACAATCCGGCGTGGATGCGCCCTGGTAGGCGCGGGTGCGATAATCTGCAAGGTTGCCCGGCCTGATCAGGACGCTCGATACGATATTCCGACAGTGGGGCCCACTACACTCCAAGTGGCGAAAGAAGGTGGTGCTTCGATATTGGTTGTCGAGGCTGGCGCCACTTTTCTGATCGACAGGGAAACACTCACCAAGGAGGCAGACGCCGCAGGTATTGCCCTGGCCGGGTGGCGGAGCGAAGAGGAAAAATGAGTGCCAACGATGCCCGGTTCATGGTTGTCGCCGGCGAGCCCTCGGGTGATCTTCACGCGGCGCACCTCATACGGGCATTATCGAGTGAGATGTCCGGCACCAGCACTTTTGGCGTGGGTGGCAACGAGATGCGGGAGGCGGGCGCCGAGATACTCCACGACTGCGGCTCGCTCGATGTCATCGGTTTCGGCGGCGTGCCCAGGGTTTTGCCTGCGTTGCACCGCATTAAACGTGATTTGCTGGCTCGCGTCCGGGCCTCGCGGCCCACGGCCATCATTTTGGTTGACTATCCGGGTTTTAATCTCTCGCTTGCCAAATCTTTCAGCAAACTTCCCGAGCCTCCCCGGCTCATCTATTTCATCCCGCCCCAGGTATGGGCCTGGAAAACCGATCGCGCTCGAACCATCGCCCGCATATTCGATTTAATCCTGACGATATACCCGTTCGAGCCGCCCCTTTTTCGCCGCGAGGGCGGGCGGGCGGAATTTATTGGAAACCCCGTGGCTTATGCGCTACGAGATGTCCCCTCAAGAGAGGAAGCGCGCGCCACTCTTGGAATACCCGATAGCGCCCGGGTGGTGTCCTTCCTGCCGGGAAGCCGTCACCGCGAGATAGAGCGTCTCCTGAGGCCGATGGTGGACTCCACTGAAATTTTGGAAAAAAAATTTTCGGGGACGATTTTTCTGGTGTCCGAAGCCGAGGCGCTTGCAGAGGGCACGATCCAGAAATGGCTGGTCTCGGGGCGCGTTAGAGTTGTCCGGGGGAGCCAGCATTCTGTCGTCCGTGCTTCAGATGCCACCGTAGTCGCTAGCGGAACGGCGGCGCTCGAGTGCGCTCTGCTCGGAACGCCGATGAGTGTTTGCTACGCGGGAGATCAATTCAGCTACCTGTTGGCAAAATACTTTTTGCTTCAGGTGGACTACGTCAGCCTCCCCAATCTGCTGGCGGGATGGGAGGTTGCCCCCGAGCTGCTCCAGAGGCAGGTTAGAGGAGAGCTGATTGCCGCCGCGCTTGCCCCTCTTCTCAGCGAGGCCGAGGCACGGGAGCGGCAGATTCGCGTGTTCAGAGAAATTCGGGAAACCCTCGCAGGCACGGACCCGTATGAGCGCGCGGCTTTGAGCATACGTCTGGCGCTGGAGAGAGCGAAGTGAGCGGCGAGATGAGTGCCCCCGAGTCTCCGCGCTACGATGAGTGGGGTTGTGATCCGGGTGCACCGATTCTCATTCGCCTGGGGGCGGGCGGCATCGCGGGTTTTCTGCGCCTCGTTTACGCGACCCTCAGGGGTGAAAGCACCCAGCCTGAGATTCACAGGGAAATAGTCGCATCGAGAGGAGAGCAATGCATCGGGGTTTTCTGGCATCGCTATGTTGGGATTGCCCCCTATTTTTCGACGCCGTTTCCTTGGGTGTGTCTGGCCAGTCGCAGCCGGGACGGCGAACTTCTGGCCCGTATCATGTTTCATCTTGGCGGCAGAAGCGTCCGGGGCTCGTCGGGCCGGATGGACGGGCGGAACAAGGGAGGGGCCTCCTCTCTTCGCCAGCTCGCCCGCCTCGCCGAAGGCGGGTCGTTCCCGATTTTTACGCCCGATGGTCCGAACGGTCCTCAGGATAAGGTGAAGCCCGGTGTAATTTTCCTGGCTGCCCTGACGGGCCTTCCGATTTATCCGGTCGGCTTCGCCACATCTAGGGGCCTCCGTCTCCCGACCTGGGATAAAACCATCATCCCCCTTCCGTT
>Ga0115002_10002304_pt1 | contig 25029 bp, 7 predicted proteins | sample ArcticOcean_MG_C_8_FD_89576 | JGI IMG/M metagenome (GOLD analysis project Ga0115002, IMG submission 89576) | Marine microbial communities from western Arctic Ocean - ArcticOcean_MG_CB11_86 | ecosystem: Environmental > Aquatic > Marine > Oceanic | place: Arctic Ocean: Canada Basin | collected... | reverse complement strand
CCAAAATATCGTCTTGCCATGGCCTCGTCTAACGAAGTTCCTAAACCCTCCCCGGAGCTGAGACTCCGACCCTCCCATAAATGGGAGGGTGACTCGCGTTGCGAGTTGATTTGAAGAAGAGTGTGACAGCAAAAGATGTGGGTAATGGTCAGCCTTCCAGGGCCGTGGTCTCGCACGGTTCACGTTTTGGTCTAGTTCCGCGCGCTATTTCTTTACGCCGAAGGCGTTGCGACTAAGTGCGGGTCGCTAATCACAGACGTACTTGCTTTGGTAAACCCGCCATCGGCTACTCTCTAGATATGCGAAAAACTCGTCGGCTTTAACATGACACTTCTAATCTTGGAGACAGTGCCTTTGTAGCGCTCGAGTCCCTTCATTTTCTGCCATTCGGGATGGACTTTAAAAGCGTCCCAATGTTTCTTGTGGGCTTCTGCATCGTCGGCAGAGAGCATGTAGGTGAGATTTGGAACGTCGCTGGAGATTAGTGTCTCGCCGAAGAAGACCGGTGCCATTTCGACGTCTTGCATCACTTTGATTTCGCCCTTGTTGAACATCTCAACTTTGCGGCGAGCGGCGTGTTCGTTGTGACTTTCATAGATGCGCAATTCAAAGATACGCGGAGCCTTCTCTTTTGATTGTGAAGGCAATTGAAGAACTGGCAGTCCGGCAAAGGACTTCATCAGTCGACTTTCGATCCGCACGAAACTTGGATCCTTCAGTGGTTGAGCGAAATATTCGGCGGCAGCTTTTTGGTAACCCTGATCCCTTTCAAGTTCACCGTTTACCATCCCAAACATTTCCAGTGAGGGATAAGTAATGAGTGTATAGAAATCGAACTGCTCTTCGTCGATAGGTTGAAAGACGCCGACGATGTCCATTCCTTGTCTATTGAGGGCGGGAACTAAAGCGTTTTTTAAATAGGCTGCCACGATCTTGGCTTTTTCGGCCGAGCTAACTCGATGGATTCGGAGCTCGAAGTAGTCTCGTTTGGTAGGGACCGGATGCTCGTCCGCAGTGGATTGTTGCGAAAAAGTCGTTAACGCTGAGGCTCCAGCGGTTGCTGCAACTGTCGTCTGCAAAAACTGGCGGCGTCGAATCGATTTTTCTTTATCACTCATCGGTGTGGCTCCGTGTTAAAATTGTTCGCGCTTCAGCGGGGCTCTAGCGACGGGAATTATTACAGATCTGGAAGCTGGACGCTCGTCTTGGATATTGATTCCTAAGAAGTGTAAACGGCTTTCACTCCCTCCGGACAAGCTGCTAGGTGTGTCGTAAGTTTCTAGGTTCAAATGGCTTGCGGTTCTACTGCGGTCGCCCGCAGGATAAAACGTGACTTTTTTTAAATTTTTCGCTACACTGATACCAGTGGCCCAAGAGCTAAAGTTTCGACTCTTTTCCGCGACTTATCCACAAAAGACACCTTCCTTGTCATGGGCCGCGAGAGGAACACAGAGGATGGCCCCCCAATCTTGTCGTGCTGGCGCTACGGATGTAGCCAATCTAAGAACTCGTCAACGCAAGCGAAACCGTGCTAAAAAACTGTGCCTTGAACCACTGGAAGATCGTCTCTACCTCGATGGTAGCGGTCTCTGTATTAGTGAGTTTCTTGCAGTCAACGATTCGACTGTCGACGACTATGTGAATCGCTTCTCCGACTGGATTGAGATTCACAATACCTCGAATGATGACATTGATCTCGCTGGATACTATCTCACCGACGACACTCTTGCGCTAACCCAGTGGCAGTTTCCATCCGTCAATTTGGCGTCCGGTGATCATTTGCTCGTCTGGGCATCGGGAGACAATCTTACCGATCCAGCGTCGGAGCTTCACACCAATTTTAAACTCACTAGTGGCGGTGAGTATTTGGCGTTAGTCGCACCGGATGGCATGACTGTAGTTCACGATTATACGTCCACCAACGGCGGCTTCCCCGAGCAGTTTGGCGATATTTCCTTTGGCATCGCCAGTGACGGAAGTGAAACGTATTTTCTGAATCCAACGCCAGTAGCTCCCAATGCAGGACCGACCGTTCCAGATGCTACTCCGCGAATCCTGGTCAATGAAATCAATTATCATCCGGATAGCGAACAGCCAGCTGACGAGTTTATTGAATTTTATAACGCTGGTCTTTTGGACGTCGATATTTCCGGATGGGAAATTAGCCGTGGCGTTTCGTATGTCTTTCCGCCGACCACCACACTAGAAGTTGGCGAATATCTGGTGGTTGCTGCGGACATGGTTTCGTTTCAAGCGAACTATCCCGGAGTTACGAATGTCGTTGGACCTTGGGATCCAACCACGGAACTCAATGACGGCGGCGAAGAGATTGAATTATCCGACGAGACGGGCACTCGAATTGATCGCGTGACCTACGCCGACGAAGGCGATTGGTCGGTTCGAGCTCGTGGGCCAGACGACCGCGGACATCGCGGTTGGATTTGGCAATCGTTGCACGATGCTGGAGGCCATTCGGTCGAACTGGTTAATCCCGTGCTGTCGAATCGACAGGGGCAAAACTGGGAGGCGAGCGTAATTGTTGGCGGAACTCCGGGCGTAACGAATTCAGTTGCTTCAAACGATATCGCGCCACTGGTATTGGATGTATCGCACAGTCCACTCATTCCAAGTTCGAGCGATGTCGTCACTTTGACCGCTGAGTTTAGAGACGAGTTGGCTGGGGTAACGGCGTCGGTTTTCTATCGGTTGGACCGAACTGGAAACACCGATCCGTTTATCGAAGTGACGATGGCGGACGATGGACTCAACGGTGACCTGTTGGCAGGCGACGGAATTTTTTCCGCTCAACTGCCTGCGCAAGCGGATGACGCGATTGTCGAGTTCTACGTTTCCGCGACCGATGTGGGAGCCAATCAGAGAATATGGCCAGAACCGACGTTGTTGGAAGACGGCATTAACTTTGGACAAGTCACAAACCTGCTTTACCAGGTCGACGACACCTACACTGGAAATCTCGTCGCTGGCGACCGCCCGATTTATTACGTCGTTATGACAGAGGACGAGCGAGCGGAGTTGGCGGAAATTGGCGATGGTCCATCATCGGAGGCGGAGAGCAACGCTCAGATGAACGCCTCGTTCTATTTGCTCGACGGAGCCGGTGAATCAGTTAGATATCGGTCGGGGATTCGCAATCGCGGTAGTTCATCTCGAGTCGGTCCGCCCAACAACCAGCGAGTGAACGTCGCCAGCGACAATCCGTTGCGTGGATCGACGGCATACACGTTCAATGCGCGCTATCCACAGTCGCAAAGTTTTGGCTCTGTGATTTATCAAGCAGCGGGAATCGCTACCGAAGATACTCGACCTGTGCAACTGCGAGTCAACGGAGAGAACATAGCCAGCAGTGGTTCCATTCAATACGGCGGTTACGCTCACGTCGAAGTTTTGAATAGCGATTGGGTTCAAAATCATTTTCCCAACGACAGCGATGGCAATCTGTATTCAATTCGCGACGCCCCGTCCCAGCAAGGTGATCTCCGCTACGAAGGACCCGACCCAGGTCCGTATCGCGATACCTATTTCAAGCAGACGAACCAAGAACTCGACGATTGGTCGGACTTAATCAACCTCACCAATGTGTTGAACAACGCGACCGATGAAAACTTTTTTGCGGAAGTCAGCCAGCTCGCCAATCTGGAAGAGTGGTTTCGTTTCTTCGCGGCCGATACGTTGATCGCGAACGCAGAAGGGGGGTTACCCACCGGACGTGGCGACGACTATACGATGTATCGAGGCACCATCGACACGCGTTTCATGTTGATTCCACACGACTTGGATACGGTGTTGGGTGAAGGCGATACTGGTTTCAATGCGAGTCGCTCGATCTTCAATTATGAAAACGTCGACGGCATGGCTCGACTGTTCACCAATCCCGAAACAGTCCCGCTATATTTCAAATACCTCTTGGAACTCAGCGATACGGTATTCACGCCGGAATTCATGGAGCCGCTGGTTGACCAAATCCTCGGCGATTGGGTTCCCGCAAGCAGAACGGATCAGATCAAATCGAATGCGCTGGCGCGAGTTGCCTATGTAAAGAGTGTCGTTCCAGTCGATCTGACCGTGGTCAGCGGGCTAGCTCAAGTCGGTCCGAATTCGATTTATCAAACGACGGATACGACTGTCTTGCTGAGTGGTGAATCTCATGCCGCCGATACGCGCAGTGTTCTCGTCGACGGTCAGTTGGCGAACTGGAATGCTCGAGACGTTCAATGGTCGCTCGATAATCTCACCTTGAATCCGGGTTTGAACACTCTGCTCGTTCAGGCGTTTGACGCCACCAACGGGAATGGCAATCAAATCGACCAGGCGACGATTGAGATCTGGTTCGACGATGGTGATCAGACCGATGTCCGCACGTTTTACGATTCCATTCCGACAGAAATCATCGCCGCGGATAGCGAGTGGAATTATTTAGATGACGGCAGTGATCAGGGCACGGCTTGGCGGGAGCGAACGTTTGACGATAGCGCGTGGAGTACGGGTACCGCTCACTTCGGTTTTGGCGAGTCAGATCAAACCACGTTACTTACAACGGGTTCGACGACTTACTATTTTCGTCAGTCATTTGATGTTGCCGATCTCGATACCGTGCTCGGATTGGGATTTAGCGCCCTCCGCGACGATGGGATTGCGATCTACTTAAATGGCTTTGAAATTGGCCGCGATAATCTGATCGCGGACGCGGCGTTCGACGATACGGCTGATTCCAACATCGCCGGTGCGAACGAGCCGATCCCGTATGCAGCAACCATTGATATAGCTTCGATACCGGACGGTGCATTGTTGGCGACGGGCAACGAATTGGCTGTTGAGATTCATCAATCCGCCGTCAATATGATCGACATTAGTTTTGAAATGACATTGGATCTGCTCGTCGAGGACACGGGTTCGTGCCCAGCGACCGATTTCCATTGGACCGCCGCGGATGGGCCGTATCACGTCCTTCGCGATCTCGTCGTGCCCAGCTGTTCCAGTCTGACGATCGATCCTGGCGTTTCCGTCTTCTTTGAAGAAGGGACCGGACTTGAAGTTAACGGAACGATTGACGCTCAAGGGACAGCACTGGACCGGATCAGATTTACGAGTGTTCCGGATGCGCCGTTGGTTCCCGATGTGCCCGGCTCGGTCGCTCTGCCTGACGCACCACCGAAATGGCGTGGAATCCACCTCGTCGACACGATCAGTCCAGTTAACATTATCTCCTTTGCCGATATCGAACACGCTCAGGACCCCGAAGACAACTTGGGTTCTATTGGTGCAATTGATTCCGAGATCATTGTCGACAGCGTGACTTTTTCGAGCACGCATCTGCGGATGTTCTATTCGGATCAATCATCAGTGATTATTCGAAATTCGGTGTTCGCGGATATGTTCGCGGAAAACGAGCACGCTGATGCACTTGGTTTGGAGAATATCGCGGAGCACATCAAAGGCGTTGGTAATCCGCGAGCTCACTTTATAATCGAAAACAATGTGTTCGGGACTAACAAAGGACACAACGATATCATCGACGTCGATAGTGCTCGCCGTCCCGCGCCGATCGTACAGATTATTGGTAACTACTTTTCTGGTGTTGGCGATGAATTAATCGACTTGGGCGGCGAAGTGTTTATCGCCGACAATGTTTTCACGAACGTCTTTAAGGACGACGAAACGTCCGATCTGGGATTCGCGAATGCGATTTCCACAGGCGATCGCGGATCGAACACGACGATCAGCGTCGTGCGCAATGTTTTCTACGAAGTCGACCACGCGGTAAACTTGAAAGTCGACACGTCCGCGATTTTCGAGAACAATACTGTCGTCAATATTCACGCCGATTTTATCGACGATCATGGCAATGAAAACGTCGCCTCGGCGTTGAATTTTTACGTCGACGAACCGGGCGCTCAACCCGGTGACGGTGCCTATGCCTCCGGGAATATTTTCCTCGATGTTCCCCGAGTGATCGGAATTGCGGACTTGCCAGTGGGTACGTCTACACCCCTTCAGTTGGAACAGAATTTTCTGGATGCGAACGCAGCTGCGACCAGCGTTGGACTGCGGCCCGGTACGATTCTCGATTTAGGCAGTGGCAACCTAGTTGGCAATCCGCTGATTAAAGATTTAGTTGGGCTCAATTTTCAGTTGCGAGACTCGTCGACCGCTCGAGCTACTGGTCCGTTTGGACAGGACTTCGGCGCACTAGTTCCCGATGGAATTTGGATTAGCGGACAACCTGCGGGCGCTACCTTCGCAACAGACTCGCAAATTACGGTCGGCGGGCCAGGATATTTTGCATTCCAGTATCGCGTCGACGGTGGACCGTGGTCGGCTGAAACTGATATAGGTAACGGCTTCGTAGCGAATGCCACTGTGCGAGAGGCGACAATTTTTCTGACCAACTTGGCTGTCGGTCAACATTTGCTGGAAGTGATCGGCCAGGATTTTGCCGGCAACTGGCAGACCGTTCCCACCGCGGCGACTTGGACAGTAGTTGCGGTCAACGAGCTGCCCGATTTGATCGTCATTAACGAGATTTTGGCGTCAAACCGATCTGCGAATCCTCTGGGAGCGACGTTCCCCGATTACATAGAGTTGACGAATCTTGGACCACAGCTGGTCGATATTGGTGGCTGGACCATCGCGGACAGTGCCTCGGCAAACGGCGCGTTTACTTTCCCTTTGAACACGACCATCGAGTCGGGAGGCTTCCTCGTTCTCTACGCCGATAGTTTGGTCCCGCAAGCAAATGAACTCCACGTTGGATTTGGCTTGAACGACAACGGCGAAGGGATTTACCTTTTTGATGGTGTCTTGGCCAATGGAGCAGCGGAAGTTGATCGCGTTGAATTTGGCTTGCAGATTCCCGACTATTCCATTGGCCGTCGGCCAGATGGCGTTTTTGATCTGACCGTTCCAACTCCGGCCGCGGAAAACGTCACTCAACCACGGGGCGATTCAGGCGGTCTCGTCATCAACGAATGGTTTACTGGCGGGCAATACGAATTGTTCGAGACGATATTTACTGACGATTTCGTCGAGCTCTTTAATAGTTCTGCGCTTCCTGTCGCGTTGGGAGGAATGCAGTTAACAGATGATCCGGTCGATGCCCCCGACAAGCATACGATCGCGGCATTGAGTTTTATTGCACCAACCGGTTTAACGGTCTTTACGGCCGATCGAAACACTGCGGCGGGACCAGAGCACCTTAACTTTGGACTGTCGTCTCAGGAGGGTTGGATTGGTTTGTACGAAGCGGACCTCACGAATATCGATTTGGTTCACTACGGTCCGCAGACTGACAACTACTCGCATGGTCGTTCGCCAGATGGTGCAACGGACCTTGCATTCTTCGCACAGCCGACGCCTGGTGTCGATTCGAGTCCTCCGACGATTCCCGAGCGACTACGGATTACGTTAGTCAGCGATAATCAGAACACTCTCGAATGGAACGAATCGGTCGATCCGGAAACTGGTGTGGCGCTATATCGTATCTACCGAGATGGTACTGCGATTGGGACGACGACCGAGTTGATGTTTTTCGACACGACTGTTGTACCCGCTGGATCGTACGTTTATCACGTGACCGCTGAAAACAACGACACCATTGAAAGCGGTTTCAGTAATGCTGCCAGGACCGATGGCGATTTAACGCCACCCTCCATTCCTACTGAAGTGCGAGTTGTCATTGGGACCAGCAACGAAGTCGAATTGACGTGGCTGCCTTCGGTTGATCTCGAGAGCGGAGTGTTCGATTACACCGTCTATCGCGACGGCGTCCCGATTGGAAATACGGTGACGGCCTCGTTTATCGACGCATCGGCTGCGGAGACGGAAATCGTTACCTACACGGTCGCAGCAACGAATAACGATTTGATCATTAGTGATCGAAGTGAGGTCGTGTTATTGAGCCGACTTCAAGATGGTAGGAACCCAAACGAAGGCTATGCCGGCACCAGGGACACGTGGATCGACGCTAATAACGTCGCCTCGTCAAATGGTAACGACGACCTGATTTCTATTGATGGAGAAGACCCGCTCGAGACGCTCGGACTGATTCGCTGGGACCTTTCCGTAGTGCCGCTAAACGCCGTTATTCACGCGGCGTCGATAACGGTGACGAAATCGAATCATAGTTCTTCTCTGGAGTACAGTATTTTCGAGGCGCTACGCGACTGGTCGGAAGGGGAGGCGACTTGGACGGAGGCTTCTGCTGGAGTTTCCTGGGAAGCCGACGGCGCGAGTGGTGCTGCCGACCGAGGTGCGGAAGTGCTTGGAACGATCGTTTCTAATTCGTTGGGGACTCACACCTATGAGTTGAGTGCGAGCGGCGTGGCTCTACTGCAAACGTGGCTTTCCAACTCGAGTTTGAATCGCGGCTTTATCATATCCAATCCCAACTCGTCCAACGGTTTTGAGTTTGCTTCGAGAGAAGGCGGCGTTTCCAGTAGTCGTCCGCAGCTTTCGATTGGTTACACCGTCATTGCCGATACGACTCCGCCCGTCGGACCGACTCAAGCATCTGCAAGTGACGACGGAGCTTCTACGATCTCGTTAACGTGGGATGTGGCGGTCGATAACGATAGCGGAATCGGATTTTATCGAGTCTATCGCGACGGTGCTTTCATTGGCACCTCGACAAACCTTAGTTACAACGATGACCTGCGGGTTGCTGGTACCGACTACTCGTATCAAATCCAGGCGGTGAACGGCCAAGGGATGGACGGCGAATTGACCGACGCCGTCGTACACTCCATCGTTGTCGACGAAACACCTCCACCAGCTCCGGCAAACTTAGCGACAGCCGACGATGGCTTCTCGACGATTTTCCTGACTTGGAATGCCGTGGTCGATGGTGAATCGGGAGTGATCGGTTATCGAGTTTTCCGCGATTCCGTGCTCCTCGATGTCGTCACTCTGACGAGTTTTACTGATACGTCGCGACAGGCTGAGGTCGAGTATAGTTACGAGGTGATTGCGATTAATGGTCAGAATCAAGACAGTGCCACCAGCGCGCCGGCTGACCACACAATTATTCCGTTGCCTCAACAGCTCGTGTTGGCGACTCGCGATTCCTACCTGCCGGGAGTTCCGGTCTTAGTGCGATTGGACGTACGCTTGCCCAACGGTGAAACGAACCGAGATATTTGGGATTCGACCGCGACGCTTACCGCCAGTGATCCCAGTGTATTGATCACGGACCCCGAAACGGGCGCGGCTGTCGATACCGTGACACTGTACAACGGTCGCGGAAGCGTACTGGTCAACTTGGCGGGCGGCGGCGACTTCACTCTGACGGCGGACCACGGTGGCTTGATTGCTACGAAAGATCTCGTTTCGCTCGAGGGTCAGCCCGAGACGATTCTGTCGGGGACGATTCCCGATTCGCAAACATGGTCTGGCATCATTCGAGTGACGGGAAACATTCTCGTTCCCGTGGGTGACAAGCTCACGATTTCTGCCGGTACGCTCGTGTTGGTCGAAGGGGATGCGGTCGGGACCGAAACGGGAAATAAGATTGAGATCGAGGGCGAGTTAGAAGTCCAGGGCACGTTACAACAACCTGTTACTATTACATCGACAGATTATGCGATGCCTTGGGGGCACCTCGATGTCGATGGTGGAACTGCCACGTTGGACTACGCTGTTCTAAGTCGCGCTGGCAACGCGCCCCACATGGGGCACACCAGTTCGGGAGCAGCGATTCGGATTCGCGATGACGGCACGTTGACTTTCCGAAGTGGTTCGGTCGCCGATACTCGCGGAAAGATTTTGGAGTCGACTCTAGGGACCGCGGTCATGGAGAATTCACTCTTCACTCGCGCCGCGATGGGGCCTGAGTTTGACGACACGGGCGTTCAGTTCATAGACAATTGGATCGTCGAGATGGCGGGCGTCTATCACGATGATGGAGTTGTGGACGACAACGACGGAATTTATTTCCACTCGTCGCTCAACGGAGATGAAATCCCCATCAGCGGTGGAGTGTTGGCAAACGTTCAAGACGATGGCGTCGACTGGTTTGCCGCCGATGTGATCGTCGAAGACTACATCGTTCGCGACGCCCCCGACAAATTAGTCAGTGGAACTAATGGGCATAGTTCCATCACCTCGACGCTGCTAGTTAACGGTGGAACCGGCATTAAGTTAGACGACCTGCAAGGCGGCACGGCGAGTCTATCGTTGGATCGCGTGACGATTGCGAAGGTTGACACCGGATTGTTTGGCGACGATGTCGGCGGAAACTCGCCAGGCAATGGTACCGGCTCCATCGTGAACACGATTATCCAGGTCAATAACGGTGGAGATCCGATTGATTGGGAGTTTACTTCGACTGGACTGACCGTTAACTATTCGTTATTGAGTGAGGATTGGAATTTCGCAGGTTCTGCCAATAACCTAAACGTCGACCCGTTGTTCGTGGCTGATGCTAATAATGATTTTCGCTTGCAGCCGAGCTCCCCTGCCATCGACAGCGGCGATCCAAACTCGACCGCTGATCCAGATGGATCACGGGCTGACATGGGCGTATTCCCTGTGTTCTCGGTGCGGGCACCAGAGGTGTTAACGGTCACGATTAACGGCGCTCAAGCTGACCCAGCCGATCTGCCCAAGGGGGCGCAACCAACATCGTACGAGCTGCAGCGAAGCGATATCTTTTCGCTGGTTGTTGAATTCAACGACCCCGTTAACATTACCGGTAGCGATATTGTGCTCACGAATCTCGGCGTCAACGCACCCGTCGATCCAGATCAAATCATTCCCGTTGAAAACGGTCAAATTTCCACGAGCGGAAGTGTGGTCACGATCAGCTTCGCACCAGACGATCTACTAGCCGGAGTTTATGAACTCGAGTTGCTGCCTACGATAACCAGCGTTAATTCAGGCACGCCGTTGGACGGCAACGGCGATGGGAATACGGGCGACTCGTATGTCATGCAAGGCAATTCGACGAATCGGTTCTACCGACTCGAGTCGGAGTTCAACGGCGACTTCGGAGTCTCTGTTTTCGACTTCTCGACGTTCAGTTATTGGTTTGGTCTCGATACGACGCTGGCGCCGCTATACGCCGATTTGAACTTCGACGGTGGTGTGAGTGTTTTCGACTTCACTATTTTCTCGAACAACTTCTCCAAGCAAGTGATCTTTCCAAACGCATTCGCCAATATCGCGGTTTCACCACCGTTAGAGAATATAAGGATCGAACCCGCTGTCGACGAGGTTGCAGTTGGACAGTCCCCCTTGGCCGAAGTGGCACTGCAGGAACTTTTACGAGCCGATTCCCACCCAGACACTGCTCGATTCGATCTCCAGATGGAATCTGAAAGTGACTTGGACTTGGTCGCGTTGAACGAAGATCTTCTCGATGTTGAGTCTTTTGATCGAGCGATCCTCGAACTGCTTCGAGACTGGCAACGTCCGCTTTAAGACTTTGGCGGTGCGAACTTCACTTTCTCAATCAATTTTACGATCGTGTCACCGTCTCGATAACCGCTCGCGGCCGTGACGGCTGCCATCGTATGCTTGTAACTCAATTGAGTGTCTGCCTGAATGGTTAGGGAAAACTCTGACCGTGTTGCGACGTCGACGGATTCGACAATGCGACGGAGTTCTTTATGCACTTGTACGATTGAATCCATCGGTTTGTCGTTCAGTCGGATTGCCTTCAGACCTCCCGATTCATCCGAATTGAGGAGTAATTTGATTTCGGGCGCAATCTCGATTGGTCCCGGAGCGACTCCCACTGGCATCGAAATGCTCAAATCGCCCTCGATAGGTACGATTTGAAATGTCATTACGAAGAAGACGAGCAATATGAAAACCATGTCGACCATGGCTGACATTTCTAACTTCGTTTCGGTGTCGGTAGTGCGTGCGCGGAATTTCACAAATGGTCTCCCGAAGAAGAATATGGGCTCCTGTAACACGGTCGTGCTACCGTGATTTCGCAGCTTGCTAATTCGATTATTTCGAAAAAGCGGTGTTTTTCCTGCCTCGATAGTTGCTAGCAGTAGTCGACATTGTTCGAGCGAGCTTGCTTTGGTACTTTTTCCCGGCAATTTCGATCGTCGTTACTACTGCCAAGCCAATGATAAAACTTCAATCAACATTACTTTTCGCGCTATTGCTGTTTGCTTGTACGTCGGGATATGCGCAGCTTGAATTGAATCCCGCGACGGGCGGGCAAGAGGGGCAAGTCCAAGGGCAAATCAATAACGGGCCAACTGATAACGGGCGAACTGATAACGGGCAGGGCAATGAGTTGCGTTCCGAGCGGGGCGCACCTTGGTCGCAAAAGGCGGCGGTCGATGCCGTTGAATCTCAGCGGCCAACGTCGAACCCTCAATCTTCCACTAGTCGGCCAGGCAGTTATCCGGCAGTCAATGCTCGGCCAGTCAATGCTCGGCCAGTCAATGGTGGGCCTAATCCGCCAGCGCAAACCAATACAGCTCAGCCTACCAATGGAGAGCCGACAGGTGCTCAGCTATTAGCCGATGCCGAAGCTCAGTTGCAACGAGCGAAGCGAGTGGCAGAGAATAATGGCACCGATGTCCCGGATGTGTTACAGCGCGAAGTCGACTTGCGAAAACGGACTCAGGGCACGCTGGCGCAACAAGAGGCGGCGCAGTCGCAATCGCAGGAGCTGACAACCCGACTCGATCAAGTCAACTCGGCACTTGAGAGTTTGCGGAAAGTCGGGCCAGAGGAGCAGAAGCCCTATTCCTTCTTATTGCTGGACCATCTTCGGGATGACCTGACTGCTCAGGTGGATCGCGAGTCGACAACGAAGGCGACATTAGAAAGTTCGGAAGCCGCAGTCATTCGCGCCAAAGCGTTTAGTGAGGAAAAGGAAAAACAGCTAAGACTTGGCAATGAAGAACTCCAAAGCAGCAAGGACGCTGTCGAAGTTTCAAAACTGACCCGAGACGTTCAACTGGCGGGGCTCGAATCGAAGCTGGCCAGTGATGTGTTGACGTTGCGACGAATGGAGCGGTCGAACGAGCAGTTGCAGCAAACCGTACTAAGTGCCCAGGTCGAAATGCTTCGAGAGAAGATTCGCTGGATTGAAAAATCCGCGGTCTTTTCCGGCGAGGATTTGCAAGATCAGACCGTCGAGTTGGACAAGCGGGAATCGGATTTACAGGAGTCGTTGCGAGCGGCCGAGTTTAACTTGCAGTTTGCCGAAGTGGAATTGTCGGAAGCCCGTAAGCAGGTCGAAGGAACGACCGAGCAGGCGGCGGAGCTGCGTGAGAAACTCGCATCGAAACAAACGACGCGGCAGTTGTACCAAATGCAGGTGTCGTTGTTAAACTCGCGGCTGCAACGCTTGGCGACGGATCGAGAAACGTGGAGTCGCCGCTATAAAGTGATCACTAGCGCAGCATCCCCCGAAGAGGCGATTACTTGGGGCGACGAGACGACCACTTGGCTAGAGCAACTCGAACGGGAGAAGCGATTGGAGCAACTGAGAGTCGATCAGTTGCGTCAGGAAATTGCGGGCGTGGAAGCTAAGCTGCAAGGAGTAGACCCTTCGGCAGGAAATACGCGGGCCTGGGTCGAGCTACAACGCGATCGATTGAGTGAGCTCATCCAAGTCCACGATGCGAATATCGTCGACATCGAAGGCTCGCGGCGGATTCACGACAAACTGAGACAAGAAATCTCTGGTAACGTCCGCGAGTGGTCACTCGGCGAATGGTATGGCTGGGCTCGGCACCATTTCGGCGAGTTGTGGAACACCGAAATCGCCCGAGTGGATGAGCATCCAATAACAGTCGGCAAAGTGATCGTCGGTATCTTGCTGATTTTCTTCGGCTTCTTGCTGTCTCGGTTGTTGGCAAAGACACTGGGCAAAAGGATGCGGACGGGTCGCATTCGGATGCACGAAAGCGGAGCCTCTGCAGTACAGCAGATCTCGTTCTATGTTTTGTTCGTTTGCTTCTCCTTAACTGCTCTGCGATTTGTTAACGTTCCTCTGACGATGTTCACATTTCTCGGTGGTGCCATCGCCATCGGAGTCGGTTTTGGTAGTCAGAATATTATCAATAATTTCATCAGCGGTCTCGTTCTGCTGGCCGAACGCCCGATCAAGGTTGGCGACCTGATTCAAGTTGGCGAACTCTACGGAAATGTCGAAGAGATTGGCGCTCGCAGTACGCGGATTCGGACCAGTGACAATTTAGAGATTATCGTTCCCAACAGTCGATTCCTGGAGTCCGACGTCATTAATCTGACTTTGGGCGACAATCGCTTGCGCACGAAAGTGGCCATTGGAGTCGCATACGGCTCGCCAACTCGCAAGGTCGAAAAACTACTTCTGCAAGCGGCCTCTGAAAACAGTAAAGTGTTGACGACACCCGACGCATTCGTTTGGTTCAGCGATTTTGCCGACAACTCGTTGAACTTCGAGTTGCACGTTTGGGTGCGAGTGCGGACGCTTGGCGAGCGATTGTCGGTTGAAAGTGAGTTGCGATTTCGGATCGACGAACTGTTTCGCGAAGGTCAAATCGAGATTGCTTTCCCTCAACGCGATATCCACTTGGATACGGTCAAGCCGATCGAAGTGAAGTGGGTCGAAGAAAAAGAGCGGGCCGCTTGAGCTACGCTTTCCAGACGTAGTCCTTCTGTTTGCGAAACCCGTCGATCTTAATGGAACCGTCCGCGTTTACTTCCAAAATGGAATAGGCGCTGTTCTCGTCTCCTGATCCCTCCACCATGGCGACCATTGTGCAGTAATGGATCCCGTTGATATCGTGGTATTCGTTCGCGTGACTGTGCCCTTGGAACACGGCGACCACGTTACCCGCTTCCTCAAGTATCTTCCGCACGTCGGGAGAGTTCTTCACGCCGTGTGCATTGGTGACATCCAATCGTTGGTGAGCAAAGATCACGGTCTTCTTGTCCGTGTCCGCCAAGTCTCCCTTGAGCCATTCCAATTCTTTTGCGGGGATCGCAGTGTCTGTCCACTTAAAGTTGTCGTGGCCATAGGACTCGCCATCTTTGCGGAAGCAAGCATCGAGCACTACAAAGTGAACGTTTCCCTTGTCGAAAGAATAGTACGAGTCGCTTTGCTCGACGGCGCCGAGAAACTCCTTTTTGTCCAGCGTCGTCACACAATGGTTGCCCAGCACGTAGTGGTTTTCTGCCGAAATCGAGCCGAAAACTTTGTTGATGGTTTTGAGGTAGGCGAGTTCCTGGTCGATGGAGGCAGCGGCATCAATGAGATCGCCAAGTTCCACGACGAAATCAAGTTTCGCGTCCTCAAAGGCGGTTGCGGCTTCGGTAAGTTTTTTAAGTGACTCGCGGTAGTGGCGACTGCCGCCATTGGGCTTGTCTGCATAATGCAAGTCCGTGACCATACCAAGCCTGATCGATTTTTTCGATCCTTCAGCCGACATCAGCAGTGACGCTTGGCCCAGCGGTAATGCAGCCGTTCCCAAAAGCAACGCACCACCGCGCAAAATCGCTCGTCGTCCAATACGATATTCTTCAGAGTGCATCTGCTAGTCCTCTTCGTCTCGTCGGATGTTACAAAATGGTAATTCGGTTATTAGGCGAGTGACGCCAACATTAGTTATACCTGTTTGGCGTACGTCGAGCTGAATCAATTTTCGCAAAGTAACCAATGTATCCACGGCGGAATCGGTCGTTTGGGTCCCCGTTAGTTCAAGCCGTCGCAGTTTTTTTAGGGTGGCGAGTGCCTCGAGTCCTTTGTCGGTGACGGTCGTATTGCTCAAGTTAAGTACTTCGAGATTTGGGAGTTGGGCGACAAGACCTAGTGAATTGTCGTCGATATTCGTTGCGGATAAGTCGAGCCAATTCAAGGTTGGCAATTGGTCTATTTGACTTAGCCCAGCTGATGTAACTTCGGTGTGGCTAACATCGAGTCTCGTTAGATCGGGCAGTTCGCGGATTCGCAGCAAAGCGTCGTCGTCAAAATTGCAATTCGTTATCCGGATGGCGGTCAGTTGCTTTATCGAAACCAACACTTCAATTCCCGTGGTCGAAATCGAAGTTTCCGAAAGGTGAATGCCATTGAGAAAGTGACATTGTTGGAGGGCTTTCAATCCGTCTGCAGAAATCTCACAATTCACAAGTTTGAGAGAGTTGAAGTATTGAAGCCTTGTGCATCCAGCAAGTTCAGTGGAGCTTAACTCGGCATAGGAAATCTCCAAGTGTCGCAAGTTATGTAAGAGCCAGACGTCGTCCAGTGAAATGGCTTTCGATTTTCCGTCGATGGTAACCGAGGAATATCGATCCAATGGATTCTTTTCGAGTTTTGCGCCACGTCGCTGGAGTCGCCAAGCGACGCTGTGGTGCGGCAATTCAATACCTGATAGGCCATCGTCGGCGGCGCCTGCTAGATCCGAAGAGTAAAACCTCTTGCGGTCGATCTCGATGGCGATGTTCTTCTGGTCGAGCAGGAAATGTTGATTGGTCATCCCCCATCTTGGATCGTAGACAAATAGCTTGTCACCGGGTTCGCCAATCGTTTCAAATATCTGCCGAAAGAGTCGCCGCGAATTTGGCAAAGGATAGGCCTGGTCGTTGTAGCCGTCGAGCCGTTTGACTCCGTCACCGGTGGTGTGATATGCCTGTGGCTTGTTACCGCTGTATAGTACGTGGGCGACGTAGGGATTGACGAGGTTGAAATAGAAACCGGCTGGAAGGATTAGAATTGCGGCTGCTGCGGCGTATTGCCAAAGTCGAGAAGTGATGGGCAGCTCTTGAGTCAGAATCCAACCTCCGACGACCGCGACGACAAAGTTCCAGGGCCAGACACTTGGGTTGTGATTTCGGACCAGTGGCGAAAGTGAGATGAGGACGCCTACGTGCAGCACAACGCAACCAATTGCGGCTCGTCGCGGAGCAAACACGGCTGCGATTCCGATCGCGATTTCTGTAACAGCGACTCCGATGGCAAATACAATGTGGCCATCGCCAACGTCGATGCCGCATCTGGCGAGGAAGTTCCAAGAGCCCGCGCCGAGCCAATCCGGCGAGAGTAGTTTGTGAATTCCCGTCCACGTCCACATCGCCGCAAGATACCAGCGACTAAACCAAAGTCCTTGCTGAAAAACCAATGCGAGTAATATGACGGTAAAGCAAATCATTTGCGGTTGAACGCGGTATTGGTCGTCGACGCAGGCGAGCGAAAAAATCACGGCATGAGCGATGGCACCAAATCGCGGACGCATGAGCGTGAGCCCCAAAGATGCGAGCAATAGAATTTGAAAAGGAAGTGGCGATAGCGAAATGAGGGGAAGGTTTACCGGCGACTCGCGATGGCCCCATAACGACCAAGTGATCAAGATGGTCAGAAATTCACAGGCAACGACAGTGAATAGCAGGCGATAGCGATATTCGTCGCCGTGTAAGGTAAACCGAGGTCCGTTCCCGTCGCGAAAAAGCGAACTCGCCGTTCCATTTTCGGTCTTATTCGGGACAGCGGTGGGCATTATCAATCTCAAACAGGGTGCGGGAAAGCCGGGGCGGTGATTGAGTTGCTCATTTATCGCCCTTCGGCGTCTCAATCTGTGTGAATCATATCCGCTTTCCACTTATACTAACATCTTGGGCTGCAAATGTTTCCAGTCGAAACCCGCACATTTTTCCAGCGCAGATTTTCTCCCTCTACTCGCCAAGAAATTGCCGAAATGCTTCCCCCCCAGCCCAATGTATTAGAAAACGCCTCCGACAGTCACAGCACGCGGAAAAGGCTTTCCCGTGCTAGTAAACGTCGAACGCGTCGCCAGCGACGAATTCTACTGGAAGCATTAGAGCGACGGTATGTTCTGGACAGCACGGTCGTTTTCAACGAAGTCATGTACAACCCGGTGGGCGGCGACGAGACTTTAGAATGGTTTGAGTTGCACAATCAGATGGCCGTGGACGTGGATCTTTCTGGGTGGCGAGTCGACGGCGGTGTCGAATTTGATATTCCAGAGGGAACAGTGCTGGCTGGCGGCGACTACTTGGTGTTGGCCAAAGACCCGCAGGCTCTGGAAACGGCGACCGGTTTTGCGGACTCGCTTGGACCGTTTACAGGCAATTTGTCTAATAACGGTGAAACGCTAGAACTTTACAGTCACTCAGTTTCCACAGTGACTCGAAATGGTGCCAACTTTGTCGGTGTCGCACCTTTGACAAATGATCAGTCGAGCCGACGTCTGATGAGTTCACTCAGCTACAACGACGAAAATGGCTGGCCGATCGCCGCGGATGGTTCTGGTGCATCGCTTGCGAAAGTGAATCAAGATGGCGGTGTCGATGTGGGCAATTGGACTCACAGCCCTCAGGTAGGTGGAACACCTGGACAGCGAAACTTCGCCGCGGAGATTCGCGAAAGTTCTGCAATCGCCGTTCTACCTGACTCGTCGGCTAACGGTAACGACGCAAGTCCAGTCAATATCTTCTTGACGCAAGACGACTCGGGGTTCGAGGGCGAAGCTGGTGTGTTCAACGGCGGTTCTTCGTTTGCTCAGATTCCCGTGAGCGTCAATCCTGCGACGAGACCTAGCGTGACAATGGGCGCTTGGGTATTGGTTACCAATATCAATAATCCAGCTCGACACGAAATCCTTTCCAGTGACAACGGAGGATTCGATCGCGCGATTACTGTCGATTCTCGAACTGGAGGAGCGGAGACTGGCGTCGCTCGGTACGGCGCATTTGGCGGGGCCAGCACGGGACTCATTAACGGTCCCGACGCCAGCACCAACGACGGCTGGACATTCATCACCGCTGTTTTTGAACCGGCCTCTACCACTCTTTATGTCGACGACCAAGTCATTGTCGGCGGCGCGACTCACGATGCCAGCCAAGCTTTTCTTCGCATTGGCAATCACCCCAGCAACATCGAATACTTTCAAGGTTTGATCGACAATGTGTTTGTCATCGACGGCGCGCTCAACGCTGCTGAAGTCGACACGATTCGTTTGGGCGGAGCCGCGGCAGTTGAAACGGTCGGCGGTGTAAATCTGTTGGGGCTATTCGAGTTTGAACCGGGCGACGTCGTTACGCCCTTCACCGAGCTCGAAGATACCTCGGGCAATAACCGGGACGCGACCGTTTCCAACGTTCTACCCGACGAACAGGGGGTCGAAGGCGGCGCTGGTTTCTTTAACGGAGCTACGACTTTTGCTCAGGCTCCCATCGACATTAATCCTGCTGTTTTACCTCAAGCGACAATCGGAGCCTGGGTTCGCGCCGACAACGTTTCCAATCCAGCTCGACACGAAATCATCTCTAGCGATAACGGTGGATTCGATCGCGCTATCAGCGTCGACTCAAGGTTGGGAACAGGCGAGACTGAAGTCGCCCGGTACGGAGCTTTTGGCGGAGCATCGACGGGGCTCGTAACCGGTCCAAATGCGAGCACCAACGACGGCTGGACATTCGTCGCCGCCGCGTTCAACGCCGATACCAGTCAGACTACACTCTATGTCGACGACCAAGTTTCTGTCGGCGGAGCTACACACAATGCCAGTCAGTCGTTCCTGCGGATCGGCAATCACCCATTCAATATCGAGTACTTTCACGGGCTGATCGATAACGCCTTTGTGTTCGACGATGTTTTGACGGCGCAGCAAATTACCGACATTCGCACCGGCGGCGCGGACGCGATTAAGTTGGTCGCTGGGCCAGAGCTTTTGGGGCTTTACGAATTTGAAGTTTCCACCACACCACCGCCTGTCGATATCGACTTGTTGGGACTGGCGTTGAACGAGGTAACGGCAGGGGGAGCAGGTTTTCAAGTCGAGTTGGTTTCGACGAGCGCAGGTCCGCTGCAACTCGAAAACCTGATTCTTCGCTCTTCCAATGAATCCAATCCCGACTTTGTCTTTGCCGCTCAAGAAATTCAAGCCGGCGAATTTGTAACGCTCGACGAAGCAGCGCTCGGGTTTTTGCCAGCGCCCGGCGAGCGGCTGTATCTCATCTCGACTGATGAAGCCGTCGTTATCGACGCCGCTCGAGTTAACTTTGATCCGCTCGGTCGAGTACCCGACGGGGTTGGCGACTGGGTTGTAACCACTCCAACCATCGGAACGAATAATATCGCCGATACGGAAACGGATTTGGTGATCAACGAGATCATGTACCATTCCTATCCCGTTCGAGCCGACGGCGTTCCCTATGCCACCAACGATCTCGAATGGATCGAAATTCATAACCGCAGTGCAACCGAGGTTGTCGATCTCACGGGCTGGTCACTCGCTGGCGGAATCGATTTCGATTTTCCCGCCAATCGAATGATTTCACCTGGCGACTATTTGGTCGTTTCCAATGACGCGACGACTTTGCAAACTGATAATCCGAGCGTCGCGGCAGACATACTTGGAAATTACTCGGGTAGTTTGGGCAACGGCGGTGAACTCGTTCAACTGCTCCAGCCCAATGGCAATGCTGCCGATGAGGTTGGGTATTTTGACGGCGGAAGCTGGCCATCTGCTGCCGACGGCAACGGTAGTTCGTTAGAACTACGCGACGCGAATAACGAAAATTCTTCTGGCGATGCTTGGTCGGCCAGCGATGAGTCTCACCAGGTTGCATGGCAGACTTACACATATCGGGGCACGGCCTTTGACGATGGATTGGGTCGCGACTTGTTCCACGAATTTGTCCTTGGGTTTCTCGACAGCGGGGAAGTTCTCTTGGACGATGTCGTCGTGCTCGAGGATCCCGATGGCGCCGCCACTTCGCTAATCCAGAACGGCAGCTTCGAGGGAGATAGTCTTGGGCAAGTTCCCGCGAGTTGGCGATTGATTGGGACGCATGGTGATCATGGCCAGAGCGTTGTCGTTACGGATCCAGATGACGGCGCCAACAAAGTTCTCCATCTAAAAGCGACTGGGCCAACGGAAGATAAACACAATCAAGCCAGTACTACATTTGCGGGTGGCCAACAGATCGATGTTGGGACTGAATACGAAATCTCGTTCAAAGCAAAGTGGCTCTCTGGCTCGAATCAACTTAACACGCGGCTCTATTTCAATTTCCTCCAAGAGACGACTTTGATTTCCGCTCCCAATGCTGGTGGAACTCCTGCCGCTGCCAATTCGCAAGCGGTCGCCAATGCAGGCCCTGTTTACGATCAGTTGAGTCATTCGCCCTCAGTTCCCGATGTCACTCAACCAGTAACGGTTAGCGTGGTTGCCGTGGATAGCGATGGTGTCGATACAGTTACGCTGCACTATTCGGTGAATGAAGCGGTGTTCCAAGCACTTGTAATGGCGCCCGATGGCGATCAGTTTTCGGCGGAGATTCCCGCGCAGACTTCAGGGGCGGTTGTGCAATTCTACGTCAGCGGTGATGACCAGCTCGGCGCCGCCGCGGTTTATCCGCCAGCCGGTGTCGATTCGCGAGCGCTTTACCAAGTTGACGATGGCCGGAGCAATTTTAGTCAGTTACACAATGTGCGAATCGTGATGTTGCCATCTGAATCGGCGTTTATGTACGACGCCGTTAATCGAATGAGCAATCATCGGCATGGCGGCACGGTCGTTTACGACGAAACGGTTGCTACTTACGACGTTGGCGTTCGTCTGAAGGGAAGTGCATTCGGACGAAATAACGGAACGGTGTCGGGGCTGAGCATGCAGTTTCCACCCGATCAGCTGTTTCGTGGTGTGCACGATACGGTATCGATTGAACGCAGTGGAGACAAAAGAGAGATACTTGCAAAGCACTTATTGAATCGGGCTGGCGACAATCTGTTTACTCAGTACGACGATGTGGCACATCTCATTTCACCCCGTCCCCAGGAAACGGGAACCGCCCTGTTGGCGATGTCGCGAACTTCCGATGTCTATCTCAATTCCCGTTACGGTAATGGAGCCTCGCAATCGTCGGTCTACAATTTTGAGCTGCTTTACACGCCGATTAATACGGTGGGTGGCAACCCCGAGAGTCCCAAGCTTTCCTTTCCGTATTCGCACGACAGAGGTCATCCCGATTTGGAAGATTTGGGCGACGATGCCGAAGCGTACCGTTGGAATTTTCAATTGCGAGGTGGGCGGGCGGCGGATAACTACGAACCGCTCGTAGATTTCGCCCAGGCCCTTTCGCTCAATGGACAGGCTCTTGAAGATGCGGTCGCCGAGGTGATTGATGTCGACCAGTGGATGCGAACTGTGGCGATGATGTCGATCAACGGCAACGACGATGTCTATACGCGTTTACACATGCACAACTTCCGAATGTTCCTGCGACCGGAAGATCAAAAAATCGTCGCGATTCCTTGGGACCTCGATCGCGCATTTCAACTCTCGACAACTGCACATCCATGGACTCAAACGGATTCGAATGGCGACGATAACAATTTGAGGAAAGTGGTCGAGCGGCCAGTGAACAATCGGTTGTTCTGGGGGCACGTGTTGGATATCGCCAATACAACTGCCAACTCGACTTACTTACAGAATTGGGCCAGCAACTATTCTTCGTTGACCGGTTCCTCCTATGCTGGGCGAGTTAGCTACGTCGATTCGCGGGTCGCTTTCTTACTTGGACAACTGCCTACCGCAGTTGACTTTGAAGTTACCACCAACGGCGGAAACGACATTACCACCGGCCAATCGTTCGTGACGCTCGAGGGGACTGGCTGGGTCGACGTTCGGGAAGTTCGGCTCGCCGGATCGCAAGATGCTCTTCCAATCGAATGGCTCGACGACCAACGCTGGCAAGTCGTACTGCCGCTCGCGTTTGGCGACAACTCGATCGAACTCGAGGCGTTTAATCATCAAGGCCACCCTGTCGGCACTGATTCATTGCAAGTCACCACTTCGGCGAGCAATCCGCTCGTCGGCGCATTGGCCGTGACCGAAGTGATGTACCATCCGGTCGATCCGGAAAGTGGTCCGTTCGAGTCGGCGGATATGGAGTTTCTTGAATTTATCAACGTCTCGGAGATCCCAATTCAACTGGACGGAATCGAGATTGTCGAAGGAGCCGAGTTTACTTTTGGGAATTGGCTGTTGCAGCCCGACGAATTTGTTTTGGTGGTGAGCAACCAGTCCGCGTTCGAGTCGCTCTATGGCGTCGGCCTTCCAATCGCTGGCGAATTCGTTTCCGGAAAGCTGAGTAACAGCGGCGAAGAGTTACACGTCGAAGACTCGGTGGGAACTTCGTTAGTTCGGTTCTCTTATAGTGATTCAAGTAGTTGGCCGGGGCGAGCGGACGGGAAGGGAAGTTCGCTCGAAGTAGCAAATGGGGGCGATCTAAATGACGGCGATACGTGGCGATCCTCGTCCGAGTACAGTGGTTCGCCTGGAGTTGCTGGGCTCGGTCCGATCAATGATATCGTGGTGAACGAAGTTTTGACGCATACGGACGTTCCGCTGAGTGATTCGATCGAACTGTACAACACCACCGACTCGCCGATAAATATCGGAGGTTGGTACGTAAGCGATTCGTGCAATGACTATCGCAAGTATCGCATCCCCGATAACACGATCCTCGATCGCGATAGTTATCTAATACTGACCGAAGCCGATTTTAACCCAACCCTTGGCGCGTCAATTACCGACTTCGCGCTGAGCGGTGCTCACGGTGACGAAGTTTGGTTGCTATCGGCCGAAGCGGATGGCACGTTGACTCGGTTTATGGATCATGTCGAATTTGGCGCGGCAGCCAATGGCGAAGCGATTGGGCGCTGGCCAAACGGCACGGGACGATTGACGCCCATGCAATCTCGCACATTTGGCGATTTCAATAGCGGCCCCAGAGTTGGTCCCGTTGTGATCAGCGAGGTAATGTACAACCCGCTCGACCCAGATGGAGTTGGTGGTGTCGATTCACTCGACCTCGAATTCGTGGAAATTCTAAATGACAGCGGCGGAGCGATCGACCTAACGAATTGGCTGGTGGCCGATGGAGTTGACTTTGGATTCGCCAACGGCTTGATGTTGGGCGACGGCGAGTTCTTAGTCGTGGCTGGCTTCGATCCTGCAGACACGGTTTTGCTCGACCAGTTTCGCACCTATTACGGCATCGACGCTTCCGTAAATATCGTCGGGCCGTTTGTTGGGAACTTGAATAATGGCGGAGAGCGAATACAGCTGTTCCGACCTGATATGCCGCCCATTGATGAGCCCAACTTTATTCCGTTGTTATTAGAAGATGAAGTGGAGTATGCGGCGGCGACGCCTTGGCCCGCCGATGCGGACACTGGCATCTACTCGTTGACGCGGCAGCAAAACCTCGAGTGGGGCAACGATCCCAATAACTGGTTAGCGCTGCCCCCAACTCCTGGTAGCGATTTCGCCGGTCCGCCACAAGTGTTCTCGTTTGAGTTGAATGTGGGAGAAGTCGATCCTCCCGATCTGCCGAAAGGTTCGCAGCCGACGAGCTGGCAACAGCAACGAAGTACTATCAACTCGATCGAGTTGAGACTTACCGACATCGTAGATTTTTCGCTGGACGATTTCGTGTTGACGAATCTAGGTGTGAATGCACCAACGGATGCCGACGTCGTCATCGACACCAATACCCTTCAGATGTCTCACGACCGAAATGTGATTCGCTTCGATATTGCGAACCATTCGTTGCCCGACGGAGTTTATCAAATTGAAGTGCTACCGACGTTGCTGTCCGCTGCGGGGCTGCCGATCGATGGTGATTCCAACGGCACCGACGGCGACGCGTATGTTGTCGATGGAGACAACGTCAATCGATTTTACGTGCTCGGAGCCGAATGGAGCGGCGACTTCGGCGTTTCCGTTTTCGACTTTACTACGTTCAGCTATTGGTTCGGCAGTTCGACTACGGTAGCTCCCGTCTATGTCGACGCCAATAGCGATGATGGAGTGAGCGTGTTCGACTTCACGACCTTTTCGGAAAACTTCGGTATCGGTATAGTTTTCCCCGTCGCATTTGCCTCCAGGAATGTTCAACACGGAATCGCTGGCGTAGGTGACGATGACGCCGCTGGCGAAGCCATTGACGATTGGGATTTAGCGTTGATGGAAGTCCTGATAGATTGGACGGAGTGATTGATGATTGATGATTGATGATTGATGATTGATG
>Ga0115002_10002303_pt1 | contig 25065 bp, 14 predicted proteins | sample ArcticOcean_MG_C_8_FD_89576 | JGI IMG/M metagenome (GOLD analysis project Ga0115002, IMG submission 89576) | Marine microbial communities from western Arctic Ocean - ArcticOcean_MG_CB11_86 | ecosystem: Environmental > Aquatic > Marine > Oceanic | place: Arctic Ocean: Canada Basin | collected... | reverse complement strand
CAATTTTCCGTCAGCTGAAAAAACAGGATCAAGGTCTATTGCAGGAGAGTTTATAACCTTCTCCTCACTTCCATTACGTAAATTATAAATTACAATCCAAGTATCAGACCCATTATCACGTACAAATGCAATGCGTGAACCATCAGGTGACCAACTTGGACGGAAGTCCATCGGTCCTCCTTTAGTAAGACGTTTTGCTATGCCTGTTTCGATATTAAGTAACCAAATCCAACCTCGTGATGAAAATGCTACTGTTAAATTATCGGGTGAGACTGAAGGGTCTATTGGCCCAATCGTAAGCGTTGGTAATTCGTATCCTTCAAGATAAACATGATGATTCATTCCAGTTATTTTTGGGTATCGGTTTGTCCATTGAGCAAAAATGATCGAACTCAGCAAACTGATTAGTAAAAATACTTGTTTTAAATTCTTCATGCTCTAAATGATACTATTTTATTAAAATGACTCAATTATATTATTTTTTCTTTAGTTATAATTTAGCGCATTTTCCAAACTGATTTTTAGATACAGGTGTATCTTTCTCGCCATACCATTTTAAAACACCGAGTAGTGCTTTTTTCATTTTTTAATAAATACATTAAAAATAAACCCCCAAAATTTTGGGGGTTTATTTTTAATGTAGAGTAAACTTTATCTTTGGAGGAATATTACTGAATAATATTTGGATTCCCATTAACTTCTACAGCAGGTAATTCCCAACATGTCAAAGTACCATACTCTGCACCAGTTTGGTCCAAACCCTCAGGATGAATAGAGCCAGCTTCACCAAGAAATGGAATATTGTAACTACCACCTCTAAAACGAATCATATCAGCAAGTCTATGGCCTCCTTCTAAGAAGAAATTCCTTTTACGCTCTTCTATTACCAATGCCATAATATCAGCAGGTGTTCCAGTAATAATAGGAACCCCAGCAGTAGTCCTTAATGTATTCATATCAGCAATTGCACCAGCTGAATCACCACTTCTTGCTTTTGTCTCTGCAATAAACATTAATGCTTCTATACCTGAAGCCATTACCATATCGTCTGCACGTGATATATGCTTTGTATCAGAATAGTAAAAGATCGTAGCAAAATCAAACGTCATTGTACCTTTTGTAACAACGCTCACACGTGTATCAGGAGTATCACCTTCTACTTGAGATGGAAGACCATCAGCATCCAAGGTTAGTCCACGATATATTTCTGTAATACTACCATGCTTAGATGTTTCATCATTCACATTATTAAGGCCTTCAAAGATTTTATTATAACGTGTACCTGCCGCTCCATCGCGAGTTGCATGTTTAACATAATCAAGTGGCACTTGCGCTGCATCTGCGGCCGCACCAGCCCAGTTCTCTAATCCCATACGGGCACGGGCACGTCCTACCAAAGCCATATTCTTAATATCTGCGCTAGTAGCAAGGTTAATCGCATCTGTAAATTTCTCTTCTGCAACTTTAAGTACATCAGCTTTAGTTAATGCAGGTCCGCCATCAATTGCCATTCTGCACCAGGTTTCACCTAAGCCAATAAGGGAAAAACCACCATAAGCTCTTACTGTAGCTTGCATCTCTGCCTTTCCATCTACGCCTTCAAAGGATTCAAGTCGACTGTAAATATCTTCAGACTGAAATCTCGCAGTATGAAGCGGAGTATAAAGTTGGTAGCCCCAATCTGAACAAGGAGTTTGACTATAACCAGCATCAGTAGAATAAATTTTCCTCTGACCCCAGTTTCGCATGGTCAAGTTACCTGACCCAGGCATCCATTCATCCGAATGATGCGATGAAGCGCCTACAATATTAGCCCACGCACACTCAGTGTCACCTATCACAGAATTAACAAGTGTCTGAGCCAAAGCAGGATCATTTAAAGCATCTTCTGTTACTCGTCCAGGAACATGAACTTCTAATACTTCTTCAAGATTACAACCAATTAATCCAAAGAGGACAAAGATTGTAGAAATTGACAAAATGCATACATTACGTATTTGTTTTTTCATTTTATTTACTTTCATAATATTATTGCTTAACATTTTATTCTTCTCCTTAATACTTGCTTAGAAGGATAGTCTAAGTGTGAACAACATTGTTCTTAACTGTCCCCAACCTTCTTGGTTGTAGGCATTTAATCCTTCTGTCGCACCACCAAGTTGATTACTAACTTCAGGATCCATTTGTTTAGCGCCGAATCCTCCTTCTTGATCAACCCAAAGCGTTGCTACATTATTCATAGAAAAATTCAGATTTGCACCTGAGATTCCAGGAACCCTATCAATCAATGAATTAGGAAGTTTATAACTTACAGCAAGTGTTCTAAGCTTACCAAAACCAGCATCAATGATTCCTGGTTGCCAAAGTCCACCACCACCTAAACTTTCATAACCTAGTAGAACTTCGTCAGTCCTTTCATGCATTGCTCTAGAATTCAAAAAGAATCTATGCTGTGCTGCTATATCTCCACTAACCATAGTATTTCCAGCAACCCAGTCAACTAGTGCATAAAAAGTTAAATCACTATTTCGAGTATATGAGTTATTAATTGTAAGGGAGCCATACATGCTTCCTTCTGCTTCAGGAATTGGTTGTCCCCAATAAACTGCAGGAGCTTCAGCGCAAGGAACGGCACTACCACCACCTCTTGAAAAATTTGTACCAGGAACCACCTCACCACCTTCACACATAGCATTAGTAGCTGATGTCCGACCCGCCTCATTTGTTACCAAAGTAGAAGAAACTACTCTTTTCTGGAATATGCCTGCTAAAGGGAAACCCTCTAGGTTCATCTGACCTTGTGAAGCAGCTTGAACGATAGGAGGTTGGCCTCCTAAGCTAGAAACTTCATTTTTAGTAGTCGAATAGGTCATACCAAGATTCAACATAATACCACGGCTTCTAATTGGTGTCATGTTTGCGCCAATTTCAATTCCATCATTTTTTATTTCTCCAATATTCCTGAATTGAGCACCAGGAAAACCTGTTGATGGAAGAATCGGGACTGAAACAATAGCATTTTTAGTTCTTTGTTTAAAAACAGTGAACTCAACACCAGCAAAACCATCCAAGAATCCTGCATCAAAACCAATCTCTGTCTCTTCACCAATCTCAGGCTCAAGGTCTGGATTACCAATATTATTTGGTGTCAAAGTACCTGATCCACCTGGACCAACTGAAGGTGCATACGTTCTTATAGCTGCAAATAAATCTGGTTGTCTACCGGCCTTACCGAAAGCAGTCCTGAATTTAAATTCTGTAATCCAAGGAAGCGCATTCTGAAAAAAGGGTTCTTCACTTAAAGCATAGGCAAGTGAATACTTTGGATAGACTACAAAGTCATAGTTTTTACCAAAAGAGCTGTTATCATCTCCACGCACTGCCGCTGTTAAGAAAATACGGTCATTAATACCAAATTGTTGCTGGTAATAAACTCCAAAAGTTTTGTTTTGAAGGAATTCTTCATCAGCTGTTTTTGTTGCACCTGAAGAAATTGTTTCAAGTGCTGCGACCGGAAAGGTCTCTCCATAACCATAAACAATTTGCTGTTTTTTTTCATAAAACTGAACACCAACTGAAGAGATTGAACTTAAAAACGACATTGGTTGGAATCTTGCATTCGCATTATAATCAATGGTTGTGAAATTCGATCTTGATTGAAGAACTGTTTTTCTACCATTGTTTCCAAAATTACCAATGTTTCCAGTAGCTTTATATAACTCAGTACTTCTTGTATTACCATAGTCACCACCAATTGTTATCCTATGATTTAACCAAGCAGTTGGATCATGAGTAGCTGAGGCATTCCATGTAGTTCTATCAAGATCTTGGAATCCTTCAATTTCATTTTGATATGCTTCTGGAAGATAAGCAATGTATCCTCTATAAGGACCATCTAATGCATTTGGGAGACCACTTCCTGGCTCACAACCTGGAGCCGGGCATGCCCAAATTATTGCCGTAGATAAAGGTTGTTGTGCAGATGAAAATTCTGTTCGACTTTGTACAGTCCCCAAACCAAAACTAAGCTTTAAAGTTGGAGTAGGCAAAAGAGTAACATTAGCCCTACCATTGAGACCTCTTTTCCAGTTATACTCCACAATCCCATTTTCATCATTCCAACCTGCAGAAACATAGTATGTGTGGTTGTCTCCACCGCCACTAATATCTAGGTTGTAAGCACTAATTGATCCTTCTTGGAACCAATCCATTCCATTTTTTGCATCTTCCGCGATAACATTAACCTCAATAATATCACCTGGCGTATTTCCATCAACGCCCGTACTAGTATAAAACACTGGCATAAAATATTCTTTAGGGTCTTTAGGAAGGTTGTTTGTTCCGCTTTTTGCCACAAACGATATTTTAGTTTTCCCTTTTTGACCTTTTTTAGTAATAATTGATATCACGCCATTTGATGCTTCAGTTCCATATAGTGTAGCTGCAGCAGGTCCTTTTAAAACTTCGATTTTATCTATTTCTTCCATGTTAAAATCGTTAATTCTAGAAGGCGCTTGAGCATAGTCAAAACCTACACCACCAAATCTTGTTTCATTATCCATACCATTTACTCTAACACCATCTACAACAAGAATTGGAGTTCCAGCAAGAGTCATAGAGCTTACACCTCTAATTCTAGAAGTTCCACCAGTACCAACTTCGCCGCCATTATCCATAATTCTTACACCTGGAATTGTAGCGCTAATCATATTTGTAATATCAGGACGGGGTGCTAATGCAAGCAATTCATCCACATCTAGAGAGGCAATAACATTACCGAGTGCTTTTCTCCTTTGTTCGCCAGCAACACCAGTTACAACGACCTCATCAAGACCTACGGCAGATCGTTTCAATGCAAAATCTAATGTTGTTGTAACACTTAGATCGAACTCTTGGGAAAGAGACGCGTAGCCGATATAGTTTGCAACTATAGTTACTGGCCCATCTGTAGGTACATTAGCAATCGTATAAACTCCATCTGCATCTGTTGCAGAGCCAAGACCAAGTCCTTTTACGATAACATTAGCACCCAATAGGGGTTCACCCGATTTAGCATCTGTTACTTTACCTGTAACACTATTCTGGCCGTAGAGACCGCTTAAAAAAAGCAAAACAATCCAGAAAGAACTATACTTTTTCATCATTTTATAACTCCCAATTCATTCTTCTTTTAATTTCTAGTTAAACCAACAAAATTTGATAGTATCAGTATAAACCACCATAAAAGTTGGATTTCTACCCAGCTCAAATGTATTGCAAGAATTGCTATGAAACAATTATTATTTATCTAATCATTTTTCATTTCAATTTCTAACCTATTAAAAACTTCCACTCCATTAATATAAACTTTTTCAATTCTTGATTTTGGTTCATACCAACGACCATCAATAATGACAAAATCTGCATCTTTACCTTTTTTTAAAGACCCTACACGCTCACCTACATTTGCAATAAGTGCAGGATTAATTGTAATGGCTTCTAATGCTGCTTGTTCTGTCATTCCATATCGAATACCCATACCAGCATTACCCCTTTGCCACTTTGAGGATACTACTGGATCATCTGTGTGAAAAGCAAAGAGGATACCATGGTCATTCATTATTTTTCCAGTATACATTACACTGTCACTTACACCAAGCCTAGCAAACAAAGGCATTCCAACAACTTTCACGTTACGTTTTGCAATTTCTTTAGGGACTTTATATGCTTCAGTTGAATGATGAAGGGTCAAGTCAAAGTTAAATTCATCCTTTAATCTTAATATAGAAAGTATATCATGGGCAGAGTGGACATGTGCTCGAATTCTATCTTTTCCAGACAGAACATCTGAAAAGGCTTCAAGAGATAAATCTTTTTCAGGAGGAGAAGAATCTTTTTTCCCCTTTAGCCATGTATCTTTTTTCTTTTCATATTCTTTTGCTTTAATGAATTTTTCTCTAAGCAATGAAGTAACACCCATACTAGTCTTGGGCGAACTTCTTTTTCCACCCATGGCAATTTTAATACCACCTTTTTCTAATAGTATTCTTTCGTCAATACTCCCACCCCATGTTTTTATCACAACCGCTTGGCCTGAAGAGACGGATCCACTACCAGGACCAGTTACAACCGTAGTAACACCTCCTTTATAAGCTTTTTCCCAAAAAGTTTTATCAGGTGATAAGACATCTAAAATCTTATGTTGCGGTCCAAAAACAACTGGAGATTCATTCAAATTTTCTGGTGGTGTACCTATATGAGAATGATTATCAATGAATCCAGGAACAATTTCATAATTTGAAAAATCTAATATTTTAGCTTTTTTAGGTATTCTTATATTTTTCCCGACAGAAACTATTTTGCCATTTTTTATTAATAGAATTCCATCCTCGTAAACACGTCCTTTTTCTGCAGTGTAAATCTTACCTCCCTTGATCGCAATAGTCTGACAATTGACAAAAGAGAGTATTGTAAAGAATCCTACAGAAAATATATTTATATGGATTTTCAAAATATAGTTCAATAATTAAAAAAGGCCCTATTGGGCCTTTTTTAATTTTAATTATTTTTCATTGTTTAATGAAAGGGACAAGCTGTAGTTGAAGTTTTATTTGTAACGATAACACTATTCATATCATGAAGTATAGTTACAACTTTCGCTGCTTCATCCCATGTATATGCCTTCATTTCTTCAGCTAAAGGAATATATGAAGGAATAACTGGTTTAGTAATTGGATCACCTGCATTCACATTTGGGTTTAAGTCAATCTCATCAGTATTAGTTGGAAAACGCATTCCTAAATCAAACATTCTCCTACCTTCAGCAATCAATATTTCTTGTCTCATAAGATAAAGCAATTCTAATGCTTCATCAGCAGATGAAACGCCTTGAATCATTTCAGAGGTAACAGAAGTACCTGAGACTGAAGGCACTTGTAATGTGACAGGCGCAACATCAAAGGCACCAACTCTATTTAAAATAAGCCCAGATCGCGCTTCATCACTTGCACTTGCCTTCACACTTATATCACTATTGTTTGGTCTTTGAATACCTGAATGTAAATCATTACGACGCGCATCTGTCTCTAAAACAGAATCCATTGGGCGACTTTTTACAAGAGTAAGCAAACTTTCCATATGAGTTTTTTGACTAGTCAGGTCACCATCAGCATTAGCTGCTTCAGCTAAAATAAGATATGCTTCTTCAGATTTTAATGTGATATAGCCATCTTGATCTGCCATACTAGTGGAATTTGTACCAGCATACTTTGGATCTAAAAAATCTAATCTTGGAAGGGGTTGCCAACCTTGGTTTCCACCATTAAAAACTAGAGCCTGCATATAGTTACTTGAAGTCCATGATGCATTATCTGGAGCCTCTCTATAAACATAAGTTGGATTTGAAGATAGTGCTTGAGAAGCATATTTTGTTGCTTCAGTTTTATTACCAGCACCATAATATGCTCTAGCTAAAGAATAGAGACAACGTGTTTTTAAACTAGCATCTGTGGTTCCATCATGTGCCGTTTTCAAAGAAGTGATTGCAGCTGCAAAAGCGTCAGCTGGAGATACAGGTACTCCATCAGGCTCTAAAATAGCCATCGTAAATAATTCTGCTTGGATAAGATGACTAAAACCAATAAAAAAATTACAAACAGCTATTTGATCTGGCGTAGAATTCGCATCTCTTTGTGAAACCGTTTCAATACCATATTTACCCATTTCTCTGAGCTGATGTAAAGGTTGTAGCATCTCATACATTTCAAGAAAAGATGCTTGTGCCTCAGGAATATTTAAGGCAGAATTTACCTGTGCACCTTGGAAATCATAATTATCAGACATCAATGAGCTCATAACAACATAGCCATTATGAAACTCAACGAATTGTCTCTGAATACCTAGAATCCAACCAGCCAAAGAATTTGATGAATTCAAAATTGCATCTTCAGAAAGATTAGGGTTTGGGTCTGGTTCATTAAATTCTAATATGTCACAACTCATAACAGTAAAAAGACTTACAAAACCAATGTTAATTAATACTTTTTTCATTTTATTTCTCCAAATAAGATTTTACAATTAGAAAGTTACGTTGAAACCAAAATCAATTGATTTTGGGACGGATAGAACGCCATAATTGTAAGAATTAAGATTCAGGCTTCCTTGTTGTGAGCCAAAGGCATCTATTTCTTGCTCAGGGTCAAATGGAGCATCTGTCCAAAGCGCAAGATTATTACCTCTTACAAATATTTCTGCTGCTGACAATCCTGTTTTAGCAAGATATTTTCCAGGTACATTGATACTCAATGTCAAATTGCGAAGCTTTACATAATCAGTTGGAAACCAAAAGTGGTTAAGCATTGAGAACGGGGAAGCTTTCCCTTGCATATTTTCAGCAATCATACCACCACCTGAAGGGTCACCTAAAAGCAGTCTAATCAATCCAAGTGCTGAACCTTGGTGACCGCCTTTTTGATAACTTCCATCCATATAAAGAGTCGCAATACTCTTATATTTTAATGTAAGTCCAAAATTACCAAAATTAGTTACGGCAACTCCACCTAGTTCTTCACCAAATACTGTTGAATCAATATTTCCTTCAGAATCAAAATAAGTAGTATTTGCTTTAATAACTCCGATGGGCTTCCCTTCCATTGCATAAGCATCCATAATGCCTACAAAGTTCATAACTCTAATCGGGGGCTTACCACCAAGACTAACCACTTTATTATCTACATCATTCCATGAATAATTGACATTTAAGTCAAACCCTGCAAAACTAAGAACATCTGCATCTAAGGCTAACTCAATACCAGTGTTTTCAATAATTCCAATATTTCTTAATTGATAACCTAGCCCTGAAGATGTAGATGGAGGTGTTGGCATGAGAGCATCTTCAGTTGTTGACTTATAACTAGTAAAAGCTACGTTTAGCCTATCATTCAATAGTGAGAGATCTGCACCAATTTCCGTTGTTGTCATATACTCAGGTCCTAAAGTGTCATCTCCAGGATTATCAAACGTAAATGCATTGCTTCCTAAATAAGAATTCGGTGCAAGCGTACGTTCGTTTTCATAAGGTTTTGGCCAATTTCCCGTTGATCCTTTGCTATATCGCAACTTTGCATCAGACATAATAATGGATGGAACTATATTTTTAAAGAATGGCTCTGAACCAATATTATAAGCAATACCAAATTTTGGATATGTTTGAGCTCCAAAATCTTGACCGAAAGCAGTGCTTTCATCAGAGCGCATACCAAATTCAACAAAATAACGATCTTTAAATCCAATATTCATTTGGCCATAATATCCATAATTTGCAACAGCTAATAGATAATCACTTGAGAATGTTTCAGCTGAATTATTAAGCGATCGAGAACCATCAACTACATTTTGAGCATTAATTCTGTATTGATTATCATGATTCTTAAAAAATGAATATCCGCCATTTGTTAAAATAGAAAAATCTCCAAATTCCTCTTTATAGGATATTTGAGCATCCCCATTAAGGCCATAAAAGAATCTTTCAGACTTATTTATATAACCTTCGCCAATTCCTGCATTACCCGTAAACCGAGTAACTTCATTAGTTACAATCTGGGTATTTCTAGAACTTCTCATGTCCATCCCAAGGGTAACTTTTGTTGAGATCTTATCATTTGGATTATATGAGATACTATGAGAATGTTGAAACCTTTTTACTCTTACTTGATAATCACTTAAATCTATCCAGTTTTGATGTATATCCTTTAATTCATTTAACCTCGTAACCGACATTGTATCTGGATCACCATAAGTACCAAACTCTAGTAAAGAGTATGGATTATAACTATCACCAACACCAATACGGCTATATTGATGTGAAGTCATACCAAAACTACCCATATAATCCAAGCCACTAGCCATTTTTGCGGATACTTTACTTCTCATTGAATACTTTTTTTGCATATTTCCGCCATTACCTGAGGGGCCACCGCTACCAGCCCACCATCCATCATCTTCATATGCACTACCAGAAAAATTAAATAAAATGCGTTGATTACCACCAGATATACCTAATCGATATAACTTACTTTCAGCAGTTTTATATAGTATGTCAGCAGATTCTTCATATAAAAAATATTCACTATTTGGTTCTTTTGTACCATTTTCCATACCAAAAGTGAATTTAGTTTTACCTGCGGTACCACTTTTTGTAAAAATTTGAATTACCCCATTTGAAGCATCAGAACCATAAAGTGTTGCTGCCGCACCCCCTTTAATGACTTCAATCCTTTCAATGCTTTCAATTGGAATATCAGCTATAGCGCTAGCACCTTCACTGGCGCCTCCAGAAAGAACATTGTGCAACTCCAATTGTCCACCATAACCATTATTTACACGCATTCCATCAACATAAATAACGGGTGTTGAGGAACCTGAGATACTACTATAACCTCTAAGGCGAATCGAACTTGCAGCACCAGGCTGACCACCACTAATATCCATTTTCATACTAGGGACTGCGGCTTGCATTGCATATTCAAGTTGGGTTGTTTGAGTATGTCCTAGTTTATCTTCACCTACAGTTTCAATCGTTGTAGATAATCTTTTTTTATCAACTCCAATACCTTGCCCCGTTACAACAATCATATCTCCTTGCAAAATATCTGGATCTAATGAAAAATCTCTTTGAGCCGGCACGCCCGAAACTGAAATTCCCCCAGTAACTTTTTTATATCCAATGTATGCAACAGTTATTTTTACGTCACCAACAATTTGTGCAGGTAAAGTAAAAGAATATTGACCATCTATATCTGTAGTTGAGCCAATACCTCCAGAAGATTCAGCTAGCACATTTGCACCGACTAGAGGCTCTCCAGTCTTAGAATCTGTTACTTTTCCAGTGATCAAAGTTTGGCCGACTAGAAATGTTGATAGAACTAAAGTTGAACAAATTAATAAAAGCTTTTTCATGCGATTTTCCCTTATAATTTTACGTTTTAAAGTAAAATTTTCCTTTTTTTATGAATTTATCTTTATTAGCCTTTCCCATTATGCTTTTATTGGAATTAGCTATGCTACAATGTATCTGCGAGATAGACTATAGTGCAAGAGAAAAATAATTATCTCCTGATCGGTTCAGCCGTAACCGCATCTATCAGCAATTGCCTCAGTGCTTTATAATTGGTACTGTCTGTAATGATAGGCTCAGGATTATAATCAGTCAGGTTCATCCAAGCATAAAATTCCCCATTAGGTTTAAAAACATATAAGTCCCTTAAGGTGATCTTCCATTTCTTCCAAATCTGATATTGATCATTATCACTTCCCCACGGCAATGCGTTGCCTTTTACCATTTGATTAATTGGTACATCAGACTCCGCGATACTATTCAGACCCATGATGGCAATATCTTCATATCCACTGGTATTCAAATCATTGCTCATATCATCCAGAACATCGAACCAATGCTTACATAGTCCTCACCCAGGATCACCAAAATAGTATGCTGATACTTTACCAAAATAAAAAGGTGGTCCGACCTTTTCACCATATGTTGATGAATTCGGATTTAAATCCTCGATCAAAAAAGGGGCAAAATCTAAATCTTCCATTGCCACTATTTTATCTTCGCAAGATACCCAAAGCATTACCGAGAATAAAGCAAGAATGAATTGCATATTTTTATTATTGATCATAATCAAATTCGCATATACTAGAAGGTGTACTACGGATTTTTAATCATCTTTTACCTTGATGAAGTATCCTGGTTTACCATCCAAAAACCTCTCCATAATATGGGCTTCATTTTTTGCATTGAAATGGAAAGTAATAAATTCATTACCAAAGCTGGCTCTTTCTCTAGGTGAATCCCACCTGACGCGGAAGGTATCATAGTGCCAATGATTGAGGGTGCCTCTCAAGGCATCCCCTCTTGATAAAATCATTTTATCATCTGAAGCCGTCACTGTCATATTACCGTAAAAATCATCGTGATAATCACCCTTGTATCCGCTACTCTCCAGTCGAGGTTGAGTACCCATTACTCGGCGGGAATCAACATCCGTTCGCAAGCTATCAGTACGAGCTGTTTGCATAGCATACGATTTTTTCCCTTTGGCCGACCAATCTACATCATCTTCAAGTCCCAAAAAGGCATCAATTATTTCATATCCTACAAAAGTAGAAGCAGCACTGCCCCCATTATTAAACACGACCCATCCCAGCTTAATATCCGGTATAAACCCTAACCAAGTTCTAAACCCATCGATTCCGCCACCATGACTAACGCGCTTATAGCCCCTATAATCATCAACAGACCATCCGAGTCCATACATCGTAAAATTCGTTAGTTCAGATGTACTAGAATATGAAGTATGCATTTGAGGTTTATGCATTTCATTCATTGCGACTTCACTTACTATCCGTTTCCCTTCAAACTCACCCTTTTTCATATTGAGTTTAACCCAGTTAGCCATTTCCAATGCATTCGAATAAACTGAACCGGCCGGTGATATATTTTCCAAATTACGATCTTCAATAGGCTGCAATTCCCCATCCACATCAGCATGCGGAGAGGCAACATTCTTCCGCTTAGCTAGATCTTTTAAGTTGGTCACACTTGTCCTCATTTTAAGCGGTTTAAAAATCCGTTTGGACACCACATTATCCCAGCTGTCACCATGAATCTTGCCCGATAACATCCCTGCAGTTAAATACATCAAGTTTTGATAATTGTATGTAGATCTAAAACTGTAGGCCGGTTTCAAATAGCGAATGCCATGCAATACCTCTTCCTGAGTAGTTGGGGCTGCGTACCATAATTGATCACCTCTTGTCAGTCCACTTTTATGGGTAAGCAGATCCCGGACTCTCATTTCAGCAGTAGCATATGCATCATACATGCGGAAACCCGGCAATATATCCACTACCCGATCATCCCAGCTCAGCTTTTTCTCATCCACCAGCATGCCCAGTGTCGCTACTGTCATCGCTTTTGTGGTTGAACCGACAGCAAAAAGGGTCTTCTCATCTGCTTTTGCAGGTTTGCCCAGTTCACGCACACCAAACCCCTTAGCATAAATAACCTTATCATCTTTTATGATTGCTACAGACATTCCAGGTATATCCCAATCTTTGCGAATCTGTTCAATACGTTGTTCTAACCCTTGAGGTATAGACTCTTGCTGCATTCCTTGAATAAACGTTACTGCAAATACTAACAAAGTCACATTCTTGATCATTGCTTTGATTTTGCCATATTTTTTCATTTTACGCCTCCTTTTTTGATTTAGTAAAGTATGTTGGCCTACCATCCATAACCCTCTCCATTGCATTGGCCTCATTATTAACGTTGAAATGAAACGTAATGAATTCATTGCCTCCACCACAACAACCTATCACTCTATCTGCTAATAGATCCCACCTTACGCGGAAGGTATCATAATGCCAGTGATTCAAAGTACCCATTAAATTCTCTCCTCTTGATATAATCAGCTTCCCATCTTTTTCTTCGATTTTCAGTTTGCCGTAAAACTCGTGAGTGTAATTACCTATATAACCAGAATATTTTAACCGAAGATGTGTTCCCTCCACGCGACTAGAGACCAAATCTGCCATTAAACTATCTGAAATTTGATATCCGGATGATGGATTGGCCTTCACATATTTCATTTCAGCTACAGACCAATCAACTCTGTCCTTGACACCCAAAAAGGCATCAATAATTTCGGCTCCAACTACTGTTGTTATTCTAGCACCTCCATTATTCATGACAACCCATCCCAGATTATTGGCTGGAAGAAATCCAATCCATGTGCTAAAACCATCCAAATAACCGCCGTGGCTAACCCGCTTATATCCCCTGTAATCATCAATACTCCAACCAAGTCCATACGTTTTGAAATTTGTAACTTTTGCCTCTTCTGGAAATCTGGGAGAAAAATCTAAATGCATTTGAGGTTTATGCATTTCATTTATCACGGCTTCACTTAATATCCGTTTCCCTTCAAACTCGCCCTTATTCATATTGAGTCTAACCCAGTTAGCCATTTCCAATGCATTTGAATAAACCGCTGCTGCTGGAGCAATTGCGTCTGCATCCCGGTGTTTAATTGTCTTAAAATTTTCCTCAGATAGTAATCCATTCTCCTTCGCATGAGGAGTTGCAACATTATTCCGCTTTTTTATGTCTCTTGACATCGGAACACTTCTATTCATTTTAAGCGGTTTAAATAACCTTTTGTACATTACCTTATCCCAGCTGTCACCATGAACTTCAGCAGATAACAATCCCGCAGTTAAATACATTAGATTACTATAATGATATTTAGACCTGAAGCTATACGCCGGTTTTAGATAGCGGATTTGGTGCAGAACCTTTTTCTGTGTAATAGGAAATTCAAGCCAAACACCATCACCTCTTGAAAGTCCACTTTTATGGGTCAGCAAGTCCCGAACTCTCATTTCAGCCGTAGCATATGCATCATACATCCGAAAGCCCGGCAATATATCCACTACCCAATCATCCCAGCTAAGTTTTTCTTCATCCACAAGCATTCCTAACGTCGCAACAGTCATTGCCTTGGTTGTTGAAGCAACGGCAAACAGTGTCTTTTTATTCACTTTTGCAGGTTTGCCCAGTTCGCGAACACCAAACCCCTTAGCATAAATAACCTTATCATCTTTTATGATTGCTACTGACATTCCAGGTATATCCCAATCTTTTCGAATCTGTTCAATTCGCTGTTCCAATCCTTCAGGGATTGATTCCTGAGGCATCCCATGTATAAATGGAAATAATGTCAAAATAAGTATGGTATTTTTGAATATATTTCTGATGTTAATATACTTAATCATTTCATTTCCTCTTTGAATTCCAAGCATTAAGCACTTGGCGCTCTTTTTTAGGATCAAGACCTGCTTTTGGTGAAGCTTTTCTTTCTTTTGATAAACCTTCCCACCAAGTTAGAGTGTCTTTGACTGTTTCTGCAAGGGGTCTATAGGTTAAACCTGCCTTAACAGATTTGCTATTATCAAAGGAACCAAACCCATCAAATTCACCTCCTTCAGGCATCCACGTCGTCATTTCCATCCAGGGATTAACTTTATTGTCTATAAGAAACTGTTGATCCACCCATGTGAACGAAATATCATTGCTCACCACAGCTCTCATACCATAAAGTAATTCAGCCATGCTCAATTCCGCCAAAGGGCCCACTCCACTGAATGTGCCAACAGTTCTATCCTCAATTAAATGTATCATGAACTTGGAAAGATCTCTCGCATCTATATATTGGACCGGACGGCTTAAGCTACCAGGTGCCAATATTTCACCGCCTTTTTTTACTCGAGCAGCCCAGTAGGTAAACCGATCCGTTGTATCTCCAGGACCAACAATCAAATGTGGTCGAACAATGATTGCCCTTTCTTTAAACGCATCACGAGTTACTTGCTCCGACAAAGCTTTTAATGGACCATATAAACTCGAATCCTCTAAGTCAGGAGTATCTGTGGTTCCAACAGGATCATCTTCATTTAATCCACGCTTTGAAAAATCAGCATGTACACTTAAAGTAGAATTAAATAGATAAATATCTACATTATCTTTTAGGATATCAGTGGTTTGTCTTACCCATCTAGGATAAACAGCATAATTATCAATGACCGCATCCCATTCTCGATTCTTCAAGGCTTCTAAATTGTCATTGCGGTCCCCTACCAGTTTTTCTACTTTTTTAAATATTTCTTTATAAACTGTTGCTTTCGTTTTACCTCGATTAAAAATCGAAATTGAGTGCCCGCGATCCATTGCGTATTTAATTAGATGAGGACCCGTGAATGCAGTGCCACCTAATATGAGAATTTTTAAAGATTTTTTTGCTTTTTTGATCTTTTTATTCGTGTTGCTATTGGCACAAGACATCCCTAAGCCTAATGCGGCAGCAGCGGCTCCACTTTTTAATATAAATTCTCTTCTAGATGATTTCATTTCTATGTTCCTTTTATTGCTAATTCTATCACTTATTTGTTTTATACCATTTTGCCAAGATTTTCTTTTCTTCTTCAAATTCAATTCCAACCTTAGTCTTTTTGTTTCTGTCAGAAGGCAAAGTATCCCACCAGTCAAGAGTATCTTTCACTGTTTCTACCAGTGGCCTGTAGGTCAGTCCTGCCTTTACAGATTTACTATTATCAAAAGAGCCAAATCCATCCCATTCTGCTCCTAATGGATACCAAGGATTAGGAAAAAGATTCCAGATGTTTTCATAATTTTCTAGGAACTCTTGATCTACCCATGTGAACGAAATATCATTGCTCACCACAGCTCTCATACCATAAAGTAATTCAGCCATACTTAATCCTGACAAAGGACCTACAGCACCGAATGTACCGTTAGTTCTATTTTCAATTAAATGAATCATAAACTGGGAAAGATCTCTCGCATCTATATATTGAACAGGATGGTTCATACTCCCAGGTGCTAAGACTTCTCCGCCTTTTTGTATTCTAACTGGCCAATAGGTGAATCGATCTGTTGTATCCCCAGGACCAACAATTAAATGGGGCCGGACAATGATTGCCCGTTCCTTAAAAACATCACGCGTTACATCTTCACACAATGCTTTTAATGGCCCATATAAACTCCCATCTTCTTTATCAGGTGTATCTGTAGTTGCAACAGGATCATCTTCATTAATTCCACGTCTTGAAAAATCTTTAGCTACACCGAGTGTCGAATTAAATAAATACGTATCCACATTATCTTTTAAAATATCAGCTGTTTGTCTTACCCATCTAGGATAAACAGCATAATTATCAATGACTGCATCCCATTGGCGACCCTTCAAGGCTTCTAAATTGTCATTGCGGTCCCCTAACAGTTTTTCTACTTTCTTAAATAGTTTTTTATGAACAGTTGATTTCGTTTTACCTCGATTAAAAATAGAAATAGAGTGTCCGCGATCCATAGCGTATTTAATTAGATGAGGACCTGTGAATGCAGTGCCACCTAAAATGAGGATTTTTAAAGATTTTTTTGCTTTTTTGGCCTTTTTTCTCTTCACACTATTTGCGTAAGACATCCCTAATCCTAATGCCGCCGCAGCGGCTCCGCTTTTGATCATGAATTCTCTTCTAGATGATTTCATTTCCATATTCCTTTTATTCCTATTTTGAAATTATGTTGATTTAACCTTGGAATTAATTTTTTCATTCTCATTACCCAGTCTAAAAGATACCCACGCCCAAATCAATGCAATTGGTACTCCAATAAAAGCGATACCTGCTAATCCAAGGCCAACTGCTCGAAGGCCACCAAAAAACCAAGCGCTTACAGCGTCTCCACCTCGATAAATTGTTGTATCAATAAAATTTTTAGCCTTGTACTTCTCTTCTTTCCCAAGTGAAACATACAATATTTCACGCGCAGGCTTCATGATAGCATAATTCCCTGCGCGACGCAATACCTGGACAACAATTAGGACAGGTAAAATAGGCGATAGTCCTAAAATAAACAATCCGATAGCTAAAGCAATAGGAACCACTATTAACGTTTTCCCTAATCCAAAAAAATTAATGATTCTTCCTGTAAAAAATACCTGGATCAGTATAGTTAAAGTGTTTACAGCAAAATCCATTCCAGCAAAAATTGCCGTACGTTCAGCAGGGTTAGAGATATTTGTTTTTATGATTTCGGCTTGCTGGAGATATAAAAATGTAGAGAGAGTAGTGTATAAAAGCATAAATAGACATATGCCCATCAAATAAGGAGAAGTTGCAACAAGTTTTATTCCAGCAAAAGGGTTTCCTCCCATGGGCAAATTAATTTTAGAATGTTCAGCGGGTTTATCTTTATTTTTCTTTAAGGATAATTGCCAATGATTCAATTTTTTTACACAAATTATAGCTCCCATTAATAAACATGCTGATAGGACGAGCAAGTTTGTTGGGCTTGTAAATTGTACCATAAAAATAGTGATCACAGGCCCAGAAATAGCTCCGATTGTTCCACCCGCAGCAATAAAACCATACAGTCTTTTTGCTTGACTATTGGAAAAAATATCTGCCATAAAACTCCAAAATACCGATATAATAAATAAGTTATATACACTTGCCCAGATATAGAATGCTCGCGCAATATGCGTATGTTCTAGGCCACTAGAAAAGAGCAAAAAAAATGTGACTATAATTAAAATGAAGAATCCATAGATATAGGGAATGAATTTTTCACGTGAATATTTAGATGCTACCCAGCCAAAAAAGGGTACAGCAATCAGCATTACAAGAAAGGTTCCCGTAAAAAGCCAAGGTAAATTTTCAATACCACCAGCGATGCCCATCTCATCTCTCAAGGGACGAATAATGTAGTAACTTGCTAAAAGAAAGAAAAAGTATGTAAAAGCCCATGCAAGTGCTTTTTTTTCAGATGAGTTTATCTTTTGGTATTTAAACAATATCTGAAACTTGATTCATAAAATAATTTAGTATTAAGATAATATTGTCTTTCGCTAATTCATTGTTTTATACTACCTATCAGTACTACGATTAATATATTCATCAAGCCATTTCAATATTCTAGGGGACACGTCCATTAGTAATTTAGGCTCTCTTGGACCATGTGGTGTACGAGGATATACCACCATTTCAGTAGAAACACCTTTTCTTTTTAATGCACCATAGAATTCTTGCCCTTGCGTAAATGGAACTCTTAAATCATTCTCACCATGTAAAATCTGAGTTGGTGTAACGACATTTTTTATTCTATAAATGGCTGAATGTTTTTCATAAGTTTTGTAATCATTCCAGAATTCGTCACCCATATGTGCAACTAAATAATTTGATATATCAGTAGTGCTTGTCATACTGATCAAATTGGGTAATCCTGCACCCATACTTGCTGCTTTGAAGCGATCTGTTCGTGTAACTACAAAAGATGTCATATAGCCTCCATAGCTCCAACCCATTACGGCCAATCTTTTTTGATCAGCAACACCCATTTCAATGACTTTATCCACTCCAGACATAATGTCTTCATAATCACCAAAACCCCAGTCCTTAAAATTTGCATAACGAAAATCTTTTCCATATCCGGTACTTCCACGTGGATTGGGTCGGAGTACAGCATAACCTTTGCTAGTAAAATACTGTACGACATAAATACCTGGATTACCAGTAAATGCCTGATTGAATGCACCTGCAGGACCTCCATGTATAATCAGAGCCAAAGGATATTTTTTTTGTTTATTATAGTTTGCTGGATAGGTCAACAACCCTTCTATCTCAAGGCCATCTTTTGACTCCCATTGCAATATCTCTGTTTTAGTTACAGCGGGCAAATTCAGACTAATATTAAAATCAGTTATCCGTTTTGTTTTAATTTGGTGCAATAAACCAGAAAAGACTTCACTTGGCTTATCAACCGTTTGCTTTACGTAAATTATTTTTGTTTCATCATTACTTATTGCAATTGATGAAACAAACCCTTCAGCATCAAACAAGGCATCTATACTCTTATCTTTAACACCAATTTTATACAACTGTGACTGTGTTCGTTCTTGATCCCTTATATAAACATAACGACTATCCGTAGACCAATTAATTATACCTACACGACCTCTATTCGGAGTCTCAGAAAGTTTTCTAGGCTTACTCCCATTTGTTTTAATGACAAAGATATCATTTAAGCCAATTGCCTCACGATTACCTCCATTTGAAGTAAACGCAATTAATTTACCATCTGGGGAAAATGATGGACTCGAATCAACACCTTTCCAGGTTACTAAGGCTTTTACTTTCTTATTTGATAAATTAACCATGGATATATCGCCTGAAACAAATCCACTGTTAAAGGTAGGCTCAGGTCTGTGTGAAAAAGCAATGTTTTTCCCATTGGGATTCCAATCAAAGTTGGTAATGTCGTAATTACCATTAGTGATTCTTTCTGCTTTACTAGTATCTGACTTCGAATTAAACTTTTTGGTATATATGTGACCATATTTAAAATTCTTATCAACTAGAATCACATCTCTTTTTTCTTTTTTATTCTTTTCTTCTTCATCAGTTTCAGGATCTTTCATCAAGAAGGCAATAGTTTTACCATTCGGCGACCAATGAAAAGCTCCCGCGCCTTGTTTCTCATGTGTAAACTGCCATGGCCCTCCTCCAGCAATATTCATTATCCATATTTGCGGCTTCTCAGACCTTTTGCTGATAAATGCCAAATACTTACCATTAGGTGAGAAACGTGGATGAGTATTAGACTTTTTATCATAGGTAAATTGGACTAGGTCAGAACCATCAGTATTTGCAACCCAAATTTGACTTAAATACTCAGATTTTTCACCTTCAGTTAATGCCTGCCTTACAACAAAACTAATTTTATTATTCTTATCTGATATATTTAAATCAGAAATCTGCTTTATCTGAATACTTGTTTCTGGAGTCCAGTCCTGTGACTGGGCGTTCACAAAAAGTATTAAAAGTGAAATTGAAACTAATCGATTAAAATGATGCATTTTTCTCTCCTTTAATTAAATAGAAAATAGTCGTGAACTGCTCTCGCAACGTGCGCAATTGCTCGTTCTCTTTCAAGTATACTCAAATCAGAGTCTTTAACAAACGCTACTACTACTACATTACCTTTATTCTGTGGAAGCCGGATAATTCCAACATCATTCGTTGTGGCACCAATTGTACCTGTTTTATGAGCAACATATGTATCGGGTGGCAATAACCCTTTTAACCTACCTTCACCAGTTTCACAACGGCTCATTATATCAAGTAATAATTCAGAGTTTTCTTTATTTAGGATTTTATCCGACCATATCATCTGCAATAATTCTGCCATTGCCTGAGGCGTCGCTGTATCGCGAGGATCTTTTCCAAACTTTTTACTTGCCTCTAGCATGACTTCCTTTGAAAGATTACCATATTTTTCCATGAATTCCTTATTGGAAGTTGAGCCACCTTCTAATTCAAGACCTAACCAATCACTAATAAGCTCAATCGTAGGACGATCAATTGACATATTTCGAATTCTATATCTTTTTAAAAGAGCCTTTACTTGATCTGCACCACCAGCTGCATTCAAGCAAATATCTGTTGCGCTATTATCACTCAGTTTCATCATTAACTCCAACTGATTCCGTAAGGACAGCTTTATTCCTGGGGCAACAAATAAATTCGATAAGATTCCACTGCCTGGATGCTGGTCTTCTGGCTGTACATCTATCAGATCATTTAGACTAATTTCACCTTTTTCAACTCGCTTAAGTAACTGAACAGCAATAGCTACTTTATAGGTACTTGCTAAAGGATATCGCTCATTATTATTTATAAATATTTTTTTATTGGTTTCCAGGTGAATAACTCCGATGCCCATTTTACCACCTGATAAATCACTTAATCGTAACAGCTCTTTTTCAAGCCCTTTTAGACTTTTCTGTGCATTTATGTGCTCTGGTTGAATAATAAATATCAATATTAAACAACAGAATTGAATTAAATTAGATTTGACTTCAAATATTTTTTTCATATTAATTCCCTTTATAGCGGTTTCCAGAATTATATTTATTCATCCAGCCCATAATATGCTGTATTTTACTTAAGTGATGGCTGGGACGAACAGAAATTCCATGAGGTTCATCCGGAACCCGTACCAGCACTGACTGTACATCTAAAAGCTGTAAGGCCGCATAATATTGCTCTGAGTCTGGCATCGGTGTCCGATAATCTGCCTCACCAGTCAATACCATTGTAGGCGATGTTACATTCTTTACGACCGATAACAGATTTTTGCTCTCATATATCTCTGCATTATCCCAAGGCATGCCAGGAAACCAGTAGTTGGCGACTCCAGGTATATCTGAGTAAAGCACAAAACTAGACCAGTTGATCACGGGATATACGGTCACTGCGGCCTTGAACCGTGTGGTTCGGCCAATCATCCAGCAGGTCAAGACGCCGCCGCCGCTACCGCCAGTAACAAAAAGATTATCTTCATCGATGTAACCCTTTTTTATAACCGCATCCACTCCGGAGTTCAGATCATAAAAGTCATTCCCAGGATAATCATGATGGATCAACTGAGCAAACTTCTCACCGTAACTGGTGCTGCCACGCGGGTTGGTGTAAAGCACCACATACCCTTGCGCTGCCATTAGCTGTTTTTCCAGATCAAAACGGTCACCATAGTTAGCAAATGGTCCTCCATGAATCTCTAAAATCAATGGATATTTTTTCGAAGGATCAAAACCCGGCGGCTTGATGATCCAACCCTGGATATCCAGACCGTCATAAGAAGACTTGTACCATATCTCTTCTACCTTGCCAAGCTCTTTACCAGTTAGAATATCTTCATTTACTGATGTAATCACTTTCGATTTGCCGCCCTTTATATTTCCGACCGCAAGATCAGAAGGCACATCTGGGCGCGAGTAAGTATGTACATAGTTCCCATTTAATGCCATGGTATACGAGCCTCCACCACCATATGACATTGTATACCTTCCGCCACCATTATTTGCTAATATATTTGTTTTTCCGCGCAACGTGGTCTTAGCTAATTTTGTGTTACCTTTATCATCATAAAAAAAGAAAATATTTTTACCATCACCAGACCAGCTGAGGTTAGAAACACCTCGGTCAAGTTTTGTTTTGATCTCCCGGATCTTTTTTGTTTTTAAATTCATCACATACATATGCGAAATTTGTGTGGCCATTCTTTTATCATCGTAACCAGTATAAGCTATATATTTACCATCAGGTGAGGGCGTCGGGTTTCCATCTGGACCATCCCGGTCTGTAAGCCGATCCATTGTTCCATCTGTAGCTTTGATCTGATAAATGTCACTTTGACGATAACCTTTTTCCCAATCATCTTTTAAGTTGGTGGAAGCATAAATATACTTGCTATCCTGAGACCATACAGTCTGGCCACCTCGATACGAAGCAAAATTATATCGACCAGAAGTTAACTGTTGTGCAGTACCGCCTTCCGATGGCACCACAAATAAATGTTTATATCCCTTCAAGTATCCAACACCATCAAATCGATACACCAAACGATCAATTACCTTTGCCGGTGCTGCCCATTCCGCTCCCGCAGGAGGCGTGGGAAGATCAGCTTTGAAAGCTGCACCTTGAGGCACTGTGCCGTAAAATGCAACATGCTTGCCATCCGGAGACCAGCTGATCCCATGAGGACCCGTCTGTACATTGGTCAGTATGGTCGTCTCGCCCGTATCCATCCAGCGTTTGTGAATCTGACCAGATCCGGAAGAACTGGAAACATAGATGATCTGCTTGCCATCCGGAGACCAGCGAGGCTGGCTATTACTGCTCTGTCCACTGGTAAGGGGGCGGTTATTGGTCCCACCAAAATTAATGATCCAGATATTGGAGTAACGCTTATCGGCCATGACATCACTACCAGATCTTACATAGAGTATCTTCGATCCGTCAGGAGATATCCGGGGATCCGATACACCTTCCATCTCAAAAATATCCATTGGTTTAATTACATGATCATCTGCATAAAGCAGTGAAAGAGCAATTATAAATGTACCAAAATAAAATTTTAGCTTTTTGAAAATTAGCATTCTTGCCTCCTTGGATTAATTATTATATTTATTCATCCAGCCCATGATATGCTGTATTTTACTTAAGTGATGGCTGGGACGAACAGAAATTCCATGAGGTTCATCTGGGACTCTCACCAGTACTGACTCCACGCCCAGTAGCTGCAACGCCGCATAATACTGTTCTGAGTCCGGCATCGGTGTTCGATAGTCTGCCTCACCCGTTAATACCATAGTAGGCGTTGTTACATTTTTTACTACCGATAATAGATTTTTACTTTCGTATAATTCCACATTGTCCCAGGGCATACCAGGGAACCAGTATTTTCCTGTCCAAGGAATATCTGTGTAAAGGACAAAACTGTACCAGTTGATCACGGGATATACCGTAACCGCTGCCTTAAAACGCGTGGTCCGGCCAATCATCCAGCAGGTCAAAACGCCGCCGCCGCTGCCACCAGTGACAAAGAGATTATCTTCATCAATGTAACCCTTCTTTATCGCTGCATCCACTCCAGAGTTGAGATCATAAAAATCATCTCCAGGATAATCATGGTGGATCAACTGAGCAAACTTCTCACCATAGCTGGTACTACCGCGTGGGTTGGTATAGAGCACCACATACCCTTGCGCTGCCATAAGTTGTTTTTCCAAATAAAAACGATCACCATAATTAGAAAATGGACCACCATGGATTTTAATTATTAGAGGATATTTTTTTGATGGATCAAAACCTGGCGGTTTAATGATCCAGCCCTGGATATCCAGTCCATCATGAGAAGATTTATACCATATCTCTTCTACCTTGCCAAGCTCTTTATTGGAAAATAAATCTGCATTTACAGAAGTAATCACCTTCGATTTGCCGCCCTTTATATTTCCGACCGCAAGATCAGAAGGCACATCTGGGCGGGTAGTCAGAATAACAAATTTCCCATCAGCGGCTAAAGAATAACCACGACCAACACTGGAAGTTATTATCTTCGTTTTACCATTCAATGTGGTTTTAGCTAATTTTGTGTTACCTTCTGTCGCATAAGTAAAAATGATGTTTTTTCCATCACCAGACCAATTGAGGTTGGAAACACCACGGTCAAGTTTTGTTTTAATCTCCCGGATCTTTTTCGTTTTTAGATTCATCACATACATATGAGAAATTTGAGTGGCCATTTTCTTATTGTCAAAACCGGTATAAGCTAAATACTTCCCATCAGGAGAAGGTGTGGGGTTCCCATCAGGACCATTTCTATCCGTAAGCTGATCCATTGAACCATCTGCCGCATTGATCTGATAAATATCACTTTGACGATAGCCTTCTGCTTCCCAATCATCTTGTAAATTTGTTGAGGAATAAATATACTTACTGTCCTGAGACCATACAGTCTGGCCACCTCGATAAGATGCAAAATTAAAGCGCCCAGAAGTCAACTGTTGCGCAGTACCGCCTTCCGATGGTACCACAAATAAATGCTTATATCCCTTCAAGTATCCAACACCATCAAATCGATACACCAATCGATCAATT
>Ga0115002_10002302_pt1 | contig 25070 bp, 28 predicted proteins | sample ArcticOcean_MG_C_8_FD_89576 | JGI IMG/M metagenome (GOLD analysis project Ga0115002, IMG submission 89576) | Marine microbial communities from western Arctic Ocean - ArcticOcean_MG_CB11_86 | ecosystem: Environmental > Aquatic > Marine > Oceanic | place: Arctic Ocean: Canada Basin | collected... | reverse complement strand
TCATCAGCCAATCGACGTGAATGATTCGTGTCTCTGGGTTCTGCTGGTCAAGTGTCTTCTGCTGAAACATCCGTTTCCTCTATGCCCCTCTAAATCCAGGTAGCCGTACGGTATATGAGATTTTAGGGCGCACCTCGTTTGGTGGCAGTGGTGACTAATGCGCCTTCAAGCGCGTATCCTCCGGCCCCACCTTCTGGGGGTTAGCAACCATGAAATAGTGTTTTATCGCAAATTAGCCCGAACGCTAAATCGAAGCGGACGCGCCGGTATCAACTTGAACCCGTCAAACCCTGTGAGTAACGGGTTAACGTGCGTACGATACCTTTACCTGAGGCGGACCGGCTCCGCCTTATCTATGAACTGAACAATTCAAGGGGGTCGATATGGCCGACGTAACCATCAAGATCAACGACAACGGTCCTTACGTAGTCTCGGGCGACGTCGAGATCGTAGATCCACTGGGCAAGAAGTTCTCGTGGACCGGCACAGCCGTTGCGCTCTGCCGGTGCGGGCAGTCCAGCAATAAGCCCTTCTGCGATGGCGCCCACAAGGATGTAGATTTCTCCAGCGAAGTTAAGGGCGGGTAGATCCGACCCAGATTTCGTATCCTGGCGATCTCGAACGCGTAAACGGGCGGCCAACAAGGACCGCCCGTTTACGCGTCTGTGCCAATTACTCCTACGGGTTGAAGATGTTGATTGGAGATCCTTTGAGCCACGCGTCAACGTTCTCAAGTGATGCCGCCATAAAGTGGCGAATCGTATCTCCAGTGGAGTAGCCCAGGTGCGGGGCAAGCAGGACGTTGTCCAGCTCTAACAGCGGGTGGTCGACCGGCAACGGTTCTATGTCGTAGACGTCCAGCGCGGCTCCAGCGATTTCATCGTTCTTGAGAGCGGCCAGCAGTGCGGGCTCGTCGACTATCGGCCCTCGGGATGTGTTCACCAGGTACGAGGAAGGCTTCATCAGCCCAAACTCACGCTCCGTTACCCAACCGCGGCTCAGGTCGGTGAGGGGGACGTGTATCGACAGCACATCGGACTGAGAAAACAGTTCGTCCCATGAGACGTAGGTAGCGCCGTGTAATGCGGCGCGCTCGGCATCAAGCGTCGGGCCCCACGCGATCACGTCCATGTCAAAGGCTTTGCCATATCCGGCAACCAGTGAACCCAGACGTCCCATCCCCAGGATGCCAAGTGTCTTACCACCGATCCCCTCGGCGGACCGTGTCTGCCACTGCCCCTCCCTCATCTGCCGATCCTCCAACGCTATGTGGCGTGTCACGGCGAGGATCAATGCCCAGCTCAGTTCAGAAGTTGAGTTGCCGCGTGTCGGCAGACTCCCGGTAATGCAGACGGTGATGCCAAGCCGGTTGGCGGCGTCCATGTCTATGTTGGCCTGCCGTGCGCCGGTTCCAGCGATCAACTTCAGGTTCGGCAGTCGTTCCAGAAGCTCCGCCGGAAAACGCGTGCGCTCTCGCGTGGTCACAAGGACTTCAAACGGAACCAGTCGTTCCACAAGAGCATCCTGGTCGAGGATCGTGTTGTCGAAAATGTCGATAGATTCGACCGGTAGCGACGCCCAATCGGCCGACCCCTCGGCGAGGTGAAGGTAGTCGTCGAGGATTGCGATTCTAGTCATGGGTTAGTGTGTCTCCGGGGATAGGTGGTGGTGGTGGTGGGAGGATGGTTCGAATTGGAACCGCAGACGCTGGCGTTGGAGGCGTACGCGTTTTCAGGCTAATTTCTTATCCCTCACCCTGCCCCCTCTCTCATCGGGAGAGGGGGCCGCCGAGCACTGTCGTCAACCGACGATCTAACGCACTGCCTCTCCTGCCAGCACGCCCGTCACCTTCTCGTTCGCCACCGCCAACTTGCCGTTGACCATGACGTATGGGATGCCTGACGGGTGGACCGCCGGGTCTTCGAAGCTGGACTGGTCGTTCACGGTTTCTGCGTTGAACAAGACTAGGTCGGCGAAGTTGCCTTCGGCGATCACACCACGTTTGTCGATCTTGAAGCGTTCTGCAGGGTTCTGCGTGATTCGTTGAATGACCTGTTCCAGCGGCCTGTCGAATCGTCGGCGCAGTCGACCGATGAAGCGGGCGAAGCAGCCGAATGCCCGCGGGTGCACGATCCCGACTAGTGGCGGTGCGATAGGGATCGAGTCGCTACCGATCATGTAGTCCGGTCGATCCAGCAAGTTCATTACATCTTCTTCGTGCTGACGCCAGATGCGCACGCTGGTCGGCGGGATTCCCCGGAAGCCGATTCCCATCTCTTCCTCAACCATGAGTTCCATCACAAGCTCTTCTACCGAGACGCCCTTCGCCTCAGCAGCGTCCTCAAACGTCATGCCAACAAGGTCAGTGTTGGGACCCTCTGCAATGGCAGTGAACATATTTTCGCCCATCGGAGTTATCGGCGTTTCCTGGAAGAACTTGATCAGGTCCTTACGGGTCTCCAAGTCTCTGAGTCGCTCCATCATGGCGTCCGAACCACCCTCGTGCACCCATCCGGGAATGAAGGTGTGCGGGAAGCTTGAGCCAACCGGGTAGACGTAGCACTCAAGGCTGACATCCACACCCGCGGCCTTGGCTGCGTCCACCGGATCCATGATCGTCGATATGTCACCGATCTGATCACCGGCGGTGCGGTAGTGCTCAAGGTGGACCGGGACGCCGGAGCGTCGGCCGATCTCCAGCGCCTCTGCAACGCCACCGCCGCCGAAACCGCGCTCGGGATTGTGGTTCCTCAGGTGCGTGCTGTACGGCAGTCCAAACTCGGCAGACACTTCACAAAGCTCGACTAGCTCGTCGGTATCGCTGTAGGCGTTCGGGTAGTACGACATGCCCGTCGAGAAGCCCTTGGCGCCCTGCTCGAATCCTTCCCTGAGCATCCCCTTTGCCCGATCCATGTCCGCGCCGCGCAGCGGCACGTCGTTCATGCCGACGGCGGATATTCGGACAGGCCCGTGGCCAATAAAGGTGGCGACGTTGCACGAGGTCTTGAGGTGGTAGTTGTCCAGGAAGGCTTCGATGGACGACATGTCCAGGTCTTCCGGTGGGAAGCCAAGAATCCCGGACAGGTACTTCCGGTACATCTTGTAGTTATCGGCCGAGAGCGGGGCGTACGAGAGTCCGTCCGGGCAAAGGATCTCCGTCGTAACGCCCTGCCGGATTCCGCTGGCGTGCTGTCCGTCGATCAGTAGAGCGCCGTCTGAGTGGGCGTGGACGTCGATGAATCCCGGCGTGACGGTCAGGCCGGTGGCATCGATCGTCTGGTCTGCCGTCGATTCCGACAGATCACCTATGGCGGCGATCTCTTTTCCAGAGATGCCGATATCTGTTCGGACGCCGGGCGTGCCGGTGCCGTCGATCACTGTCCCGCCGGAGATGATGGTGTCGAAGTTCATTGGTTCTCCTTGTATCTCGACTGAGCCTGGATTGTTCCGGGGTGCAGGGTGATCACCACCGTCAAAAGAGCCAGGAGCGCGCTGGACTCAGCGGCGGACATCCGTCCACCCTTGTTCCCCTCACCCCTTAGGTTTGTAGCCCTCCCCCAAATTGAGAGGGGATTTGTTGGAGAGATCGAATCTTCCAACGCAGTTGACCGCCCGGAGATTACTACCGTGATGCGCGCTGCGCTAGATGCTGCGGTCACTTGACCAAAAATAACTGCGGCACGCCGCCCCGAAACATGAATGTCACATCCACGAAACACTTCCGTTACAGCGATGGCACTACAGGCACCGAACGAAGGCGATGTTTCGTCACGAATCGTTGACAAACTTCTGGGTCACATCCGTCAGCAACCCGACAGGGAAGGTGCGGCATATGCTGAGCCTCCCTCCCAGTTGACCGGCGGATTTGAAACGTTGATCTATGCGTTCCAACTCTCCAACGTAACGCCCCAGTTCTATGGCCGCTTGTGGTCCGCATATTCCCGGAACCCGGAGGTGCGGCAAAAGGAGCCCGGGAAGCGGCGTTCCATAACGCCATAGCGGACGCCGACTTTCCGTCGCCACGGGTGATCATTTCGAGCGGATCGGGCACGATCTCCAGGCGGGCCTTTAATGTCATGGAGAGTCTTTTCGCCGATCCAGCGAACGCGACCCGGATCGCTGACCAGCTAGCTGAGACGCTGGTCGAGTTGCATACAGTTCCGGTTGACGGAATCTCGAGTTCACTTCGAGACGCGGGGATCGAGGTGAGCCGAAGTTCGTCCGGCGGCAATCTTAGTTACCTCCAGAGTTACACAGCCGATCCCGCCCTTGCGCATCTGGAGCCTGGTGCGGCGTGGTTAACCGCAAACACCCCTCCGGAGCGTGACGTGTTATCCATATGCCACGGCGACTATCACCCGGGCAACGTGATGGTGGATAACGGGCAGGTGACGGGCGTGCTTGACTGGCCAACGATCCCGAACACGATGTTTCGGTCTCGCTTGTGTTGGTCGCTGTAAACGCCCCAGAGTTGGCAGGAGACATTCCTCCCGAAGCCTTACAGATGTTCGCTGAAACTTTCCTTGCCTCATACACGAACCGGAGCGCACTCGACCCGGACCGACTCTCCTATTACCGGGCCTATCGCGCCATACGGGCTTTTGCTCGGGGTTCGGCGTTACGGACTCCGGGGGTGGTTGCCGGACTCAAACCACCGGACCAGTACGCGTGGGGCAGCGACGGATCGATGCGTCGGCTTGCGTCGACGTTCGGTGACATCACCGGCATCGAACTCCCCCTTCCCGCCGATGTCGACCCGGAATAGGTCCGCGCCGGCCTTTGACGGCGATACGATAAGGACCATGAACTTGAAGATTGATGGTTCCGACACGCGGATCTTCCCGTGGCTGGGAGCCTGATGACCAACGATCCTCTAGAAAACATACCGGCTAACCGGACACGCCCCGAACCGGTCATCGTCGCCACCGACCTGCGGAAGCGGTACGACGATATCCAGGCCGTAGACGGGATTTCGTTCGAGGTGTATCCGGGCGAGGTGTTCGGGATGCTTGGCCCGAACGGTGCTGGAAAAACCACAACGGTCGAGATTCTTGAGGGAATGCGCTACCCGGATTCCGGAAACGCTATTATCAACGGCATCGACGTGACGCGTGATCCGATGAGCGTGAAGAAGATCATCGGTGTTCAGCTTCAGGCCAATGCCTTCTTTGATCGTCTGACTCTGTCCGAATTATTGAAACTATTCGGCACTCTTTACGGCCACAAAGTCTCGCCACAGGACCTCCTTGACCGGGTCGATCTGGGCGACCGCGGAAAGTCTCAATTCAGAAAGCTTTCCGGCGGCCAACAACAACGCTTTTCTATCGCCGCCGCTCTCGTGAATAAGCCCATCGTGATGTTCCTTGATGAGCCTTCTACCGGCCTCGACCCACAGGCTCGCCGCAACATGTGGGACCTGATCAAGGGACTTCAAAATGACGGCACCACCGTGGTGCTGACGACACACTACATGGAGGAAGCGGAGGAGCTGTGCGACCGCGTGGCGATAGTGGACACCGGGCGGATCGTGGCTTTGGACACGCCGCTCGCGCTTGTGGACGGGCTGCTGGCGACCGGTTTCCGGAACGAGAGGCCGCAGCGTGAGGCGACGCTGGAAGACGTATTCATCAACATGACCGGGCGAGCGTTGCGGGATGAATAACCGTGTGCGCCGCAACACCGACTGGATGACCGCATGAGGATCGCACTGAGCCTCATGGTCGCCTCTCTGAAGATGTACTTCCGGAACCGGCAGGCGATCTTCTTTTCCCTCTTTATTCCGCTGCTGATCATGGTGATCTTCGGCCTGCTGGACTTTGATCGTTTCAGCGGGGCCGAGATAGGCATCGTTGACCAGGCTGATAACGAATTCTCGCAGGCCGTAGTACGACAATTGACCGATCGCGAGGACGACCTGGTGGAGTTGGAACTCGGCACACTGACGGAACTGACGGAACGTCTCACGGACGGCGAGATCGACGCCATGTTCGTCATACCGGAGGGATTCTCCGAGCCTGGCGGGCCGGTAACGCTGTCATCGACCACCGATGAACGTTCTCCACAACGCGCCGCCCTCGCTGTAACGCTGATGGGGCAGATCCTTGGCAATCTTGAAAGACAGATGTCTGCCCCTGACGACGCTACCAATCCGCTCAGCGTCGCCGATGGCCCACCTTCATTTGGGACGATCTTTCAGTCAACCTTGCAGGGCGACGACCGAAGCTACACGGCGTTCCTTGTGCCGGGGATCGTTGCGATGTCGATCATGCAGCTCGGTATTTTCGGCGTGGTGTTTGCGCTGCTTCAGTTCCGGCAACAGGGTGTGCTCCGAAGGTTGAAGGCGGCCCCGGTTAACCCGGCGCAGTTTCTATTTGCGCAGGTTTCGACACGTTTGACCGTGTCGGTATTACAGACCCTAGTGATCCTGTTGGCCGGAATGATACTGTTCGATCTTGCCGTCGGAAACGGAGACGTCACTTCATGGGTTCTTGTCCTTGTACTGGCCGTGTTTGGCGGCGTGCTGTTTGTAACGATGGGCCTGGCGATCTCAGGTGTCGCACGAACGGAAGAAGTTGCTGCACCGGTCACAAACCTGATTTCGTTGCCGATGATGTTTCTCTCAGGCGTGTTCTTCCCGCTCGATGCTCTGCCCGGGGTTTTGACGGCGGTGACGCAGTTCCTGCCGCTCACATACCTGGCGGACGCGATGAGGGCCGTGGTCACGGATGGCGCCGGGATCACGGAGATCTGGGGTGAGCTGGCAGGGCTGGCTGCATGGACCGCGGTAGTGTTCGCAGCCGCGACGCGTCTGTTCCGCTGGGAGTAGAGGTCGCAGCCTCCGAAAACAAAAAAGAAGCGAGCGACCGGGTAAATGCACGGTACATACCCGATCGACTCGCTTCTAATATCTTGTGCGCCCCACTAAACCGCATGGATCCCCCGCACATCTGATTGGGTTCCTGTTCGATGTGCCCGTCCCGGGCACCAAGACCCGACCGGTAACCGAGGGCCGGGCTCCATATCTAAAAAGCGCATTACTGGACGCCAGGTTCGTAAGTGGCTAGCCTGTTGCCAAACTGGTTGATAAGTGAGCGCTTAACAACATGGCAAATGAAACAGGCGTCCCGGTCGGTGAGCTATCACGTCGGACCGGAGTCAGCCCCGCGACCATTAACTTCTACGTGAACCGTGGGCTTCTCCCGCATCCGGCGAAGACGGCACGCACACGTGCGTCGTACCCGCCTGAGATGGTCGAGCGAATCGCACGGATCAAGGATTTTCAAGATCGTGGACTGCCGCTGGCCGTGATCGCCCGAATTCTTGACAGCCCGAACCCTGCCGCCGAGCTAGGGCTGTCCACGACTCAACTACGAACGCCACGCGGTCCAGTGGGACTTGCGGAGTACCTGGAAGAAACCGGACTGGACCGTGACGTTCTGGCCCGGCTGATCGAGGCCGAGATCCTGAGGCCGGGACGTAGCGAATCAAGTCTTATTTTCGATCGAGCGGATCTCGCAGCAGGACGTGCCGCCGCCCGATTACTGCTCGAGGACGTGGAGATCGAGACCCTTTTACGCCATGACGAATTCCAGCCGGTATCACTGGCAGAGGCTCACTTCCTTGCGGAACACCTAGCCCAAGCAATGCAGATCGAGCCATCGCACCGAAAAGCGACTGCGGCGCGCGCAGCCTTCGCCACACTTCGTGACTACATGAGGCTGCGAGAGTTGGAGACCGAGTACCCGGACTGGGACCAGCCTCGCCGATAGAGCCCTATAACTAGAAGGCTAGAGCGCGTCAATCGCCCTGGCGACGTCGAAGTCCCAGCCGGTTAATCCGCCTTTGTCGTGGGTCGATAGCGTCAGCGTTACCCTGTTGTATCGGATGTCGATATCCGGGTGGTGGTCACGAGATTCAGCGATCTCGGCAACACCCTGCACCAAGGCAATGCCCTCAAGGAACGACGGCGCTTCAAACGTTCTCGTGATGCTCTGGACCGCGCTTCCTGAAGACAGGGACCACTCTGGGATCGCTTTGATGCTTTCAGCGATCTGGTCGACGGTAAGTCGAGTTCGGTCAGCCATCTATTACCTCCCCGTTATTGTCGTTGCCGTGTCTGGAGTCTGCCAATTTCACCGCAGGCCAGTTCAGTACACCAAAACGGACCGCTAGATAATTGCCCCTGTGGGGCTTAGTCCTGGTTGGGGTTTACTCGTTCTCGGACGTAGTTAAGCACCGACTCTATGCCCTCAGGCGGCGCTCCAAGAGAAACCGCTTTTTCGACATCTGCGGCGACGAGTTCTTCCTGCCCGAGCGCGGCGTGTGCCACGGCACGATTGCCATACGCGTCAGAGTTGGACGGATCAAGCGAAATCGCCCTGTCCAGGTTGGTTACGGCCTGCACGAAGTTGCCAAGTGACAGGTAGGCGGTACCGAGATTGAACTGGAGTGTGGCGTCGTTTGGTTCAATGGATTCAGCCTGCTCAAATGACTCCGCGGCCCGGTCCGGGAAGCCCAGTTGTGCGAACTTGAGGCCACGCTGGAACCAGCCTACAAAATCATCTATGGCAGGTTCAGTTTCCTGGGTCGATTCGATATTTTGGTCGCTTGGTTGAAGATTCACGAAATTACTTTAACCCGAGCAAGACATCGTGAACGCTCGGGTTCGATACGCCGGGCCAGTTCGCCTACTTCTGTACGGTCCATTCCTTCATGCGGGCGACCGTGACGGTCCAGTAATCGGGCCTGGTTTCTGGTCACGAGATGACGAACCGGCAACGTGATTCGAGCATCGCCCAACGCCGAAGCGCCTCGGGACGCTAGAATCGGCGTCGACGTCGGTGGTTTTGCATGCGAGTCGGACCCGGTATTCCCGGTATTCAAGGCACTCAATACCTCAAGATCGCAATAGTTGCCAGTAGATTCAAGAGAGTTACATCAGATGCGCATCGTGTTAATCGGTCAGCAAGCGTTCGGCCAGTCTGTTCTGGATGCGATCCTGGATGCGGGCCAGGACGAGGTATTTGGCGTATTTTGCTCGCCGGACCAGGAAGGTCGGCGCCCAGATCCTCTTAAGGTCCGGGCGCTGGAGCGGGGTATCCCGGTATTCCAACCGAAGCGGTTCCGCAGCAAGGAAGCGATTCTGGAGTTCCAGAACCTTTATTCAGAACTCTGCGTCATGGCCTACGTGACGGATATCGTGCCAAAAGAGATGATCCAGGGACCCATGTACGGCACCATCCAGTACCACCCGTCTCTTCTCCCACTTCATCGCGGGCCAAGCTCAATCAACTGGCCGATCATCATGGGCGAGAAGAAGACAGGACTGACGATTTTCTGGCCGGATGAGGGACTGGATACCGGTCCGGTACTGCTCCAAAAAGAGGTCGAGATCGGTCCGGACGACACGCTTGGCTCTGTCTATTTCAACCACCTGTATCCGATGGGGGTGCAGGCGATGCTTGAGGCGATAGACCTCGTGCGAGATGACAAAGCGCCGAAGATAGTGCAGAACGATTCAAAGGCCACGTACGAGAGTTGGGCTAAAGCCAGCGACGGGGTGATCGACTGGTCCCTCCCGGCGCAGCAGGTATACAACCTGATTCGTGGCTGTAATCCTCAGCCCGGTGCGAGCACAACGCATGACGGCGAACCTTTACGGGTATTCGACTCTGCATTAGGAACGTCCGGAGGTTCCAGTTCCGAACCCGGCATCGTCATTGCTTCTGGAGACGACGGGTTTGAGGTGGCGGCGGGTGACGGCAGCGTCCTTGTGAAGCGCGTGCAACAAAAAGGCTCAAAAAAAGAACCGGCCGCAGAATTCGCATCTGCGGCCGGGCTTAAGATCGGTGATCCCCTCGGGTGAGGCTTGCGGTCCTTCTTGAACCGCTAAATCAGGACTACGGAATGACGGTGGGGTGTAGGCGTCATGTTGGGTGGGTGAGCGAGCGAAGATCGGAGCGTCCTACTTGTTCCTGAGCGTTCTCCCGAATTGAGGCTATCGATCCGAACGGCGCGCCGGGTGGGTGTAGTACCCGGTGCAGATAGATCGAATACTGAAGCAACGACCGGGCTCTCGTCAGGTCTCGCTGGCTCAGCACTCCCGATTCGGTGGGATCCGCAATGAGCCGTCAGGGTCACTCTCTTGAGGTGCTGTCGTGAAGATCGCACTAATCGCCCTACAACTACGGATCAGCATGTACGGCTTCCTGGCCTGTGCCGGTGAATTAGTCGTATATGCGGCGGCGATAGTGTGGATCTACCCGACGGTGTCCGAAGTGTCCGGGATGGGCGAATACCTGGAGGCGATGCCGGACCAGTTCCGGGAGATGGCCGGGATCACCGACCTTACGCAGGCTCTGGATGCTCAGGGGTTCTTCCCTTTTGAGGGTTTCCTGTCCACGGAATACATGGGTTGGTTTCCCGTATTGCTTGGCATCTACGTCATCATCTCCGGAGTAGGCATCGTTGCGAAGGACGCAGAACGCGGCGCTCTGGAGATCATCTTTGCTCAGCCCATACACCGACTTAGAACGCTTGCGACCAATGCCGGCAAGGTGCTCACTCATCGTGAGTTGATGCAGGCGGTATGAGGGCCGGAGTACGGCGACGAGACCGAGTACCTGCGGACCTTTGTTAAGCAGTTACGCCGGAGGCTGGAAGAAGACCCGTCCCGGCCGCGCTACATCATCGCCGAGCCTGGCATTGGGTACCGTCTCGTGCAGGTGATCGGCTAGCACGTCCTCTGGCTGTTTCAAGAACGGACGACGTGTGCTTACGTTTCTAGCGCCTTACGTCTGCCCCGCCTGAAGCTGCCGTCTGAACCTCTGCCTCTGAGGCAAGGTTAAAGTCGCCGTGGATCGTGTGCGCTATCGCGCCGGACGCCGCAGCGAAGTCTGCCGTTTGCTGTGCCTCCCATCCGTTCATGACGCCCCAGATCGCACCCGCAGCGAACCCATCTCCGCCGCCAACGCGGTCAACGATCTCTAGCTCATGCCGACGGCTCAACGCTATCTCCGATCCATCGAAGACAACGCCCTGCCAGTCGTTTCGATCGCTTGAGACAATGTCCCGGATCGTCAGCGCTACCCTGTTGAACCCGTACTTTGATACGGCCGCATCCACAAAAGGCCTGTAAGCATCGGCGCTTCGATCGTCCGGTTCGATGTTTCCGTCTCGCCCCAACATCACGGCGAGGATCGGGTCACGTGCGCTGCCGATGGCGACGTCCACGTACTGCATGAGCGGGTCCAGGCGCTTTGCGGCCTCTTCCGGGCTCCACAGTGCGCTCCGGTAGTTGAAATCGGTACTGACGGTGATCCCTGCCGCTTTTGCCGCCTCGCATCCGGCTTTCACGGTTTCGGTCGCCTTTTCAGAGATGGCACATGTGATCCCGGAGAAATGGAACCAGTCTTTACCTTCTAGCGCCGCAGACCAGTCCACCATCCCGGGCTCGATCTCGGACATCGCCGATCGCGCACGGTCGTACACCACTGCGGACGGTCGTGCCGATGCACCGATCTCAAGGTAATAGAGCCCAAGGCGGTCGCCATTCCGGATCACGCCTGACGTGTCGACGCCGTACTGGCGGATGTAGTTCACACACGCCTGGCCGATGTCGTTATCCGGAACACGAGAGATCAGGGAAGGATCGACGCCGAACTGCTCCAGTGCGACCGCTACGTTGCACTCGGTCCCGCCGTAGATGGCGTCAAACTGGCGGGCCTGCGTGAGTCGCTCGCTCCGCGGGGTAGTCAGGCGCAGGAGGACCTCGCCGATTGTCACAAAACTATGGGCCATGACGGTGTGCCGTCTCCGTTGCTGATTCTCTGGTTAGTTGAGGGCCGGTGGGCGGGTTACAGGGCCGTGCCGTACACCTTGTCCGGGATCACTATCACCGTGGCACGATCCTCTTTCCTCATCGCCTCGTCGTACTCGTTCCAGTCCGGGTGTTCTTTACCCGCGGCTGCGCGGTACACCTCCCGCATGGCGACCCGCAGGTCATCCGCGCTGGCAGTCTGCGAGGAGATGATCTCCGCACGACCCTCCAGCACGACGTAGCCCCACCAACTGTCCTTGGACACCAGGAGCGAGCAGCGGGGATCGCGTTCAAGGTTGCGAAGCTTTGCACGATCCAGTGTCGTGGAGAATCCCACGCCATCTTTCAAGGGGCCGGTCGTGACGATGCTCATCTGGGTCGCGCCGTCACGCCGGTAGGTGCTTAAGACGGCCTTGTGGTTCTCCGCAGTAAACTCTCTGACCTTTGGATCAAGTGCCATACGTGGCGTTCCTTTGTGTGCTTGATTTTGATCTGGGAATTGATATGGCGGATTGGCGATTACTTATCGGGCACGTAGCTCTTTGATCGTGGAAAGCACGTCCCTACAACGCTCGGACAGCGTGGCCCACGCACCGGCGGCGAGGATGTCTGAGGAAATCAGCGCCGAACCCATGCCGACTGCGGGTACACCGGCGTCGAACCATGCTTTTAGTGAGTCTCTTTCGCCGTTCACGCCGCCGGTAGGCATTATCGACGACCACGGCATCGGCGCACGCACGGCTTTAACGAACCCTGGTCCACCGACCGAATCGCCCGGGAACAGTTTCACTATGTCACAGCCCAGTTCCTCGGCATGTGCGATCTCTGTCACGCTGCCACAGCCCGGCATGTAAGCGATCTTGCGACGGTTGCAGAGTCGGGCGGTGTCGTCGTCGGTCGCCGGGCTAACGATGAAGTTGGCCCCGTTGGCGATATAGAGAGCCGCAGTCGGGGCGTCCTGGATTGAACCTGCGCCAAGGATCACATCCGGTGCATCAGCAGCGGCCCAACGATCCAGCTCCGAGAACACTTCCCAGGCATGATCCCCGCGGTTGGTGAACTCGATGGCCCGAATCCCGCCCTCACGGCAGGCGTTAACGATGGACCGGGCTGTGTCGAAGTCCCCGTTATAGAAGATGGGAACCACGCCGGCATCATGTACGCCGTTCAGGACTTCGAGTCGCGTGTGTCGGGGCAAGGCTCTCTCCGTCTTTTAGGCGCTTATTTCGGTTCGGTAGAGATCGAATCCGGGCTAATCACCCGGCGTATACGTACAGGCCCGGTAGTGTAACTCCGGCGGCGGTAGCGCCCGTATATCGCGACAAGTCAAAGTAGCGACACCGGGGTGATAGGCGAGTCGCGGGGTGGGCACGCGTTACTTCACGCAGGGGAAGTTGCAGTCGGTCGCAATCGGTCGAATCGGGTCGCCCCGCACCCCTTTCACCGGTGGACCGACATCACGGGACATCGGATGCTCGGTAGTGTTGATGTTGTCGGATTCGCCAACGGTATCCAGGGCAACAGTCCCGACCCGAACTCTCTTACTACACTAGCGCCCAAAAGGAATCACCATTTACAGAAACATGAATCTGACAGCGAACTAAAACGGGTCATCTTCCCGATACTATTGGTCTCGGTCGTAATGTTGTGGGCAGGTAATGGCGGCAGCAGTAATGAACGCCCTATAGGCATTTGCAATGCAGGCTATTTGGCCTGCCAGCCGGGCTATTTTTAGGGCTGTGTACGGCGGATCACAGTTCGAGCGGTATTCGACTGCGCCAGACGTTCATTCGTAGCAAGTCGGCGATCATCCCCGGAGCCTCTTAAATGAGGCTCCGTTCGCGAAAAGACCAAACGAACCAAAACCCGATCCAAATAACGCACGCATCGCGGGTTAGCCGCCGCCTGCTGGTCGGACAATTTCTAGGCGATCTCCCTGCTGAATTGTGATCGAGTCGTACTCCGGTCGACGAACGATCACGCCGTTAACCGCCACCGCAACTTTGCGCTCACCGAGATCCTTGGCTTCGAGATACGCGACCAGGCCCATCGGCCCGTCCAGATCGGTCTCGCTTCCATTGATGAACACCGAAATCATGATTTTCCTCTTTGCTGCTCGACGTTCCTAGACCACCCGTTAACCGGGCGTCGCGTCTTCTATCGATTTTCTGAGATCGGCGGCCGCACGCTCCGGGTCATCTGCCCTGAGGATCCCTCCGATGACGGCGACTCCTATAGCTCCTGCAGACACGACATCAGCGGCGCGCTCCGGGTTAACGCCTCCGATTCCGATGATCGGCATACCCACGCGACCTGCGACGTTCCGCACGAGGTCGAGACCTGCACCCTTCTGCCCCGGGTGCGACGTAGTTTCATAAATAGTCCCAAGCATCAAGAAGTCCGCCTGATCCGATTCGGCCTTTTGAGCGCCCTCCAGCGAATGAACGGATCGCCCGATCACCCAGTCGTCACCGCCCAGGTTGCGTGCGGCTTTTACGGCCGGCCCACGCTCACCTAGCTGGACACCTGACGCATCCACGGCCAGCGCTACGTCCACACGATTGTTTATCAGCACAAGGGCATCGTCCCCGACCGTCTCCATCACCGAGGCCGACAGGTTGAAAAATTCGGTCCGTTCAAGCTCCGGCGCACGTACCTGGATCATGTTTACGCCGCCCCGTATCGCTGCGCGGATCATTACAAGTAGCGACGTCGGGTCCTCACAGGGATCCAGCGCCGTTACAAGGCAGAGCACGCGTTCTGGTAGTGGCATCGGAGACATGTTCGAAACAGGATCAGTCGGCCGTAGCCGCCACCGGCACGCCCTCAAGAGGCGATAAGGCAGACGCATACGCTTTCGCCGGGATACGTCCCTCCTGGTACGCCATCCGTCCAACCTGAACTCCCAGCTTGAAACCCTCGCCCACCAGGGCCGGGTCTTCTGCCATGGCGATCGCCGTATTGACGAGAACGGCATCTGCGCCGACCTCCATCACGGACGCCGCCTCAGAAGGAGTCCCGAGTCCGGCGTCTACTACGACTGGGATTGAAGACTGTTCGATGATGATCTGGATTTCGTCCAAGGTCAGCACCCCACGACCGGAACCGATGGGTGAACCGAGCAGCATGACCGTCGCGCAACCTGTGTCCTCAAGTCGATGGGCCAGCACCGGGTCCGCCCCGATGTAGGGCAGCACCGTAAAACCATCCTTGACCAGTCGCACAGCGGCCTCAAGCGTGCCGATCGGGTCCGGAAGCAGGTACTTGGGGTCCGGGATCACTTCGATCTTGATCCAGTCGGAGCCCGTAACCTCACGTGTCAGTTGGGCGGTGAAAACGGCCTCATCGGCGGTCGCCGATCCGGCTGTGTTCGGAAGGATCTGGTACTTCTCCCAATCGAGATAATCGAGGATCGTCTTCTCGTTTGGGTCGTCCAGGTTCAGACGGCGGATAGCGACGGTAATGATCTCCGTACCGGACGCCTCGACGGACGCAACAAGGTCTTCCGGAGACCTGTGTTTGCCCGTACCCGTCATAAGACGAGACGAGAAAGTCTTGCCGCCGATGGTTAGCTGGTCACTCATCAGTTCGCTCCCGTGCTTGATATCAATGCAAGCGGTGTTCCGGACGCCAAAACATCCGGGTATGGGAGCCATAAGACGAGAATTTCTACGCTGGCATTAACCAGATCAGGTTTCAGGGTCGGTAGCGGTTTCGGCCACCCTCTCAGCCTGGCTCCCCAAGCTCCCCGAGCGCAGATTTTGGTCTGCGCCTCTCAGTACGTGGTGCAAGCCTAGTTGCGTTGGGACGGACCGTCAAATCTGTAGGCCGATGATTGCACCATGCACCGGTGGTATTCTGACCTCTGTTACCTATGTCCCTCGATGTCAGTCAAACCGATATGCCCGATTTAATAGGAGCCTCCTGATGAGCCGCGTCGTCTTTTACTCTGAACCCAACGACCGCGTGCGACTCGCCGAAAGCCTGGCTCCGGACGACCTTGATTTTTCGGTCATGGATCCCGAGCTCCCCTGGGAGGAGCGCAAGGAGTTGCTTGCCGACACCGAGGTCCTGATCCTCGGGGGACTGGCTATGCCTTACGAAGAGCTTATTCAGCTTCCAAAGTTGAAGATGCTCCAGTTGATGAGCGCCGGGTACGACCAGATCGACGTACCGGCGGTACGGGAACAGGGCATATTTGTGTCGAACAACTCGCCACAGATAGCACGGTCCGTTGCGGAGCATGCACTTGGCCTGATGCTCACCGTGCAGCACAAGTTCATCCCCGGTGTTGACGGCGTTCGGGACGGAAGTTGGCGTAACCCTGTGCGATCCGGAGTGTACGAGATCGGCGGCAAGACCATCGGCATCATCGGTCTTGGCAACATCGGTCGACTCGTAGCGCAAATGGTTCGAGGGTTTGGACCGGCTGAGGTGATTTATCACGACACGGCCAACATCCCGGGCGAGGTCGAGCAGGAACTGGGCGTGCGACGTGTTGGATATGAAGAGCTGCTCAAGACTTCCGACATCGTGACCGTTCACGTGCCACTGTTCTCCGAGACCCGCGGCATGATGAATGCCGACGCGTTCAGGCTGATGAAAGAATCGGCCATCTTCATCAACACTTGCCGTGGTCCGGTCCAGAACGAGGCTGACCTCATAGATGCGCTCAACGATGGGCAGATTCGAGCCGCTGGGCTGGACGTATTTGAAGTAGAGCCGACGCCGGTCGACAACCCCCTGCTCACGATGGACAACGTGGTGGTCACGCCGCATCTGGCCGGGTCCAGCGAGGAACGTGTAGAACGAGCGCTTGTGTTCTCGTACCAGAACGCCCGTCGCGTGATCTCTGGTGGGCAACCAGAGGGCCTGTTTGAAGTCCTGACATAGCCGTGCGCACCAATCTGGGATCGCGTTGGCCTGGGTCGCGCTGGAACGGACAAGCTTCCGCGTTGGTCCTTGATTTGGACGGGACGCTTCTCAACGCGAATGACAGGCTGTCGCCTCGGGTGATCGACGCCGTGTCCCGGGCGTCAGCCCATGTACCGGTGGCGATTGCTTCCGGCCGGGAGCCTACCGATGTCGCCCGGTACGCCCGGGAACTGGGCCTGTCGACGCCGCAGATATCGGACAACGGTGCTCGCATTCTGAACCCGGTAGATAACTCGACCCTTGAGGCCCATCTACTGGACGAGAGCGACGCACGTGCCATAATCGCCGGACTGGGCGATCGTGGAATGCGGTTCTTTGCGGTCGATGGCTGGGAGATGGCACGCTCGATTCCGGAGATCTCCAGGTGGGAGATAACGGTCATCGCTGCCTCGACTTACGACCGTGACGCTCCGACCGATTTTCAGGAAGCGACCGTCCGGAACGCCGTAGAGCTTGCGTCCGAAAGGGTAAACGCAATCCTGTCGGTGGGCGCTGATGCCAAACGCTGGTACGTAAACTACACCCGCAAGGGCGTGGACAAGGGCACGGGGCTACAGAGCTGGGTTGACCGGATGGGAGTGTCGATGGACGGCGTGGTGTTCGTCGGTGATTCGCTAAACGATGTCGAGGCGTTCGCAGTAGCGGGGCTTCCGGTCGCTATGGGCAGTGCGTCGGCTGAGGTGCGATCGGCAGCAACAGAGTCAGTCGGTGACGTGTACGAGGACGGGGTGGCGCAGGCGATAGAGCGGTTCGTACTGCCAGGGTTCTGAGGGGTCTCGAGTCCAACGCTGAAATCAATTGTGTAGGAGCAAGAGACTTCTTCCTCATCCTGCACCATCTCCCGCTGGGAGAAGAGAGCGAATCGTCCGGGATTTCAGATGGTCGCAGGTCTTATCCCTCAGTTTTAGCTCTCTGCTACATCGCCTGAATCGGACTCCTCAGACACTTCCGGACTCAGATCATTTCCTGACCTGAGCGCTCGCACGCTGGCTCCGAATGCCCTCTTCCAAACGCTCAGCTCCCGCCGCAATGCTGATCGGAACGGTCGTCCGGACTCGCCGATGTTCCGATACTTGCGCTGCCGGCGTCTCACGAGCGTACGTCGGTGTCGCTCGACGACCTCCGTGATCTCGATCATGAGCGCCCGTTTTAGCAGCCGAGAGGCCTCCAGAGGGTCTGTATGCGCACCGCCGTCAGGTTCCCTCACGATCTCATCGATGATCCCCATACGTCGACCGTCGATGGACGTGACCCTGAGCGCTCCTACCACCTGATCGGCTGCTGCGGCGTCGCGTAACTCGGCCGCAGCAGCACGCTCCGGCGATATCGGGGTGTATATGGCGTTCTGGAGCATCAGGACGCGGTCCGTAACTGCGAAGGCCAGTGCGGCCTCACTTCCGCCCTCCCCGATCAATACGGAGATTGTCGGAACCTCCACAACCAGGAGCGTCGATATCATCTGTGAGATGGCGTGTGCCTGCCCGCGCTCCCACGCCTCAAGGTCCAGTGCGGATCCGGGCGTGTCTACCAGTGTCACTATCGGCAGGTTAAAGCGAGACGCAAACCGGATAGCGCGCCGCGCCTTACCGAAACCTTCAGGCGTTATCGATCCGCTGGCAGACAGGCCTTCAGGTACATCGTCTTCCGATGACGAGATCATGCCACTTGGCGGTGTCTTTTCCTGCCCGATTACGACAACCGACTGGCCCGCCAAACGCGCTATCCCGGTTATCACTTCGGGCGCGTCAGCATACTGGCGGTCGCCGTGGAGTTCTACGAGGTTTGAGAAAACCTGGTCGATGTAGTGTCGGGCGGACGGGCGGTCAGGGTGACGGGCAAGCTGGACCATCTCCCACGCTTCCATCCGCCGAGGACGCGTACGAGGCGGTCGGCCACGGCGTCTCTTGGCTAGCCTGAACTCAGGCCTGAGCAGCTCCAGAGTAGTAGAAACAACGTGTTTGATCTGCTCACGGTCTACCACTCCGTCGAGCATTCCGTGCCGGAAGTGAACCTCCGCCGTGTGCTGATCTGCGGAGAGTGAACCTCCCGTCCGTTCTTTGATTGCGCGGAACGGTGCGAAGCCCACATGAGCGCCTGGCTCGGCGAAGATCAAATCTGCCTGCGTTCCAAACGAGGCGTAGACCTGTCCGGTCGCAGGATCACCAAGCACCGAAACCAGCGGAACGCCACGTTGATGCATCTCGTTGGCGGCGACCGTGGTCTTCGCCATCTGCATGAGCGAGAGGATTCCCTCCTGGATGCGCGCCCCTCCGCTGTTGATAACGGCTATGGCCGGGTAGCGTTTACGGGCGGCAAGTTGCAGTGCGAGTGCGACTTTTTCACCCACAACAAGTCCCATGCTCCCGCCAAGAAACCCGAAATCGAGAACGACGAGCACCGCAGGCGTCCCGCCGATGGTGCAAACTCCGGTTACTACGGCCTCAGTGAGTCCGGTCCGATCCTGGTCTTGCAGGATTCGCTCACGGTACGAAACACGTGCCGAGAATGAGAGCGGATCCAGTGATTTGATCCAGCGCGATGTCTCTCGGAAAGTCCCAGCGTCGGCAAGCATGTCGACACGTCTACGCGCAGACATCGTGTAGTGGAAACGGCAGCGCGGGCAGACCAGGTATCGGTCATAAGTGGGGCTGTCCACCAGCGAACCGCCGCAGGCAAGACAGGTCGTCCGAACGCCTTCCAGGTCGAGTTCGTGTTGTTCTGGACTATAAGGCGGGTCTTGGCCCGGAAAGAGTGGGGTGATATTGGTCACGCGCAGCCTCGTCGCTCAAGCTTACCGCGCCTGCAAGAAACTGGCACTGCTTGATGGCGTATTCGATGCCATCTTATTCGCGGTAGGTTCACCGAGACCCGACGTACAGCGGTAGTTGGGCGCGTGAATCGCCGAAGCCGGTAAAGCGCCAGTTAAAGCACCGGCCTCGGTTTGCCCGGCTCACCGATTCCCACCACTCCGGCCTCTTCCAGTTCATCCATCAGTCGTGCAGCACGCGGGTAGCCGATTCGTAGGCGACGTTGCAGGAGCGATACCGAAAGCGTCTTGTGTGCGGACGCCATCTCGCTTGCCCTGTCGAAGAGCGAGTCTCCATCGTGTCCGCCGTCTCCAAAGTCGCCGGTGTCGGCGGAAGCCGTCAGCGGTTCCAGACTCGGCATCTTCGGCCCTTTGACCGCTGTCCAGAAATCGACAACACTCGCTACCTCTGGATCGCCAAGGAAAGCGCCCTGAATTCGTATAGGCTTCGGCCGATCGATCGGCAGGAAGAGCATATCCCCCTTACCGAGCAGCTTCTCCGCGCCCGGGCCGTCGATGATGGTCCGGGAGTCGATCTGGGAGGTCACGCCGAAGGATATTCGGCTCGGGAAGTTGGCCTTGATTAGCCCGGTCACCACGTCGACGGAAGGACGTTGGGTGGCGACGACCAGGTGGATGCCGGTCGCACGGCCAAGCTGCGCTAACCGGCACAGCAGTCGCTCTACCTCAGAGGCGGAGGTCAGCATGAGGTCGGCGAGCTCGTCCACCATAATGACCAGATAGGGCATCTTCGTCGTGGCCTGCTCGTTATAGGCGATTATGTTTCGGACGCCAGCGCTCTCCAGCACCTTGAAACGGTCAGACATTTCCTCAACCGCAGCCTTGAGGATGCCGACGGCGACATCCGGCTCCACAACTGGCGGGGCGTACAGGTGCGGTACGCCCGTGTATGGCGTTAGCTCGACCCGTTTGGGGTCGATCATCACTATGCGCACCTGCTCCGGCGTGCGGCTCATGAGCAGACCGGTGGCGATGGTGTTCATACAGACGCTCTTGCCGGAACCTGTGGCTCCTGCAATCAAGAGGTGCGGCATGCGGGTCAAATCAATCACCACGTTCTCGCCACCACTCCCGACGCCCAACGGCACCGGTAGCGGAGATTCTTCCACGAACTTTTCGTAGGCGGGCGATTCGATCACGGTTCTCAACGTGACTGGTGTAGGCCGGGAGTTTGGTACCTCGATACCCACCAGGGATGCGCCCGGAACCGGGGCTTCAAATCGAAGACTTGGCGACGCTAGCGAGAGCGCCAGGTCTTTTTCACGGGCCAGGATGTTGTCCACGCGGACACGCTGGCGTCCGGAACTACGCTCGGTTCCGGGTGCCATTTCTTCGATCAGTTTCTTGGAACCGCGCCCCTTACCCCAGCCCGGCACGATGCCGTACATCGTCACCCTGGGGCCTTCCCTGACATCGCCGACAGAGACCTCTATGCCGTGGTCTGCAAGGGTCTCAACAATCAGTTCAGATGTCGCCTCTATTTCCGACTCCGGGATTCCACCGGGGGGAGCGACCTTGAGCATTTTGACGTCGGGGAGCGGCCATTCGAAGGGAGGCACGTGCAGGAAGTTGGGCAGGATCGGCGTCAGGAGGCTTGTAGGGACTTCCAGGGCGTCGTCCTCGCCCTTGACGTCAGGGTCATCCAGATCGTCTACAGGCACCTCAACATCCGCCGTGATTGTTCGTTCGGCCGGATCATCCTCGGCAATAATAAGATCAGGGCGAACGTTCCCGGCGAGCGGGGGCTCCGGCTTGTCTGTGGCAAAGGACGGATTTTCTGTCTGATCTGCCTCGGTGCCCAACGCAGCGGACCCGTTCATGATCTCTTCCGCCGAAGGCCCGGATGCGGCACGGTTGGCGCGCCATGTGAAGATTCGAGACGCTAGGCCTGCGCCTGCGGCGATCAAAAGCACGCTGAATGCGATCAGGCCCGTCCAGATGCCCCGGACCGTGATTAACGCATGTCGTGGCAACGAGGCGGCGGCAGCTAAGACGACCAGGATTCCGGAGCGAACGAAGCCTAACGCTATCTGGCTGGACGTTCCTCCGGACTCGGCCCAGTTGGCAGGCCATCGCGCAATGTAGTTGCCAAACGATCCGCCGTACGACTGGTTAATCGTGGAGAAATAGTCAGGCAACTGCATCGACCCGAGGAAGCCGACTATGGCAAGGCCAATAAATGTTGCCGAGAGTGCGTAACGCCAGTGCATCTTCAGTAACTGCGGCGCAATGTTGAGAATCGCGACGGCGGCCGCGGCCCAGACAAACAACGGGATCGCCGACCAACCGAGGTGGAACCTCAAACTGTCGTAGAACAGCAGGCCGAGTATTGCCGTGGCGGCGATAACTATCGCAGCGGAGCGCGAGTATTCGTTCTTACTGGTTTCGGTCACGCCGATGGCGGTGTACGAATACCCGCCAACAGTGAGGCGGCGCGTTACGGATCCAACGGTGTGGATTGCTCCGCCTAACATTGCGCCTCCTCATGTACGGCCCCGAAACTATGAGGGCTGTGGGTCTCTGTTGATCAATCGCCCTCGCCCCCGGCGTCGGTTGCTGTCATCCGCGTATTACACATCGAACGCCACAGGAATGATGTTCGGCCGACGCCTCGTGCGCTGGCTGAATAACCTTCCCACGGTTTTTTTGACTGTGGCCTCGACCTCATTCCACTGTATTGGTGTGGCTGAATCACGGTCAAGAACGGATGACAACTCATCTATCGCATCTTCGAAAAGTGCGTCGGCCTCGGCGTAATGAACGAACCCGCTCGACACTATCCTCGGACGACCTACAACCTGGCCCTTAGAGTTACGGCCAAGCACCACGACAACAAAGCCATCACGGGCCAGCAATCGACGCTCCACGATCACGTTTCCGTGCTCATCCCAGACGCCGTGTCCGTGTATGAAGACGTGTCCAGCGGGGATCTGAGCGACCACCTCCGCCGTGTCGTCCGTCAGGCGCAGCATATCGCCGTCCTGCAACAAGAACGCATCGTCCTTATGCACGCCGTGTTCGATCGCTAGGTCAACGTGCGCCTTCAGCATCCGGTACTCACCGTGTACAGGGACGAAGTGCCGTGGTTGCAGAAGATTGTGCACCGCCCTCAACTCTTTACGGGCGGCGTGGCCGTGGACGTGGACGTTGTGGGTCTTGTGCGTCACGACGTGCGCGCCCTGCTCTACGAGGTCGTTGATCAGGTTGCTGACCGACGTCTCATTTCCGGGAATGGGCGTGGCGGAGATGATGACGGTGTCGCCTTCACGTATATCGACATCGTTGTGGGTCCCGGCCGCCATGCGTGCCAGTGCAGATTGCGGCTCGCCCTGAGCACCAGTGTTCATGTAGATGACACGGTGATCCGGTAGTCCCATGGCATCCCGGGCACTTATCAGAGTCTCGTCCTTGATCTTCAGGTGCCCAAGATCGCGGGAAATCTTGAGATTATTGACCATGCTGCGCCCAACAATGGCGAGTCTACGGCCATGTGCGACGGCGGCGTCTGCGACCATCTGTATGCGGGCGATCTGGGACGCAAAGCTGGCGACAAGCACCCGGCCCTCGGCGTTACCGATGATGTCGTGCAGTGCCTTCCCAACCTCACGGTCAGAACCAGAGTAGCCCTCGTTATCGGCGTACGTAGAGTCGGCCATCAGGAGGAAAACGCCATCGGCGGCGATCTCCGCCATCCGGGCGAAGTCGGTTGGTTCGCCAATAGTCGGGTCGTTATCTAGGCGGAAGTCGCCGGTGTGTACGACCGTTCCCAACGGGGTTCGTAGTGCGATACCCATTGCGTCCGGGATGCTATGGCACACGTCAAACCACTCGGCCTCGAACGTGTTTCCAAACCTGTGCCGCTCGCCCGGTTTGGCGATGTTCAGGTCAGCCTCACGCAGAAGCCCCCGTTCCTTCAACTTGTTACGGATCAAGGCCATCGCCATGTTTGGTGCGTAGATCGGCACCGGTAACTTGTCCATGATGTGCGGAAGTGCGCCGATATGGTCTTCGTGACCGTGCGTGATCAGGATTCCGCGAACTTTGTCGATGTTCTCAAGCAGGTAGTCGATGTTTGGGATGACGATGTCGATTCCCGGCATATCGTCTTCCGGGAACAGGACTCCGGCGTCGATTACAACTATGTCCTCGTCTGTTTCGAGGACCATCATGTTTTTGCCGACTTCGCCCAGCCCGCCTAGCGGGAGGACTTTCAGCGCTTCGTTGGCCATATGGCTCCTCATTGTTATTTCTTGATCCAAATTCCGCGCGCATTGGCAAATGTATTGGACTTGCCGCGCAGCGCGGGATCAGGTTTCTGGTGGTTTCGAAAATGAATGTTGGTAAGAAGTGTGTCTATTGTGCGGGATGAATGGTCGGATGCGGGAATGACTCTGTCAGTTACACACGGAATACTGGTCAGATCGGACCGGATCACAAGTACTGCCAGGCAATTTGGGCGTTCCTAAGACCAGTGCTCCTAGAACAATCGATCCTGGCCTGAGTCCTTTTCTGGCTCCGGATCAGGAGTCTGTACGACCGTGGTCGGTCTCTCACTTGCCCGGGTGGCGTTCATCTCAAGCGACTGGAGTACGGCCTGCGGGAGGCGGCGTATGTCGTTTTCAAGGGTCTGTCGCAGGGTGCTTGAACGAAGCGCCGCAGCCGGGTGGTATAGCGGGAAAACGACGATATCCCGCCACACGGTCGCACGGCCATGCTGGTCAGATATTCGCGTATCCGGGAGGAAACGGTTCATCGCATGTCGCCCGAGCGTTGCGATGACTTTCGGATTCAGGAGACGTATCTGGGCTTCCAGATAAGGCCAACATGCCCGTACCTCTTCAGGCAACGGGTCCCGGTTTTCCGGCGGTCTGCACTTCACGACGTTGGTGATGTAAACGTCGGATCGCCTTAACGGGACGACACCCAGAAGCTCGTCCAGCAATTTTCCGGCGCGTCCCACAAATGGACGGCCCTGTTGGTCTTCGTTTGCTCCCGGACCTTCACCGATGAAAAGAATCGAAGGTGAGTCAGCACCTTCTCCGGGTACAGCATTAGTACGAGTTCCCGCCAGACCGCACTTAGTACAACTTCGTACAACGGTGGCGATGTCCTCAATAGAAGGCATCTCGCCGGTGTACTCATCGTTGGAGGTCATAAGAAACCCCAGAAAATCTGACGATCCCCGGGACTCCCGGAAATCCCAGGAACCCGGACGCCCGAATCAGGCAGGTCGATTGATCCGGGCCGATGTTCCTCCCGGTTTCAGCCGTTGATCTAAAACCAGGGAGGACAACCTTACAGAATTAGTCTTCTACGCCTTTGGTGCCGAGGTACTCCACGACATCCTGGACCGTGTTCAGTCCTTCGGCGTCTTCGTCAGAGATCTCCAGCGGCGTGTCGTCGCCACCGAACTCCTCTTCGAGAGCCATGATCAACTCGACAACGTCAAGCGAGTCAGCTTCGAGGTCCTCGGTGAAAGACGACTCGAGT
>Ga0115002_10002301_pt1 | contig 25079 bp, 20 predicted proteins | sample ArcticOcean_MG_C_8_FD_89576 | JGI IMG/M metagenome (GOLD analysis project Ga0115002, IMG submission 89576) | Marine microbial communities from western Arctic Ocean - ArcticOcean_MG_CB11_86 | ecosystem: Environmental > Aquatic > Marine > Oceanic | place: Arctic Ocean: Canada Basin | collected... | reverse complement strand
TCCCAATACGCTGTGCCAAACAGGCCGACGGGTAGGTGCTTGCGTATCTTTCCGGTCTGCATCAGCGTCAAAATTTCGAATAATTCGTCGAGGGTTCCGAATCCGCCGGGAAACACGACCACCGCCTTGGCAAGATAGAGGAACCAGAACTTGCGCATGAAGAAGTAATGGAAGTGGAAGGCGAGGGCGGGGGTCACATATTCGCTTGGAAATTTCTCTCTCGAGATCGAGATCGTCAACCCGACATTCAATCCATCGGCTTCCGATGCGCCGCGGCTAGCCGCCTCCATAATTCCCGAACCACCGCCGGTGACACCACGAAGCGCCGGCTTTCCGCCCCAAGTGTTTGAGACCACTGGGTCAAACGTTTGGCGAGTTCGCGCGCCGCATCGTAATAGTGTGACGTGTCACGTTCCTGGGACGGGTTGTCTGGTGTCTCCTGGGATCCCGAATCCGCCGTGTCTGACGGGTTGATTCTAGCCGACCCCATAAAGACGATAGTGTCCTCAACCCCGTGCTGTGCGAGCCTATGTAATGGTTCGACATATTCAGACAGAACCCGCAGAGGACGCGCCTCGCGGCTGCTGAGAAACTCGGGATCGTCATAGGCGTGGCGAAGAATGTTTTCTTCGTCGGTCATGTCATTATCAGGCTTTTATTCAGTGCGGCTTCATTACAGAACGAATAGGGGGGGAACATGAGCACAGTCGACACCCAAATCCATGACTTGGCGATCGCCAACCGCATCCTCGCTCGTGAGGGTGTGGTCGATGCCTACGGTCACGTCGCGATCCGTCATCCAGACCGTCCCGAGCACTACCAGCTCTCGCGGTCGCGCAGCCCGGAATTGGTCTGTCGTGACGACATCGTCGCTTACGACACCGAGGGCGTGGCCGTCGATGGCGATAGCCGCAAGCCCTACACCGAGCGTTTCATTCATGGGGCAATATTCGAAGCCCGGTCCGACGTCAATGCGATCGTCCACAACCACGCCTATTCGATGCTGCCGTTTAGCGTAACGAAAACACCGCTGAAGCCAATCTGGCATACCGCGGTTGGCATGGGTGCGACGATTCCGGTTTGGGACATTCGCGATAAATTCGGCGATACCAATCTGCTGGTCGTCAATATGGACCAAGGCCGCGACCTCGCGATCGGCCTCGGCGCCAACACCATCGCCCTCATGCGCGGTCACGGCTGCGTCGTCGCCGGCCAGTCGCTCAAGGAAGCGGTCGCGGTGTTTGCGCAACTCAACGCAACGATGCTGCTGCAGGCGCATCAACTCGGCACCGAGATCACCTATCTCTCGGACGGTGAAGTCGCCGAGGGGATGAAAATGCTGCGCTCGTCGGTGATGTCGATGGAACGCGCATGGGAATACTTCTCGGAACGCGCCGATCTCGGGGGGATCTAAAGTCGGCGGCGCTCAAGCCGCCGTTGGGCCATACCTTAGGCCCTGGCCTAGGCCCTTTTGGGCGCCTCGGCAGGCGCGGCCTCTTTACCGAGCGCTTCAAGCGCTGTTGACACGATTTGCGCGGCGTTGAGCCCGGCGACATCGTACATTTTCGCTGGCGCGTCATGGTCGATAAACATGTCGGGAAGCGTCATTGGCCGTATTTTGACTCCCTGATCAAGGAGGCCCTCAAGGGCGAGAAATTGCATGACGTGGGCGGCAAACCCGCCAATTGATCCCTCTTCAATCGTGATTAGCAACTCATGATCGTTGACCAGTTGGCGCAAGAGATCTTCGTCCAACGGCTTGGCGAAACGCGCGTCGGCCACCGTGGTGGGATAGCCCCGCGCGGCAAGCTCGTCGGCAGCCTTCAACGCTTCCTGGAGGCGCGCGCCGAGCGATAGGATCGCGATCGCGCTGCCCTCACGCACAATGCGCCCCTTACCGATCTCGAGCGGTTCGGCGTTCTCAGGAATATCCAGGCCGATGCCCTCACCCCTGGGGTAACGGAACGCCGAGGGGCGATCGTCGATGCGCGCGGCCGTCGCCACCATGCGCGTCAACTCCAACGCATCAGAGGCCGCCATGACGACGAAGTTAGGCAAGGTTGCGAGATAGGTGACGTCGAATGAACCTGCATGAGTCGGACCGTCAGCACCGACCAGACCCGCACGATCGATCGCGAAGCGCACCGGTAGGCTCTGGATCGAAACGTCGTGCACGATTTGGTCGTACGCCCGTTGGAGAAAAGTCGAATAGATAGCCGCAAACGGCTTGAACCCCTGGGTCGCGAGACCAGCGCAAAACGTCACCCCATGCTGTTCGGCGATACCAACGTCAAAACAACGATCCGGGAAGCGTTCAGCGAACAAATTGAGCCCAGTACCGGCCGGCATTGCCGCCGTCACGGCAACAATCTTATCGTCGCGTGCCGCTTCGCTGATCAGCGCATCGGCAAAGACTCGCGTATACGAGGGAGCGTTGCTTTTTGGTTTGTTCTGGGCGCCGGTAACGACATCGAACTTACTGACGCCGTGATACTTGTCGGCCGAATTGACGGCCGGCTCATAGCCGTGACCCTTCTCGGTAACGACATGTAGGAGAATGGGACCGCCCTTCCCCGCGTCGCGGACGTTCTTGAGCACCGGTAGCAGATGGTCAAGATTGTGCCCGTCGACGGGGCCAACATAATAGAATCCCAATTCCTCAAACAGCGTGCCGCCGGTCACAAATCCGCGCGCATACTCCTCGGCTCGTTTGGCCGTTCGCTCTATCGTGTGCGGAAGATGCTGAGCGACCTGTTTAGCGATGCTGCGTAACCCCCGGTAAGAGCGCGAGGTCAGTAGCCGGGATAGGTAAGCGCTCATCGCACCGACCGGCGGCGCAATCGACATATCATTGTCGTTCAGGATCACGATGAGGCGGGAGTCCATCGATCCGGCATTGTTCATGGCTTCGTAGGCCATGCCGGCGCTCATCGCACCATCACCGATTACACACACGACATTATTGTCGCGGCCCTCAAGATCGCGCGCTACCGCCATCCCCAACCCAGCCGAGATCGATGTCGAGCTGTGCGCTGCGCCAAAGTCGTCGTAGTGGCTCTCGGCGCGTTTGGTAAAACCCGAGAGACCATCACCTTGCCGCAGGGTACGAATGCGCTCGCGCCGCCCGGTCAGGATCTTATGCGGATAGGCTTGATGTCCGACGTCCCAAATCAGGTTATCGCTCGGCGTGTCAAACACGTAGTGGATGGCGACCGTGAGCTCGACCACGCCCAATCCGGCCCCGAGATGACCGCCGGTTAGCGAGACCGCATTGATGGTCTCATGGCGGAGCTCGTCAGCCAATTGCGCAAGCTGACTTTCCCTGAGCTTACGCAAGTCGCCGGGATTGGAAATGGTATCGAGAAGGGGTGTGCTACTCATCGATTCGTAATCATACGGAGCGGCCAATCGCCCCGGTCATCAGGTGCCGCGATTTATAACAAATATGGCCAAATCCCGCAAAAGTTCAGCACGCGGCCCAAACGGCGCGAGGTGCGTGGCGGCCTGCTCGGCGAGCAGTTTGGCTTGTTGGTGCGCGCCGTCGAGACCCAGCAACGAAACATAGGTCGCTTTGCCGCGATCTTTGTCCTTGCCGACCTTCTTGCCGAGCCGTTCGGCTGATCCCTCGGCGTCGAGAAGGTCGTCGGTGATCTGGAAAGCTAGCCCGAGATCGTGGGCAAAGGCATGGAGAGCGTGACGTTCGTGGTCGTCGGCTTTCCCCAGGATAGCGCCCGCCTCGCACGCGAACGCAATCAACGCGCCCGTTTTGAGCTGCTGGAGGCGCGTGATTTCGCCGACGTCGACCTCGATATGCTCAGTCAGAAGATCCATCATCTGACCGCCGACCATACCGTGACTGCCGGCTGCGCGCGCCAGCGATAAAACAAGTTCGGTCCGAATACCGGCGTGGTGGCTGGTTTTCTCGTCGGCGAGGACTTCAAACGCCTGGGTCAGCAACCCATCGCCGGCAAGCACAGCGGTTGCTTCATCAAACTGTATATGGGCCGATGGCTTACCTCGCCTGAGGTCGTCATCGTCCATGCAAGGGAGGTCGTCATGTACAAGAGAATAGGTATGCACCATTTCCACGGCGGCCGCGACGCGGAGACTCTGCTCGCGTCTGACCGCAAATAGATCGGCGCTCGCGATCACGAGAAAGGGCCGCAACCGTTTGCCGCCGGCGAAGGTTGAATAGCGCATCGCCTCCACGACCCGGGCTTCGCGCCCTTCCGGCAGGACGATCAAACTATCGAGGAGCTGCTCGACCGCGTCGGCGGTCTCCTCAAGTTCGGTAGCGAGCGTATCCAAGGCCTGGGCGCGTTCAATCTAGGTTAGCTGGCTCAACGCCGACCGCACCCCCGGAGCCAACGACGATTTTGTCCACCCGCTCTTTCGCCGATCGCAACTTCGCCTCGCAATGACGCTTGAGCTGCGTGCCGCGCGTATAAATATCGATCGAGTCCTCGAGGCTGACCTGCCCAGAATCGAGTTTCTGGACGATTTCCTCCAACGCCTCGAGGGCGGCCTCGAAGGTCATTGCTTTGACTTCTTCTGAGATCTGCGTAGCGTCGTCGGTATCCACCATCAATTCGTACCTTGCGTTTGCATATTTTCCTCACGCGGCCATTAACGCGGCAATATGTGCACCGGTGCTATTGGCCAAGGCGTCGAGATCGTACCCACCTTCGAGTGTCGAGACGACCCGGCCCGAACAGTGGGTGTTGGCAATCGCCACCAGTTCCTCGGTTACCCAGGCAAAATCTTCTTCTTTGAGATAGATGTCGGCCAGCGGGTCGGCGGCATGGGCATCGAAACCAGCCGAAATGAGCACGAGTTCGGGTTTGAATTCATCAAGCGCCGGCAACAACGAGTCGCGCATCGCTATCTGGAATTCCGCCGAACCGCTGCCCGGCGGCATCGGTTCGTTGACGATGTTGCCCGCAACGCCCCGTTCCTCGCGCGCGCCGGTTCCGGGGTAGTGCGGATATTGATGGGTTGATCCGTAAAATAGATCGGGATCGGCGTAGAACATAGACTGGGTGCCGTTGCCGTGGTGGACATCAAAATCGACCACCGCTACGCGCTGAAGTTTGTGGGTCGCGCGCGCGTGGAGCGCGGCAACCGCAACATTGTTGAACAAGCAGAACCCCATCGCGCGATCGGCTTCAGCGTGATGCCCGGGCGGGCGCACCGCGCAAAACGCATTGCTGGCGTCACCGCTCATGACGGCATCGACAGCGGCGACGCAGGCACCGGCGGCCCGCAGCGCGGCCTCGCGCGAACCTGGCGAAACGGCGGTATCGGGGTCGAGGAAATTGCGCCCTTCTTTGGGGATGGCATCGAGTGTCGCGTCGACATAGCCGCTACGATGAACCTGTGAAAGTTTTTCGATATCTACAATCGGCGCCTTACGGCGCTCAAGCGCGGCGTAGCTCGGCATCGACAGGTGTTCAAGGATAGCCCGCAGGCGTTCTGGTTGTTCAGGATGCTGAGCACCAGGTTCGTGCTCGAGACATGCGGGGTGGGAGTAGAACAGGGTCGTCATGCGGTTCAGGCTGTCTCCGACCAATGCTATTCTATCGAATGCCGTTCGGGAATGCTGTGGTTAAGCGAATGTTACCTGACTTTCTGGTAGTTCCGCGCCATCTTAGTAGGATTGCAAACCCAAATTCGCAGATTTGACTAGCCCATGCGCGTCACCACCCAACTCGTTATCGTAGTCATGCTCGCCACAGCCGGCGCGGGCGCGTGGTGCTGGAACGACCAGCGTGTTAGCCAAGCCGCAGAGGGCAATCGTCAAACTAGAGGCGGGGGCCGCCCGGTCGGTGTTGAGGTCGCCAAACCCCGCATCGCCACGGTCGCAGTTACGGTCGAAGCCGTGGGGACAGCGCTGGCCAACGAAGCGGTCAATATCACGCCAAAAGTTTCCGGGATCATCGGCAAGATCTCGTTCAAAGAAGGGGGCCGGGTCAAAAAAGGGGATGTCCTGGTCGAGTTGGACGCGACCGAGCTAAATGCCAATCTGGAGGAGCAACGTATCGCGCTGCAGCAGGCGCAGCGCCTCTACGATCGCGCCCTTGCACTATTCAACAACCGAACCGTCTCACGAGCTAGGATCGACGAACTGCAGGCATCGCTGCAGGGTGCAAAGGCGCGGGTCCGTGCCAACGAAGCGCGCTTGCAAGACTACGTAATCCGGGCGCCTTTTAGCGGGCGCCTCGGCCTGCGGCGCGTATCGGTTGGTGCTTTGGTGAACCCCGGGATGGAAATAACGACGCTCGACGACATCAGCTCCGTCAAAGTCGACTTCCGTGTCCCCGAGAGTGTTCTCGCTTTGGCCAAACCGGGATTGCGTATCCAAGCTGAGAGCGTCACATATTCCGAGATTTTCGACGGCATCGTTAAGACGCTGGATTCGCGGATCGATCCTGTAACGCAATCGATCGAATTGCGAACCGAATTCCCCAACCCCGACGGGCGCCTCAAACCCGGCATGTTCCTGACCGCGAAGCTATCGATCGATAGCCGGGACAATGCGGTACTGGTACCGGAAGAAGCCTTGATTTCCCAGGGCGCAACCCACTTCGTATTCCTCGTTCGAGACGGTAAGGCGAGCCGGACCAGAGTTCGAATCGGCGAGCGACTAATCGGCGAAGTTGAAATTCTCGAAGGTGTTTCGGCAGACGACTCGGTCGTTGTGCGCGGATTGCAAAAAATCCGTGACGGCTCGACGGTCAAGCCAATCAAACCCGGCCAACCGTCGCCGCCTAAGGGGACGAGCTAATGGTTCTTTCCGACGTTTCGATCAAGCGGCCGGTGTTCGCCGCCGTGATGAGCACGGTATTGGTGATCTTCGGACTGTTCGCTTACGACAAGCTTCCGGTCAGGGAATATCCCGATACAGATTCGCCGGTCCTATCGATCACAACGGTCTATCGTGGTGCATCCGCCGAAGTGATCGAGGCGCAGGTCACGCAGATCGTCGAAGAGGCGGTTTCCGGAATCGAGGGAATCAAACGGGTCGCGTCGACAAGTCGCGATGAATCGTCCTCTATCAGCGTCGAGTTTACGCTCAAACGCAATATCGACGCCGCGGCCAACGACGTGCGCGATCGAATCGCCCGGTCGATCAACCGCCTTCCGGACGAAGCTGAAACACCGCGCATTGCCAAACGCCAAACCGATGCGCGGCCGATTATCTGGATGCGACTGACCAGCGATCGTCACGATGCGTTGGAGCTTTCCGACTACGCGAACCGTTTTCTGCTCGATGCGTTCTCGGTCGTGCCTGGCGTCGCCACCTCCCGGATTTACGGCGAACGACGCTATTCGATGCGTATCTGGCTTTATCGTCAGCAACTCGCGGCGCACGGACTTACTGTTCAGGACGTCGAAAATGCCATTCGGCGGCAAAATATCGAGCTGCCTTCAGGCCGCCTCGAATCGCGGCAGCGCGAGTTGACCGTACGGATGGCCTCTGCGTTATCGACGCCCGGGCAATTCCGAAATATCGTCATCAAACGCGCCAACGGCTACTTGATCCGTCTCCGCGAAGTTGCCAAGGTCGAAGTCGCTACCGAGAACAGCCGCAGCGAGTTCCGCTCGGACGGAAAGCTTTCGATCGGCGTCGGCGTTACCAAACAATCGAAATCGAACACGCTCGAGGTTGCCGAGGGTGCACGTAAAGTGGCCGAGAATCTCAAGGACAGTCTGCCCCCGGGCATGTCCTTGGTCGTCAGCTACGACAGTTCGGTGTTTATCAGAAAATCCATTGAGGAAGTCTTCATCGCGCTTTCGATCGCTCTTGCATTGGTGGTGGGCGTGATCTTTCTGTTTCTGCGTTCGTGGCGGGCCACCCTGATCCCGGCTATGGCGATCCCGGTTTCCGTGATCGCATCGTTTACGGTGCTCGCTGCCTTCGGCTATTCGGTCAACGTACTCACGTTGCTGGCCTTTGTGCTCGCCATTGGTCTGGTGGTCGATGATGCGATTGTGGTCGTGGAGAATATCCATCGCCACATCGAACAAGGCATGCCGCCCTTGCTCGCGGCAGTTAAGGGCACGCGGCAGATCGCTTTTGCCGTGATTGCAACAACCGTGACGCTGGTTGCGGTGTTCGTGCCGCTCTCTTTCATGGAAGGCAGCACGGGGCGTTTGTTCCAAGAGTTCGGTGTTGCCGTCGCCGTTGCGGTAATCTTTTCATCGTTCGCCGCGCTTTCTCTGACGCCGATGATGTGTTCGAAGCTCTTGCGCCCGACGCGTGATGAAGGTTTTGTCTACAACGCGACCCAGCCGGTGTTTGACGGCCTCAACCGAGGCTACGCGGCACTGCTGCGCTGGGCGCTTAATGCGCCGCTTGTTGTCGTTGCCGTAGCTGTCGCCTTGTCGGCTCTCGCCTACAGCTTTTTTCAAGTACTCCCCAGGGAATTCGCGCCAACCGAGGACCGCGGCGTTTTGTTCATCCCGGTGTCGGCACCCGAAGGCTCGAGCCTCGAATATACCCGCGATCAGGTACGCCAAATCGAACGCCGCCTGCAGCCGGTCCTTGATCGTGGAGATGGACGCAGCGTCCTGAGCCTCGTTGCACCAGGCTTCGGACGCCCAGGCAGCGTTAGTTCCGGGTTCATGATTCTCCAACTTAAACCCTGGGCTGAGCGCGAAACATCGCAGATGGCCATTCAGCGCGAGTTGTTTCCAAAACTTCTGTCGATGCCGGGGGTCCGCGCGTTCCCGTTGAGCCCACCGAGCCTGGGGCAACGCTCCTGGCGATCGCCGGTCCAGATCATTCTCGGCGGCCCGAGTTATGAAGTGCTGGAGGAATGGGCCACCCGCCTGACGGAGAGAGCGCGGCAAGACCGTCGCCTGCTGAACATCAACACGGACTACAACCAAACCCGACCCGAGCTCCGGCTGAAGATTGACCGCGACCGGGCCGCCGATCTCGGCGTTTCGATCGAATCGGTCGGGCGCACGCTGGAAACCATGCTGGGCGAGCGCCGCGTCACAACCTATGAAGACCGCGGCGAGCAGTTTGACGTAATTCTGCGCGCCCGCGGCCGCGACCGTGAAGTGCCGAGCGATATCTCCAACATCTTCGTGCGCTCGGAAACAACCGGCGTGATGATCCCGCTCAACAGTCTGGTTACGTTCAACGAAGCGGCCGGCGCCAAGGACCTCCATCGCACCGATCGACTGCGATCAATAACCGTGTCGGCGTCGTTAGCGCCCAACTATACGCTCGCCGAGGCGCTCACCTATTTCGAGCAGGTTGCGGCTGAGGAACTGCCGCCGGAGGCGCGGATCAGCTACGGCGGTCTCTCACAAATCTTTCGCGAATCCACAGGTTCACTCTACCTGACCTTCGGTCTGGCGCTGCTCATCGTGTTCCTGGCGCTGGCGGCCCAATTCGAGAGCTTCATCCACCCGATGGTGATCATGTTGTCGGTCCCTCTAGCGATTACCGGGGCGCTCGGGTCGATGCTCTACATGGGGCTATCGATCAACGTGTACACTCAAATCGGCATCATCATGCTGATCGGTCTGGTGGCAAAAAACGGCATCCTGATCGTGGAGTTCGCAAACCAGCTGCGCGACTCGGGGATGGAGATTCGCGATGCCGTCTATGAGGCTTCGGTCGTTCGGTTAAGGCCCATCCTGATGACGACGATTGCGACCGCGCTCGGCGCGATGCCGCTGGCACTTTCGTCCGGTGCGGGGGCGGAATCTCGAAATGCCCTTGGTATTGTCATCATTGGCGGTGTCAGCTTCGCGACCGTGTTGTCGCTGTTCCTGATTCCGGTTCTCTATGCCTCGCTGGCCCGCTTTACCAAACCAACCGGCTACATTGCCCGCAGCCTGGGTGCGATGGAATCAGAGCAGCCCGCGCCGGTACCGGCTGAGTAGCCCAAGCCGCCTAGGGCGTAGGGCGGGTCGAAGAACAAAACGAAATTTATCAGGTAATGCGCCACGATCGCTGGCAGCACGCTGCCCGTTCGCAGCATAAGCACCCTCAGCGCGATGCCGGCGATGGTGGCACTGACGACGTTGGCAACCCCGCCTGACCAATGAATAAGTCCGAATAGGACGGCGGAGGCGAGCACGAATAGTGCCGAACTGGTGAAGAAGGGTCTCAGTACGCTGTAAAACAGGCGGCGGAAGACCAGTTCCTCGGCGATCGCCGTAAGCGCCAGACCGAAGGTCATATTCAACCAGCACACGCTCGCCGATCGGATCTCGGGCATTTCTTGGAGTGCCGTTTCCGGCAGCGCCTCATCGATCAGCGGATAGGCGATTTCAAATACGGAAATGACGAACGCCCCAGCTACCAGAACCAGCAAGGTCGTTTCAGTCAGCAAGAGGGTTAGTTTTTGGTCCGCGGCAGCGCGTCGAAGCGGTGCGAGAAACAAGATGAGCTCGAGGGCGGCAACTTTGAACGCGTAGTCCGCCGCCAGCCACTGGCCGAGGCTATCGGCCTCGATAAACGCGAGATCGTTAAGAAAGAAAAGCGCAACGACGGCTGTGAACGCCGCCGCCGTTTTACCCTCGCTTGGCAAGTTCTTCGGCAACCAGTTCCTTTTTCGACAACTTACCAATCATGGTTTTCGGCAGTTCCTGCCGGAACTCGACATGCTTCGGCATCTCGTGCTTGCCGAGTTTATCCTTGAGGAATTCCTTGAGCTCATCGGCGTTTAACGTCGAACCATCTTTTAGTTTAACGAACGCCTTAACCGCTTCACCCGTATAGTCGTCGGGAACACCTATCACCGTGACTTCGGCGACAGCGGGGTGGCGATAGACCCCTTCCTCGACCTTGCGGGGGAACACATTAAAGCCACCAACCAGAACCAGATCCTTCTTGCGATCGATGATAAAGACATAGCCATCTTCGTCGATGTGGCCGACGTCGCCGGTGCGCAGTCGGCCTTCAACAATAGTCTCGGCGGTGGCCTCGTCGCGCCCCCAATAGCCTTTCATTACCTGTGGGCCCGAGATGCAGATTTCGCCATCTTCGCCCTGCGGCAAGATCTTAAGGGGATCTTCCTTGTCGACGATGGTGATCGTGGTGCCCGGGAACGGCAGGCCGATCGACCCCTCTTTGTTGAGACCATCGAACGGATTGCTCGTCGCAATTGGCGCACACTCGGTTAGCCCGTAGCCTTCAACCAATTTGCAGCCCGACAATTGCTCGAAGCGCTGCTTGATCTCAAGCGGTAGCGGCGCCCCGCCCGACATACAGGTCTTGATCGATGTGAGGTCGAACGTCTCGAGCTTGGGATGATTGCTGATCGCGGTATACATCGTCGGCACACCCGGGAACAAAGTGGGTTTCTTTTTGGTGATGTCCTCAAGTACCGGCTCGAGTTCGAAACGCGGCCGCATGACAATCGAACCACCGATGGCGATTGTGAGATTCATCACGACTGTCATGGCGAAGACGTGAAAGAACGGCAGGACGCCCATCATGCGTTCCTTGCCGAACTCGTTGTGGGGGTTCCACATCACTGCCTGCTGCGTATTGGCGTAGAGGTTGGCGTGGGTGAGCATCGCGCCCTTGGAGACGCCAGTGGTGCCGCCGGTATATTGCAGCACGGCGATGTCTTCCTTCACATCGACATCGGAGGGGCTATAGCGTCCCTCGTTGTTGAGCAACTGGCGGAAGGAAACATGCTTTGCGTCGTTGGGAACCTTGGCGATCTCGCCGCTTTTGAGCAGCGGAAACAAGAGGTTCTTGGGAAACGGCAGCACGTCCTGTAGCGCACCGACAACCAGCTTCTTGACTCGGCTTTTCTGCAGCATGGTCGCCATTTTTGGATACAGCGCCTTGAGGCTCAGCGTCACCATGATGTCGGTTTCGGAATCCTCGATCTGGTGCAGCAGTTCGTCTTCTGAATAGAGCGGACTGTAGTTGACGACCGTGCCGCCCGCTTTGAGGATCCCGAAATACGAGATCACAAATTGCGGGCAGTTCGGCAGGAACAAGCCAACCTTCACGCCCTTGCCAACACCGAGTTCCCGAAAGCCCGCGGCGGCCTTGGTAACCATGTCGCCAAGCTCGGTATAGGTGTAGGTCTTGCCAAGAAAATCCATGCTCTCATTGGACGGATATTTGGCGACCGCATCGTCCAATAACGCGAACAAGGGCTTCTCTGGGATTTCAACGTCCCATTTCACATGATTGGGGTATTTTTTGAGCCACGGGTGTTGATCACTCACGTTCCGCCTCCTTCAGATCGCCGAACGCAGAATTGCAACGGCGATGCTAACGCGAAACCGGCCGCGAAACCACGGCCCGAACGCGTGGATTATCTCACAGTGACATCAGCTCCGGTTCTATTTCAAACAACGCCTCGGTCCCCGCGGTTATCGACCGCACCATACTCGGCGCCGGCGCGAGAACCTGCTCCGCGTAGAACCTTGCCGTCGCGATCTTGGCGCGCATGAAGTCCCGGTCATCGCCATCATTTGCCAGAGCCGCTTGGGCAGCAAGCGCACTTTTCGCCAAGGCATAGCCGCCATAGATAATGCCGAACAATCGGAGATACGGGGTGGCACCCGCGGCGGCGGCCTTGGGGTTGTCGCCGGTCTTCTCGATCAGCCAATCGGTCGCCTCTTCGAACGCAGCGACGGTTTCGTTCAATGCCGCGCGAATGGTGACAAAATTGGCGTTATTGGTGCCGCCGAGATCACCGTCGAGGGCTTTGATGTCATCAATGATTTGGCGCACGGCTTCACCGGCTTGACGAGGAAGTTTCCGCATCACCAGGTCAAACGCTTGGATCCCGTTGGTGCCTTCATAGATCGGCGCAATCCGCGCATCGCGAAAATGCTGCGCGGCGCCGGTTTCTTCGACGTAACCGACACCGCCATGCACCTGCAAGCCGATCGAGGTTAGTTCGACGCCAAGGTCGGTACACCAGCCTTTGATTACCGGTGTCATAAGATCTGCAAACCCGCGTTGTTGCTGCCTGACAGCTTCCTCCGGGTGACGCTCGGCACGATCCATCGCGCCGCCCACCATGTAGGCGACGGCACGCATGGCCTCGTTGTTTGCTTTCATCAGCATTAGCATGCGGCGAACGTCGGGATGTTTGATGATTAGTGAGGAGTCGGTGTCATCATCGTCCAGGGCTCTGCCCTGGCGCCGTTCGCAAGCATAGGCCAACGCCTGCTGGTAGGACCGCTCAGCGATTCCGAGACCCTCCAGGCCAACCGCCAGGCGCGCCGAATTCATCATAATGAACATATTGCGCATGCCTTCGCATTCCTCGCCGACGAGGTAACCGATTGCACCGCCTTCATCGCCAAACGACATCACCGCCGTTGGGCTGGCATGAATGCCGAGCTTATGTTCAAGGGAAACGGCCCGAAGATCGTTGCGCGCGCCAAGCGAGCCATCCGGATTGACGAGGAATTTGGGGACGATGAACAGCGAGATGCCCTTGGTACCCGGTGGCGTGTCGGGCGTTCTGGCCAGCACCAGATGGATGATGTTGTCGGCAAGATCGTGTTCACCATAGGTGATGAAGATCTTGGTGCCGGTGATGCGGTAGTGATCGCCCTCCTTGATCGCGCGGGTCTTGAGGGCGCCGACGTCCGAACCTGCCTGGGGTTCGCTCAAATTCATCGTGCCGGACCATTCACCGCTCACCAGCTTCGACAAATAGGTAGCTTTTTGCTCAGCGGTGCCCGCCTTGGCGACGCAGTCAACGGCGGCTTGGGTCAGGATCGGCAGCAAGCTGAAGGCGAGGTTGGCAGACTCCCACATCTCGGTAACGGCGATAGAGACAGCCCAGGGCAGGCCCTGCCCGCCGATCTCGGGATCAAACATGATTCCGTTCCAGCCACCCTGGACGAAGAGGTCGTAGGCCTCTTTGAAGCCATCCGGTGTGGTGACATCGGCGCCGTTGATCACGCTGCGCTGCTCGTCACCGATCCGATTGATCGGCCCAATGACCTCGTTCGCCAATCGTGCGGCTTCACTTAAGACCGCATCTACCGTATCTGGCGTAGCCGCTTCGAGCCCGTCGAGCGACGCGAGATCCTCCAGCCCGACCAGCTTGTTGAGGACGAAGCGCATGTCAGCAAGTGGTGCCGCGTAGTCGCTCATTGGCATCCCTTTCGACCACCCGAATCCATGGGTTGTTTGTGCTCGATGTGACGTAATATGTCAGGTCTCGACGGCCAAGCAAGCAAGCTAGACGCTTCGCGGGCGCAGAATCTCTAGCTTGCTCGCAGGCGTGCGAAACCGAGTAATATCCGAACGAGTGGAATGACGGATCAAGAAACAAAACAATCGTCGGAAAACGCTGCCTCCGACAAGCAATTTCCGATTTGGACCACTTCCGTCACGCGCGAGCGACAGAAGCGCTACCACTGGGGTTGTGACGTCGCGACGGACGTATTCGGCGACTTGGTCGATGTATCGATTCTCAGCAATGACTGTGGACGGTCTCTGGTCAAAGCGGGCCTGCCGCTCGATGGCGTGGTTCTCACCTATCACAAGATCGACCAGGTAAAGCCGGTCATAATTGGCGATAAGCTCGAAATCCATGGGCGTATCCAGGGCATCTCGCGCGATCGTAACGGATTCATCCTCACCACGGTTTTCGACTTCCTGCGCGATGGCACGCGTGTTGTCGGGATGGAGACGATCGCGCTTCCTGGCGAAGCCCTATTAATGCGCAAAAATCGTGTGGGGTTTGAAGATAAGACGGAGTGCGCCGGTTGGCCCAGCGAGTACGATCTGGTGAGCCGCAAGTTGATGACTCCCGAAAAGGCGCGCGGCTACGCGGCCGAAGTGTCCAACAAGATCCATTTCGATCCCGGATTCGCGGCCAATTTCGGGTTTCGCGCACCGATCACCCATCGTCTGATGGAGGTCACGTCCATGCTCGGCGTTCTCGCCAAAAAGGGGTTGCCGGATAGCTACGAGATCGATTGTCGATTCTCGTTGCCGCTTTACTGGGACGACGGCATGGATGTCGTTGCCAAAGACAATGGCGACGCGCTCGAATTCAAATGCGTTAACGCGCGCGGCCTTCTGATCTCCGAAGCCGAGTTTCGCGGCTGATCTGCGTCCTCACGCTGTCTCGCCCCGCAGGTGCCCGCGCCAATCCTCCCGCCAACGCCGGCCAATATCGCCGCCGCGGCTCGGCTGCTCGCTGACGGCAAGCTCGTCGCACTCCCCACCGAAACCGTGTACGGCCTGGCGGCGGACGCCACCAGCGACGACGCCGTGCGGGCGATTTTCGCCGCCAAGAATAGGCCCACCACCAATCCTTTGATCGTCCACGTTGCCACTATCGATGCCGCGCGACGGCTTGCCGTATTTGATGCGTATGCCGAGTCTCTTGCCCAAGCATTTTGGCCGGGACCGTTGACGCTGGTTCTCAACCGCACTGAGGATTGCCGCGTTGCAAGGCGCGTCAGCGCCGGACTACCAACGATCGCCATCCGCATTCCCGACCACAACATCGCGCTCGCGATCATCAAGACGTTCGATAAACCGGTGGCCGCGCCAAGCGCCAACCCGTCGGGGCGGGTGAGTCCGACCACCGCCCGCCACGTCAGCGAAAATTTGGGTGAAGCCGCGGCAGCGATCGTCGATGGCGGGCCCTGCCGCGTCGGTGTGGAATCAAGTGTTGTCGGGTTGGCCCACCGCACCCCGCAACTACTACGGCCCGGCGGGGTACCTCAAGACGCTTTAGAGGCGGTGATTGGTCCGCTCTCCCGGCCCGGCCCGGCTCCCGAAAACGAACCCTTGCTGTCGCCGGGACAGCTATCACGGCACTACGCGCCGATCTGCCCGTTGCGTTTAAACGCGGTGCGAGTCGATCCCGACGAGGCGCTATTGGCCTTCGGTCAACCGGCACTCGAGGGCGCCGCTACTAGCCTAAATTTGAGCCCGACCGGCAGCCTCGATGAGGCGGCCGCAAATCTTTTCGCCATGTTGCGTGACCTTGATCAAGTGCGATTTCGGGCGATTGCGGTTATGCCGATTCCGAACGCCGAGCTTGGCGCCGCCATCAACGACCGGCTCCAGCGCGCGGCAGCGACCGACGCTGCATTGCTTGTCGACGATCAGTAGCTGGTCTAAATCGAAGCCATGGCAAAGCAGATCGATCCGAAAATAATTGCCGACCTCAAAGCGGCAGTCGATACGCGTGGCTGGATCGATGATGAAGCCGGCATCGCGCCGTTCTTGGAAGAGCAGCGCGGCCTGTTTCATGGCACCACGCCACTTGTTTTAAAACCCGCGAACGCGCAAGAAGTTGCAGCGATCGTGCGGCTCTGTGCGGCGAATGCAGTGCCGATCGTCCCGCAGGGCGGCAATACAGGCATGGTCGGCGGGTCGGTCCCGCACGAAGATGGCGGACAGATACTCGTCAACTTGTCGCGGATGAACGCCATCCGGTCGATCGATCGCTTCAACAATACGATGGAAGTCGAAGCGGGCTGCGTACTCGGCGATATTCAGAGCGCCGCGGCCGAGGCTGAGAAACTATTTCCGCTGAGCCTCGCGGCCGAGGGCACTTGCCAGATCGGCGGCAACCTGTCGACCAATGCCGGCGGCACCAATGTGCTGCGCTACGGCAACGCCCGCAATCTCGTCTTGGGGCTGGAGGTAGTGCTCCCCGATGGCGAGGTCTGGAATGGGCTGCGGGCGTTGCGAAAAGACAATACCGGTTATGACCTCAAGCACCTGTTCGTGGGCGCCGAAGGTACGCTCGGCATCATCACGGCGGCGGTTCTCAAGCTTTTTCCGCGGCCGCGTGAAACCACAATCGCAATGATTGCGGTACGCGATCCAGCGGCCGCGGTGGCGCTCCTGGTCGACGTGCAAGCTGCCAGCGCGGACACCGTAACGGCCTGGGAATTAATGCCGCGCCATGGCCTCGAACTGACCTTCAAGAACATTCCAGGGAATGTAAATCCCTTCGACGCGCCGCATGATTGGTACGTCCTATGTGAACTCAGCGGCGGCGTTGCAAACGGGCAACAGCGCGCCTCGTTGGAGGAAGCGCTGGCGGGTGCGCTCGACCGCGGCCAGGTCGTCGACGCCGTCATTGCGACGAGCGAAGCGCAGGGCAGCGCGCTATGGCGGATCCGAGAGACCATGCCCGAGGCGCAGCGGGTTGAGGGGGTCGGGATTCGCCATGACGTCGCGGTACCGCTATCGCGAATCGCCGAGTTCATCGATAAAGCGGCGGTAAACGTTCGCGCGGCAATGCCCGACATTCAATTCATCGCCTATGGCCACCTCGGCGACGGCAACATTCATTTCAACTTGAGCCCGGCAGACCAGACCGCGCCGGACGCGTTTCTCGCCCGGCGCGATGAATTGATGGAAATCGTGCATGACACCGCGGCGGCGCTGGCGGGAACGATCAGCGCCGAGCACGGGATCGGCCGTCTTAAGTGCGACAAAATGACGCGTTACAAGTCGGCGACCGAGATGAAAATCATGCATGCGGTCAAGCACGCGCTCGACCCCACGGGCATCATGAATCCTGGGAAGCTGTTGTAGCGACCAGCGGTTCGATCAACGCCGCGGCCTGGGCGATAGAGCGCGCGGGGTCGTGACCTTGGACGTGGTACAGCACGGGATGATCAAGGCCCGCGTCGGCAAATTCCTGCAACTTGTCGCGGCACTCTTGTGGGGTTCCGGCAACGATCAACTTGTCGACGAAATCGGAGGGAATGGTCGCCGCCGCGCCGGCCATATCACCGGCGGCAACCCGCTCGCTCACCGCCCGCTTGACCGCGGCCAGCTCGTCGTCACTGACGCCGGAGTGGCGCCAGCGCGCACTCCCCGGCTGCGCCGCAGATGCTGAGTGCCCGCCCGACAGGTAACCGACGAGCATTGGCCGGACAGTGTCTTTGGCGCGTTCGGAATCGTCGTCAACGCAGAAGGTGATGTAAGACCGGTATTCGAAATCTGCCCAACTCCGGCCGCTGGCTGCAAGGCCGGCACCGATGGGCTCGCGCGCATAGCGCGTAAAACCGGGGGTCGAAAACATGCCGAGAATTTCGCCCGCGGCCATGCGACCCGCCAGTTCCAGAGATTTCGGACCCATGCCGCCGATGTGGATCGGGATATCGGCACGGTACGGCTCGAAGACGAAGGCGCCGCCGGGCTCGTTCATCTCGAACATTTGGCCACCGTAAACCACGGCTTCACCGGCGAAGAAGCCGCGCAGGATCTCAATCGTCTCTTTCAGGGACGTCGCCGGCCTGGTGTTCTCCACGCCCTGGCGCTGGGCCGAGATCTGGCTCACGCCCAACCCGAGCATAACGCGGCCCTGCGAGAATTCGTCCAGTGCTGCGGTTTCCATCGCGATCATGCTGGGATGACGTGTGAACGGGCTGACGATCCCGAGCCCGATCTTGATGGTTTTGGTCGCCGCCGCGATTGCTGCGGCCGCGGTGTAGATACCCCTGGCGTAGTAGCGTTCGCCGAGCCAGAAAGAGGTGAACCCGCTTTGCTCGGCAAGCTGGGCATAGCGGACGAGATCATCGATCCGCTGCGCCGTCGCGAAGCCGATCTCAGCGGTTTTGAAAAGGCCCGCCATGGTCAGTAACCGAAAGGCTAGGCGGTGATTTTTGGCAGGATCTCGCGTGCCGCCAGGCGAATCGACGCATCCGGATCGGGGCCCATTACCTGATACGGGACGGCGATATCAACGCCAGCCTCAGCATAGGCGAGCAAACGTTCGGCACATTCATCGGGTTCGCCAGCAACGATCAGTTTGTCGATGAAATCGACCGGGATCGCCTGACCCGCCTTCTCGCGATCGCCCTGCGACCAGTATTTGCCCACTTCTGCTTTGACCGCGAGCAACTCGTCTGCGGTGGCGCCGGAATATTTCCAGCGCGGTGACTCGGCGTTGGTTGCTGAGGTCGATACGCCTTCGCTGAGATATGCCGCCAGGATGCCGCGTGCCGCGTCTTTGGCCTTCGCCGCATTCTTATCGACGGAGAAGGTGATGTATGACCGGTACTCAAAATCTTCCCAACGCCGCCCGGCCGATTTCAAGCCCTGCTCGATATGGCCGCGCGCCCACTTGGCAAATCCCGGTGTTGAAAACATGCCGAGCAAGACCCCGTCCGCAGCGCGACCCGCCAATTCGAGGGATTTTGGCCCCATGACACCGAGGTGGATCGGTACGTCTCGGCGCACGGGTTCGAAAAAAAGCGGGCTCCCGGGCGCCGTCATCTTGAAGAATTCTCCGTCGTAGACGACCTGCTCACCGGCGAAGAAACTCCGCAGTATTTCCATCGCTTCGCGCAACGAAACCGCGGCGCGGGCATTCTCGACGCCTTGGCGATCAACCGCGATCTGGCTTATCCCCATGCCGAGAATCATACGCCCGCCGGACAATTCATCGAGCGTGGCCGTTTCCATCGCTATCACACCGGGATGGCGGGAGAACGGACTGATGATGCCAAACCCAATTTTGATCTTGGAGGTGGCCGCGGCAACCGCGGCGCATGTGGTGATCAGGCCGCGCGCGTAGTAAAGCTCGGCCAACCAAACTGCGTCAAATCCTTCGGCTTCCGCGAGCTGCGACCACCGCACCATGTCTTCGACGCGATGGTTCGACGCGAACCCAATATCCACCGATTTAAAACGTGCCACGTATTATTCCCCCCTTGATGTCTAGGCCGACCACGTCATTTCGACGATATCACCGTCGTCGGCGCGGCCCTGCTCGCGGTACAGGCCGAGCTTGCGAAGCGTCGCCTCATCGCTCACCGAATAAAGAACCGCATCCGCCCCGGCGGTCACGTTGTGGGCATGCCAAACCCAGCCCGGCACAACGAACACATCGTTGCGGCGCCATGCAAGCGTGGTATCGCCGACCTCGGTCTCCCCGGTTCCTTCGACGACACAATAAACAGTGCTGGTGGTGTGCCGGTGGGATTTGGTGCGCTCACCGTCCCGCAACAGCTGCATGTGAAACGACATGGTCGGCATCGCCGGCTCACCATTGAGCGGATTGATGTACTCCATAATTACCCCGTCGTGGGGACTGGCGTCATAGTCCCGCAAACCCTCCAGCGTCGCCCGGGTTTCGTCATATCGATAGACGAACATGGGCGACGCATCGCGGTCGCGGGCCCGTACTTGCGGCGCAAACTTCGGCACCATACCGCCGGTGGCATAGAGGTTCTGTGAGTAATCGAGAGGTTCGCGAATCGATTGCAGGCGTTTGGGAATGGGTTCATCGGAATTCGAACCTGAATCGATTTCGGAATAACCCAACTCGTAGAACGTGCCCCCCAGAGCAAGGCACAGCGGATCATTTACGACATCGATAAACACAATTTGCTCGTCGCTTTCATTGCCGAAGTCGTGCCAAGTGCCGTTCGGCGTCAGCACCAGATCACCGCGCCCCAAGGTGCATTTCTCGCCTTGCACGGTCGAGAATCCACCGACCCCCTCCAGGCCCAACCGACTGGCGCTCGGCGTGTGGCGGTGAACCGGCGCGGTCTCGCGTGGGTTGTAGAGCGAGCAGGCGCCATCCAGCGTCGGCGTCATGAACGGTTTAGGATGGAGCCCAGGATTTGAGAACATGAACGAACGGCGAAAGGCCTCATCCGGATCGACAACACTCGCAGCCCGCAGCAACAGCGGGTAATAGTCCTCCCACGCCCAAAGGTGGGGCACGGCGGTCTGACGCGGTTCGGCCAATTCGAAAACCGGGCGTTGCGCGGCGAACTCGAGAAGATAGAGCTCGTTTGAATCCCTACGCAGGGTTTCGACGTTGTCTCCCGTTTCGCTAGCTACCGTGGTCATAGTCAACCCTGCGCGCTACAACTGCCCCATCGTCGACAGTCATCGACTAGGTTATCGAAACCTCTCGCTCAGATCACTACCACTCGCAATAGCGCATGACACTGGCCAGTGCACCCGCGATTGAACGCACGCGTTGGGACGTGATCGCGCTAACCACAGCGGCGGGCCTGTTGGCGGCGTTCCAAGTGGGCAAGATACCGGCCGCACTCCCCGAATTGCGTAGCGAACTGATGATCGGCTTTGTCGCAGCCGGCTGGATGGCCTCCATATTGAGTGCGACCTCCGCTTTTTTTGGCGTCACCGCGGGTCTGTTGAGCGATCGCTTCGGCCACCGACAGTTGCTATTGGCCAGTCTTGTGTTCATGGCGGTCGGCAGCGCCATCGGCGGGCTCGCGCCGGATGCGGCATGGCTGTTCGTTTCACGGGTGCTCGAGGGTGTCGCCTTTCTCGGACTTATGGTGAGTGTTCCCTCACTTATGTTGCAGGCGGTTACGGTTGCGCAGCAGTCTTTCGTTCTAGCGCTTTGGAGCGCGCGGATGCCGGTCGGCATGGCGCTCATGATTGTCGCCTCGCCGGCTTTGCTGGCTGAGATTGGCTGGCGTGGAATCTGGATCGCCAATACGGGATTGAGCATCTTATTGTTCTTTGCCATCGCCGCGCGAACGAATGGCTTGCCGGCCCTGTCTAAGCCTGCCGTCGCCGGGCGCATGGGCGCAGACCTCCGACTCGCCTTAACCCGACCGGGGCCGTGGCTTCTTGCCGCCTGCTTTATGAGCTATGCCGCCATTTGGATGGCGGTGATGACGTGGCTGCCAACCTTCCTGATTGAGTCCGTGGGATACACCTTGGCGACCGCGGCCACGGTGAGTGCCCTAATTGTCATATTCAATGCGCCGAGCAATATTATCGCCGGCTGGCTTGCCAAGCGCGGGGTTGGCACGTGGTTGATGGTGGCCATTCCGGTTTTGATAATGGGCGTACTCGGCTACTTCCTCTTTTCCGATCTGGTCGCCAATAGCGTGAAGGTCCCGCTTGCAATCGGCATGTCTTTCTTTGGCGGATTTTTGCCGGGCGCGGTGATCGTTGCCGCACCCCGCCACGCGCCCTCGCCGGCTCAGATCGGCGCGGTGAATGGGATCATCATGCAGGGCTCGAACGTGGGTCAGCTCGCGGGCCCGCCAATCCTCGCCGCGGTTGTTACTTGGTCGGGCGGATGGGATAACTCAGGTTGGCTCCTGCTGTTGATCGGTGTAATTGGCGTGGGATTCGCTCTCGGACTGCGCTTCATCGAGGCTCGCAATTGACGCAAACCATTCCCTCTGAAGGAACCGGCGACACACGCTGGGGGATCGCGGTGCTAGCCATTCTTGCCGGCGTTATCGCGGCCACGCAGATCGGCAAGGTACCGCCCTCGATGTCGGTGCTCGGTGCGGAGTTCGCCGTTGGCATGGTGGCGCTAGGCTGGATCGCATCGATCTTCAACGCAACCGGCGCGCTGCTCGGCCTTCCCTTTGGTGCCCTAAGCGACGGCTTCGGCCACCGCAAAGTTCTGATTATCAGTCTGTGGACGATCGCTGCCGGAAGCCTGCTTGGCGCCTTCACCGACAATTACACGATGTTGTTTCTAACCCGCATTCTGGAGGGTATTGGCTATCTTGGCGTTATTGTCGCGGCGCCGTCGCTGATCGTTGAAGCAACGAATCCGCGGGATTTCGGACTGGCATTGGGCCTGTGGAGTTCGTTTCTTCCCTTCGGCTTTGCCACAATGATGGTGACCTCACCCTGGTTTCTCGAAACAATCGGCTGGCAGGGGTTATGGCTGTTTAACGCCGCAATCCTCGCCGTGTTCGCGCTGATTTTCACAATTGCGACGCGCGACCTCTCCACGCTTCCCAATCGCCAGGAAGAACCGCCAACCCTGCGCCTCGGGCAAGCGTTTGGCGTCGCCCGATTAGCCGGGCCGTGGCTGCTGGTGCTCGCGCTGATGGCCTACACCCTGCAGTGGTTCGGCCTCAATGCCTGGATGCCGACATTCTTCGCCGGCACGCTCGGCTACACGCTCGGCGGAGCTGCCTCGCTCAGTGCGCTCGTGGTGTTCGCAAATGGCCCGGGTGCGGTATTCGGGAGCTGGCTGCTTCATCGCGGGTGGGCCAACTGGTTTCTCACCGTGCTCGGCTGTGGGTTCATGGGGGTGATCGGGTTTCTCGTGTTCAGCGATTTCGTTGCCGATGGTGCAAAATTCTGGCTCGCCCTGGCCTTCTCTTTTCTGGGCGGGCTTCTCCCGCCTGCGATTATCTCAGCGGTACCGACTGAATCGCCCTCGCGATCCCATATTGGCGCGGTCAATGGCTTCGTCATGCAGGGCAATAATTTCGGCTACATGATGGGGGCGCCAATATTCGCGTTTGCGATCGAAAGAACGGGCACCTGGGAATCCGCCGCCTGGCTGCTGTTGGCGCTTGGCGTATTTGGCGTCGCGGTCGGCTTTGTTTTACGCCGGCACGAGGCGCGCCGCCTGGGCTAACTGCTTTTTGGCATTGGGGCTTTACAGGACGTTGCGGCTCCGAAGGTCCGGTTCACCCTCGAACCTGGACGTGACTTTGCCGCGTGCTCGAAGGGCATTTTTTGCCAATAACAGTCATGGCCAAGCAAAGAAAAAGGGGGGTTCGAAGGCCGCCCTCATAGGTGCCGCGTCAGAACAGCAGCTTGATGCCGGCCACTAAGTAGACCTCCTCCGCGTGCTCGCCATCAGCTCTGGCGAGTTTGGCGCTTTGGCCGTATTTCTGTTCGTAGAGAACGCCGACATCGGGCGCGAGCGCACGATCGATCAGGTCGTAGCTGAGCCGCAAGCCCACTTCGCTACTGACCAGGCCCGCCGCGACCCCGACCGCCCTATCATCCGATGCTGCAACGTCGATCTCGACCGTCGGCGTGAGGATCAATCGGTTGGTGATCAGCAGTTCGTAGTCGAGATCAAGCCGCGCCGACAGATCGCCGCGGTCGCTGACGAATAGGTCGAGGTCGACCTCGAACCATTGCTGCGCCAGACCCTGGAGCCCGAGAACAGCGAATGTACGATCTGACCCACGCGGAGTGTCGAAGCGCACGCCGGCTTTCGCGTTGAAGAAGTCGGACACCATGTACTGAACAAGCAATTGGTTCTCCAACGTCTCAAACCGCTTGGCGTCGCGGTCATATTCGCCTTCGCTTTGTAGCCGCAGTTTCCACTCGTCACGGCCGAGGATGGCATCGCCGTCCCAAGCCCAGAAGTCGTTGTCATTACTAAGCCGGTGTTCGAACTGTTCGATCTGCACCCCGTAGATCAGCGGCGGCGCCTCCTGCGCCGCCGCTGCATCCGATAAGACCGGGATGGCAATCACAACGAGTAACGCGAGGACACTCGTCCGCCAAGAACCCTTCATTGCGCTAACCCTGTTTTAATGCGGGCAGGGTGCCGGCGGCTTTGTCCGGTCCGCCCTCAACGATGACCTTGCGGAACATGCCGCTCGCCGCGTGGTACGAGAGGTGGCAGTGGAAGGCCCACTGGCCCGCAGCATCGACTTCGGTTTCCATGAAAACGGTAGTCCCTGGGGAAACGCTGATCGTATGCTTGACGAGGTTCCACTTGCCGGCACCGACATCCAGAATCGACCACATCCCATGCAGGTGCATCGGGTGCGTCATCATCGTCTCGTTGACGAACTTGAACCGTATCCGCTCCCCGTATTGGAGCCGGATCGGTTCGGCGTCCCTGTACTTCACGCCGTTGATCGACCAGATGTAGCGCTCCATGTTACCGGTCAGGCGCATTTCGATCTCGCGTGTCGCGGGGCGGTGTTTATAGAGTGGTTTCTGCGCCTTGAGGTCGGCGTAAGACAGAAACTTGCCGCCGTTCGCCGCGGTCGGTACCAGGCCGCTGCCGGGCGCGTAGAAAGGGTCGGTCTTCTTCATCGCGGCATGATCCATGGGCTTGCTGCTGTCGCTACCCATGGCACTCTTATCGGCTGGTTTGTCGGCCATAGCGTGGCCCATGGCAGCATGGTCCATACCTTCGTGCGCCATGCCCATATCGGCCATGGTCAAGAGCGGCCGGCCGCTCATCTCCGGCATCTCGGCGACCATACCTTCGCGCGGCGCCAACGTGGCGCGGGCATAGCTCGATCGGCCCATTGAGGCGGCAAAGATGGTGTAGGCCTGGTCCTCCTTTGGCCGAACGATGATGTCGTAGGTTTCCGCAACGGCAATGCGGAACTCGTTAACCTTGACCGGCCGCACATTG